>Ga0257110_1001347_pt1 | contig 11604 bp, 9 predicted proteins | sample LP_taG_7_FD_190184 | JGI IMG/M metagenome (GOLD analysis project Ga0257110, IMG submission 190184) | Marine microbial communities from Northeast Subartic Pacific Ocean, Canada - LP_J_2015_P26_10m | ecosystem: Environmental > Aquatic > Marine > Oceanic | place: Canada: Northeast Subartic Pacific... | reverse complement strand
TTTGAAGCAATTAATATCACTGATAGTGAAGTTGAGTTATTTGCTAGATATGAAGAAATGACTTTCTTATATCAAGATCATGGTCCTGTTTACAAGGCTGGATTTAGATATAAATTCTAAGATATAGAATTGATAATAAAAAGAGGGCTATTAGCCCTCTTTTTTTTTGAAATTGGTATACTCGCAACATGAAATATAAAAAGTTTTTAGCCATGCTATTGCTAGTCTCCTCATGTGGTGGCGGTGGCGGTGGAGCAGCAGCGATTCCTTTTGCTTTAACAATAGGACTAACCCTATTTACAGTTAATGAAGATACTACATATAGTGGATCTTTATCTGCTACTGCAAACGAAGTTGTAACTTTATCCTATGCCATTACAACTGATCCTACTTATGGAGTCCTTACACTTAATAGTGCTTCAGGAGCAATCACCTATCGACCTCAAGAGGATTTTAATGGAGCAGATGAATTTAAATACTCAGTCACTGCTGCAGGAAAATCAGTTACTCAAAATGCAACAGTTGCTATAACAGTTAATTCTGTTAACGATGCACCCACCTTTAGTTTTGAAACACCAACATCTTTATCTAAGGCCGATATGCTTTTTGAAAGTAATCAAACCTTCAGAGTTCAAGTTAGTGATAAAGATAATTCTATCGATGAACTCACTTATGACTTATTGGTTGGCGAGCAATCTCTTCCTGGAGTGTTCACTCTTGATAGTGGAGAAAATCCAAATGGGGCCGGAACTCTGGCTGTAGATATTTCTTCAATTTCAAAAGCAGGTCTTTATTCTGCATCAATTAGGGCTTACGACGGAACTTCGCGAGGAGTAAGTTTATTTGAATCATGGTTTATATCTAATAAAACAACAGTAACTATTGATCAGGATGATGATCCAGAAGATGGTTTTGATGATAGCGGCGCTAAAACTCCAAAAGATTATTATGTATATTATTTATCAGGGAATCCTACTTCTCTTGGAAGATCTAAATATCTGTTTATAGCAGACTCTCTTGTTGATGAAAATGATATAAGTTTATATAGAAGAGCTCTTATTGCATCAATTAACAAACTTAATGATTCCGATGCCTCTGAATATTTTAGCAGTGACTACTTTACGATAGTTTCAGCAGAACCTGTTACTCCTGATGGGACGTCTCCTGTTGGTGTAAGAACTGGTTGTTATGATTTTGATGAAGATGTTTATTGTATTGGTAGTATGGATACAGCTATCTTTGATATTTTGCTTCCTGACAATGTTCTGATATCGACTTTAACGAGGGTTGAGGGCAGGGGTGTGAATATAGGAAATAGAAATATTCAAAGAATTAGGGAGGATGATCCTGAAAGAACAAGACATACTTTAATGCATGAACTTGGTCATGCCCATGGATATATGGGAGATGAATATCGTTCCGATGAAAGAGATTTAACTGATAATGGCTATAACGTAAATACTACCACCGAAGCAGATGTAACAATTCTTAAATGGAACCATCACATAGCAGATGCCACTAATGTACTTGGTAAAGACGTTCTTGTTTGTTACAACTATGCAGACGGAACTATTGGAGATTGGGATGACTTAGGTATCACAGTTGATCAATGCGGCTGTCTTGCAAATGTATGGGATGCCAACGGAGGCTTTGTTCGTAAGAATCCAGACTGCGCAGGTGTAGGACTTTTTGAAGGTAATTACTATGGTTTATATGATAACTATAGACCTACTTTTTGCTCAGTTATGGATAGTTGTTCTAGTGGCGGATATGGAAAAGTTAATGTCGAAGGCTTTGCAGTTGGATCTATTCAAAACCAAGGTTTTTATGAAGAAGAAGATATTGGATTTATTACAAACGATACTGGTCAAAATTCAGCCTTCCAAATAGTTCTTGATGCAAGTTACGATACTTCAAAGATTACCTTAAAATGGTATGTTGATGGTGTTGAAGATACAACCAAACAAAATCAAACTACTGTTAGTTTTTCCAGGCCTGTTGGGAACAACGTCGAAATATACACGGCTAAAGCAGTTGATTTAACTGGAGCAATCCAAGCTACAGATGATGTTATTGATAATACAGATTTTTACGAAGGAGCTTTTCAATCATATTTTTATTGGTGTGCTGGGTATGTAGCAAACAATAGTTGTAATTGGTCTTATGATCCTGATCCATCGACTTATAGTGATTTTGACTATGGTTACATGAGAGGACCATTAGGAGTAACATGGGGTATAAATTGGGCACAATGGTAAAATTATTTAATTCACTAGTAATATTTTTTTTAGTTATTAGCGTCAATGCAGATCCGCTTGGGCAAATAGAAAAGAACTTAAATTTAAAACAAATAAAACCTTTTACAGATGTTGAGGCTCAAATCTATTCTATTCGTGCTTCAAAAGATGATTTATCTTTAATTAAAACTAAGATTGCTAAACCAACTGCACATTCATTAGAAAAACATAGATTAATTTCATCAAGAGACCAATTTGCTTTAAGAGTTTTAGATAAAGACAGAAAAGAAGTCTTACTATTAGGCTTGGGAAATCCATTCTATATTCATGCCCAACACATAGGCTATGAAAACAGTAATGTTTTTGGAGGCTATATTGAGCAAGACTTTGATGTTGCACTGCCTGTTAATATTGATGCATCTTACTTAGTTTTATTATCTCAAGATTCAGAAGGCCTTAAAATAATAAAAGAAATTAAGACTAAATAATCTAATTTATTCCTCAAAAAAGACAATCAAAGCAGCTAATTTTTTTTAGTTTATATATATTTTATGGAGCTTGAAAGGATACTGCTTAAAGGGTATATTACTTCTCCAGTGCGGTACTAGCTCAGTTGGTAGAGCGTCTGCTTGCCAAGCAGAAGGCCGCCGGTTCGAGACCGGCGTACCGCACCATTTAATTTTTTTATAACTACTTTTTTATTAAAAGAGTTAAAATATTTAGATGAGAGTAACTAATAATTTTTTCTTCATATTTACTTTTTTTATAGTGTCTTGTGGCGGCGGGGGAGGATCTCCTGATGTCACTGATACTTCTAGTCCTGATCCTATCTCAACTGAAATAACTGAATCTTGCGTTGATTATGGTACAAATTCTAAAAAGTGTACTCTTACTCATAAAACTCTAGAAAGGTACTACATTATTTATGTCCCTGAATCAGGTGCAAGTGAAGAAAATCTTCCTTTATTGTTTGCTCTTCATGGATATGGAAGTACTGCAGAAAACCATAAAAACTATACTAACTACGATCCAATTGCAGAGGCTAATAAATTTATAGTCATATACCCTCAAGGTTCTTTTTTGAATGGAGCTTTAACATCTGGAAATCATTGGAATGTTGGCAGTTGGACTGCTGGAAGTACAGCGGATGATGTTGATTTTATAAATGAGGTTATAGAACTTGTCGATAAAAAAGAATCTATAAATCAAAATAGAATATATTCTTCTGGAATGTCTAATGGAGGGTTTATGAGCTATCACTTGGCTTGCAACCTCAGCTCAAAGATTGCAGCAATTGTTTCAGTAACAGGTTCTATGAGCAAGGAAACTTTAGAAAACTGCAATCCATCTCATCCTACTCCAATGCTTCAAATTCATGGAGCCTTAGATACAACTGTTAACTTTGATGGGAACTCATCTTTAAATATGGAATCAATAGACAGCGTTCTCAATTATTGGTCTACCTATAACTCATGCGATCCCAACCCAACTCTAATAGTTACCGATTATGTTGATTTTTCGATTGACCATTTGAAATACACTGATTGTTTAAATAGTGTAAAAGTTGAGCTATATAAAGTTAGTAATATGGGACATACATGGCCTGGTAAGGCAAGATATGGGATTAGTGCAACAGAAGAAGTATGGAATTTTGTTTCTCAGTTTGATATCAACGGAAAGATTAATTAAAAATATATCTATTAAAAACATATATATTTTTAATGAATTCATATTTGCACTTCAGCAATTTGTTAAATAAGATTAAATACTAATAATATAAAAGGAGAGAGAAATGAAATTTATCTTTAGCGTCACTATGCTTTTAAGTCTTAGTGTTTTTGCTCAAGAAGCAAAAGAATATAAATATGAACCTGAAATGAACCAAGCTGAGTATTATATTGGTCATTACAACGAAGGAAAAGATCTTGAAGATCTTCAAAAATGGTATGGAAAATTTGCTCAATGGGCTGACAAGCAAGGAACTACATATGACAATATGACAGTAGCACTACTTACACCTTATTTTCATAGTGATTTAACATCACTTGATGTTGTATGGGCGAACAATTGGCCAGATCAAGTTGAGCAGTATGCTGGACTTGAAGCTTGGATGTCTGGTGGACAAAAACTGCTTGAAAGTTTACCAGTAACAAATCATACCGTCACTAGTACAACTCAAATGGTTGTATCTACCCCAGACTCCACTGAACCAGGCGCTGTGATGATGGCAGTTTATTCAGATTGTAGCTTTGATGAGGGCGTTACAATTAGAGATGTATATGACTTATATAAAGATTTTGCAATCTATGCCAAATCGGTTGGTGATACTGTTGGAAGAAAATTAATTGTTCCTAATGCTGGATATGATGGGGATGCAGATTTTATTCGACTTCTCTACACATCATCTATTTCTGCAATGGGCGTAAATGGAAAACTTTATTGGGATAAAATAGCTGAATCGGAAGCTGGTAAAAACCTCACAGGTTTTACATGTTCTAATCCTAGAGAGTATGTTGGAATGTCCATGAGATAATAAGAATTATTTTACGAAAAGGGAGCATAGGCTCCCTTTTTTGTGCTTATCCATTTAGTATGCATAATAATTACATGAAAGATTACTCTAAATATATTGCAGTTATTGGTGCTGGTATATCCGGCCTAGCATTGGCTTGCACTCTTAAAAAAGCAAACGTACCTGTTGTGGTTTTTGAAAAATCCTCAAATGTAAGTGAGCATGGTGCAGGAATCTCATTATCCAGAAATGGAAGGACCGTTCTTAAGCATTTAGGCTTAGATCAAAAAGTAGCTGAAAAATCAGGCAAGCCTGAAAAAGCTTCTTTTTTTTCTAATGGGAAAGAAGTAACTTCAATCTTAGTTGATGTTATCACAACCTCAAGACATACAATTTATAAAGCGCTATTAGATGAGTATACGAGTCTAGATGGCGAAATTATATTTAATTATGAGCTATCAAATATTGATTTAGAAGAATCAACTATTTCATTTACTAATAACTTATCTTATAGGGTGCTTCATATCGTCGCATGCGATGGTATTAAGTCTTACTGTAGAAAAAAATGTTTTCCTTCATCTGGAGAGCCAAATTATAGTGGTTACTCTGTATGGAGAGGGATAATAGATAAGAAACAGAAAAATATCGAGACCCATTTGGGACCAAATTTTCATATTGTTACATATCCAATTAATAACATTCGAACAAGTTTTGTGGCCGCAATAAAAACAAAAACACAATATAAAGAATCCTGGAAAGTAAAAGGATCTTATAGAGATCTAAAATCTGATTTACCAGTTGATATGGAATCAGTATTTTCATTTTTAAAAGAAGATGATGATTTTTATAAATGGGGGATATATACAAGACCCAAAATAAATAAGTTATTTGCAAAAAATATAACCTTTCTAGGGGATGCTGCACATCCAATAGTTCCATTTATTGGGCAAGGAGGATGCTTGGCTCTTGAAGATGCTTATGTATTTGGAATGCTTGTATCAAAATTTAAAAATGATTTTAATAAAATACAAATTGCATATCAAAAGATAAGATTAAAAAGGATTCATCAAATACAACTGCTATCAGAGAGACAAGGTTTGTTAAACCATCTTAAAAATCCCTTTCTGATTTTCTGTAGGAATTTAATAATGAAATATTCTTCTGTCATAAGCAGAAGAGTCAAGCTTGTATGGAATTATGATCCTATGAACGAGATCAATAATATTAAATAATTTATATATATTCTTTATTGGTTATTTGATTGAAGTTGCTATAATTTCGCTATGAATATATTTAACAAACTAGCCTCAATTTTTAAATCACCAAGCCTTGATGAGGATAAAAATCAAGATACTTCCTCTGCGTTATCGATCAAAGTATCGCATCAATTAAAAGATTTTCTTGATAATGAAGTTCTTGATGGCCTTGATGTTTCATCAGATGCTTTTTGGTCTTCATTTGAAGAGATACTAGATGAATTCACTCCGAGAAATAAAGCTCTATTAGAGAGAAGGGAGGATATACAATCCCAAATCGATACTTGGCATATTGAAAGAAAAGGGGATGAACATAATCATGATGAATATAAGTCCTTTCTTAAAGATATTGGCTATCTAGCTCCTAGGAGTGGAGATTTTTCAATAACTACCTCAAATGTTGATCCTGAGATAAAAACGATTGCAGGTCCTCAATTAGTCGTTCCAGTAATGAATGCAAGATTTGCCTTAAATGCAGCCAATGCTAGATGGGGAAGTTTATATGATGCCCTTTATGGTACTGATGTTATAAGCGAAGATGATGGAGCTCAAAGAGAAGGCGGTTACAACTCTGTAAGAGGGGATAAAGTAATTGCATTTGCTAAGAATTTTCTTGATGAAACAGTTCCCTTAGAGGAAGGAAGTTTTACTAACGTAATAGAATTTAATTTTGTTGATGGAAATTTACAAATGACTCTTTCTGATGGAGTTAAAGTTGGGTTAAAAGATGCTAATCAGTATATTGGCTATGTTGATAATGGAGATGATGCATTCGGTCTATTATTTAAAAACAATAATCTTCATTTTGAAATTCAAGTTGATAAAACTCATTCGATTGGTAGTACTGATCCTGCCGGAATTAAAGATGTTCTTATGGAGTCAGCCATAACAACAATCCAAGACTGTGAAGATTCTGTTGCAGCAGTTGATGGTGAAGATAAAACTATTGTTTATAGAAATTGGTTAGGTCTTATGAAAGGAGACCTTAAGGAGTCTTTTGCTAAAAATGGAACTCAAATGACTAGAGAGCTTAGTCCTGATAGACACTATAAAACAAAAGATGGTTCTGATATTTCCTTGTCAGGTAGAAGTTTAATGTTAGTAAGAAATGTAGGGCATTTAATGACAAATCCAGGAATATTAGATTCATCTGGTAATGAAGTTTTTGAAGGAATCATGGATGCTATGTTTACTATTTGTATTGCCAAGCATGATCTGAATAGCAAAAGTCTAAACAAAAATTCAAACACTGGAAGTGTCTATATAGTTAAGCCAAAAATGCATGGACCAGAAGAGGTCCAATTTACTTGTGACTTATTTGCCGCTGTTGAAAAGGCACTTAACATTCCTGCTTTAACTATAAAAATTGGAATTATGGATGAAGAAAGAAGAACAACAGTTAATTTAAAGGAATGTATTGAAGTTGCAAAGGATAGAGTTATTTTTATCAATACAGGTTTCCTAGATAGAACAGGTGATGAGATTCATACTAGTATGGAAGCAGGACCAATGATTTCAAAAGTTGATATGAAACTTCACAATTGGATTTCATCCTATGAAGACTGGAATGTAGATATTGGTCTCGAGACTGGTTTTAAGGGTAATGCACAGATAGGTAAAGGAATGTGGCCGATGCCTGATGAAATGCTTTCTATGTATAAGGTAAAAACAATGCATCCTAAAGCAGGAGCTAACTGTGCATGGGTTCCTTCCCCAACAGCTGCTTCTCTTCATGCAATTCATTATCATCAGATTCTCGTTAGTGATGAGCAAGAAAAAATAGCTAATAGAAACAAAGCAAGTCTTGATTCTATTCTTGATATACCAGTTCATAAAAATCCTAGCGAAATTTCATCTGAAGAAGTTCAAGCTGAGTTAGATAATAATTGTCAGGGTATTTTAGGGTATGTAGTTAGATGGGTAGACCAGGGAGTCGGTTGTTCAAAAGTTCCAGATATAAATAATGTTGGTCTTATGGAAGATAGAGCAACTTGTAGAATATCAAGTCAACATATAGCCAATTGGCTTCATCACGGGCTTTGCAATAAAGAGCAAGTTATTGAATCAATGAAAAAAATGGCTTTAATAGTGGATGATCAAAATAGTTCAGACGCAACCTATATCAACATGGCTCCGTCATATGATGGACTAGCTTTTGAGGCAGCCTGTAATTTAGCTATTGAAGGAAGAGTTCAACCAAGTGGTTACACAGAACCTATTCTTCATAAAACAAGATTGAAGTTTAAAGCTTAAATGAAAGCTTATTGGGTAGTAAGGTGTCATGTGACTGATCCTATTGAATTTAGTAAATATGCTGAAATGGCTGGTCCTATAATTAAAAAATATAATGGTACTTTTCTTTCAAGGGGAGGAGAGCAGATAGAGCTAGAAGGTAATGGCTATGAGAGAACCGTGCTTATTGAATTCGCAGGTCTTGAAGAAGCTAAGATTTGTTATAACTCTCCTGAATACAAAGAAGCACTTCTATATATAGAAAAATCAGCAGAAAGACTTGTAGTTATGGTTGAGGGCGTAAGTTAATTATTTATTTTTTGCTTCTGGGTTTCGTCTCTGTGTTTTTTTAAATACTTCATGAAAGGAGTTCCACCCGTTCCTGTTATTGTTGAGCCACCTCTTCCAAAAGGGTTTTCTATTTGTGATTGTTTGTGAATATAGGTAGCGGCAAATTCAAGATGCAATGCTCTAAATTTTCTTATTTCCTCCAAACATTTATTATATTCATTAATAAGTTTCTTTGATTGATAAATAAAATGCTTTGCATTTGATCTTTGTTCAACTTTTTCAATCATTAATCTATGTTCTGGAGGCATATAATCTCTCATTTCATTGAGGTAATGTCGTAAGTGATCTTTTGTATGATAAATGCCTAAAGCGCCATCTAGAAAGGGCATAATACTGCTTTGTGCGCCTGTCTCTCCTCTAAAAAATTGCGGTTTATTATCGAATTGACTTTCATATATCAGACCTTTCTTAAGATCTGGATTATCTTTTGTTCCAAAGATAAAAGGCCTCACTCTATGATAATAAATATATGGATCGCATTTCTCAGGCATCCTAGAAAATATAGAATTAACATCTCTTAATGACGTTATTATTTGTTTAAGATAAATAGAAAATGTTGCAATATCATCACTCTCTTTTAAGAATGATAATTTACTTGCTGCTGTCACTGCTCTCCCAGCAGCGTTCTCAATACATACATGAATGGTAACAAACCAATCTTCATCGACTCCACCCAGAAAATTTGTAAGTAAAGCAACATTCTCTAGAGAAATATCTTCTTTAACATTAGGCCTGTACCAATTATCTAGACAATAGCTTCCATAGCTAAGAATTGGAGGCCTACCTAAAATTTTAGCTACTTTAACCCAGGGCTTTGAAATAACTTCAGGCAAAACTTTCTCAGGTTTCCGTCCTCCCCAAATATAAGCATGCGCTATAAAACTTAGCTGAGCCATAGCTAACTTAATTTCACGAATATCATTTCCTTTAATAACACTGCCTACTGAAAGGGCATTTGAGCCAATTGAATTAATAGTTTTTTGTACTCTGCCTGTAAGAAGCAGTTTTGGTAATTGACTAGCAATCTCGCTGAGAAGGTCTAGTGACTTAGATGAACTTTTATATGACTTTAAAGGATCTTTTTGAGGCAAGAATGTTTTCATAATAGTTATATATTAAACATATATCTCATATATATATAGTATGAATATTTAAAATGAAATAAATGTAACTTTTTTTATATTAAGTGTTGACATTGAAATTTAGAAGAGTATATTTATTAGACCAACTTGATTCCGACTAAAGAACAACTGCAGACGGGAAGTAGAGAGAAAAAAGCTGGTAGAGCCCATAGGGTGAAAGCGTTTATAAGAGTCGACAATAAAAAAGAGCTTATATAACCCACCAAGAATTCAAAAGAAAGGATTCAAGGAGCTAAAGAAAATCTTACTTTAGACCCCTAAGGAACTCGAACTAAAAGAACAGAGCTAGTCTCTGTTTTTTTTCGTCTTGAATAAACACATACATTCCTGTTTAATACCTCCCTTTAATGCTTTAACATCAACAATATATGGAACATACAAGAACTAAAGTTATTTGTACTATAGGTCCGGCTACCAAAGACTTAGTCACATTAAAAAAACTATATAACAACGGCATGAATGTTGTGAGAATTAATATGTCTCATGCAACTCATAAATCTGCAAAGTCAGTTATTGAAAACATAAAGAAAATTAACAATGATCCAAAATCTAAATTTGGCCCAATTGGTATTTTATTAGATACTCAAGGCCCTGAAATTAGAACAGGTGACACTGAACATACCCTCGATCTTAAAGTAGGAGACGAAGTTACTTTAACTGTTAGAGATCAGGTTGATGTTGAAACATCCTCAATTAAAATTAATTACAAGGGATTAATTAAAAGTGTTAACCCTGGCTCGAAAATAACTGTAGACAATGGCTTAATTAACTTTGAAGTTCTATCAAAAGAAGAAGAGACACTTTTGTGTAGAGTTCTTGATGGAGGCAAGTTGGGTTCAAAACGTCACGTTAATCTTCCAGGTGTTAGGGTTAATATGCCATCAATAACCTCTCAAGATTTAGTTGATATTGATTTTGGTATTAAAAATAAAGTGGATTTTATTGCACTTTCTTTTGTAAGAGATAAAGAAGATTTAGATAAACTACAAAAGATACTTAATAAAACTAAATCTAAAGCAAAGATTATTGCAAAAATTGAAAACCAAGAAGGCTTAGATAACATTGATGAAATATGTCAATCATCATGGGGTGTCATGGTAGCAAGGGGCGATCTTGGAATAGAAACTAGTCTGACCGATCTTCCTAATATACAAAGAAGAATTATGCATGCTTGTGGCAAATGGGGGAAGAGATCAATAGTTGCAACTCACTTGCTTGAATCAATGATTGAAAATCCTACTCCTACGAGAGCAGAGGCTAGTGATGTTGCAAATGCAATATATGAGGGTGCTGATGCGGTGATGCTTTCTGGAGAAACCAGCGTAGGAAAATATCCAATTGAGTGTGTAAAGTTTTTAAAATCTATAGCAGCTAAAACTGAAAAATTTAATACATTAGATTATGAGAAAAATCTTATTTCTAGTTCAGATTGGCAGCATATTGGAATCACAGCGAAGCATTTAGCTGAGCAAACTAATGCAGATGGGATTATTGCAATAACAAGAACCGGAGAAACAGCTAATCTTGTTTCAAATGCTAAGCCAAAAGGCTTTCCGATATATACATTTACTAATAATAAAAGTACTTATACGCAATTATCATTAATAGGATCATCAAAGCCTTATTTAATAGGTAGATTGAATAATCATGATAAAGCATTAGAAAAAGTTATCTCCATACTAAAAAAAGAGCATGATACTTCTGAAAGCTTGAAGTTTATTTTAGTGTCTGGCATTTTTTCAGAAAGCCATGCAGAAGCTATTCAAATTATTAATACTTGATAATGTTTTCTTCTTTTATGCAAAGCACTCTGTTTGATACTTTTATACAGAGTTTTCTATTAATGTTTATTGCTACTAATCCGCTATCGCTTA
>Ga0257110_1001345_pt1 | contig 11619 bp, 8 predicted proteins | sample LP_taG_7_FD_190184 | JGI IMG/M metagenome (GOLD analysis project Ga0257110, IMG submission 190184) | Marine microbial communities from Northeast Subartic Pacific Ocean, Canada - LP_J_2015_P26_10m | ecosystem: Environmental > Aquatic > Marine > Oceanic | place: Canada: Northeast Subartic Pacific... | reverse complement strand
AGAAAGCATTGTTGTTGCAGGAGAAATAATATTACCTATAGCTAAAAAGTTTCAAACAACAATCATTCCCATAGATAGTGAACATAATGCTATTTTTCAGTGCTTGCAAGGTAGTAAGAGTGAGGATGATATTTCAAAAATTATTATTACAGCCTCAGGCGGACCATTTCTAGATAAAAGATTAGATCAGCTAACACATGTTTCAAAGGAGCAAGCTCTTATGCATCCAAATTGGGATATGGGAGCAAAAATATCAATAGATTCAGCAACCCTTGTAAATAAGTGTTTAGAGCTTATCGAAGCAAAATATTTATTTAATCTTGATGAAAATTTTTTCCAATTAGTTGTTCACCCTCAAAGCATCGTCCATTCAATTGTTACTTACATAGATGGTTCGAGTATATGTCAGATGAGTAATCCTGACATGAGAGTTCCTATATCTCATGCTTTATCTGATCAAAAAAGATTACCACTTGATTTTTCAATGATTGATTTTTCATCTTTAACTCTTTCATTCCAGGACTTCCCTGAAGATAGGATGAATCTTGTAAAAATAGCGAGAGAGATATGCAATGTAGGAGGCTCCTCTGGAACTGTTTTTAATGCAGCTAATGAAGTAGCTGTAAAAAATTTCCTTTCTGATCAAATTAAATTCGATAAAATTTATGATGTTATTTATAGAACTTTTGATGCAATACCAATGTCTAAAGATTTAGACATAGAATCAATTTATGAAATAGATAATGAATCACGCATGGAGGCAGAGAAGGTGGTAAAATCCATCATTTAAAAATATAAATTATGACTGCAATAATATACATAGCATCCTTTTTGGTACTTCTTGGAGTTCTTGTAACTATTCATGAATATGGTCATTTCATTGTTGCAAGAATGTGTAAAGTACATGTTCAAAGATTCTCTTTAGGTATGGGTCCGGTAGTTTATAAAAGATTGGACAAGCATGGAACGGAAATAGCTTTATCTTTGCTACCATTAGGTGGCTATGTCTCGATGATAACTAACAAGTTAGTTGAGTTGGAGCCTGAAATAAAGAATCAATTAACAGAAGAACAAGCAAAAAATACCTTTGACTCTAAGCCTAAATGGCAAAGAGCATCTATTATGTTTGCAGGCCCTTTAGCAAATTTCTTACTATCGATATTTATTTTTTCTGTGATTTTTTTAAATACTCCTGACCCTCAAACCGTATCAGTAATTAAGAGTGTCGACAGTTCAATTTCTTTACAATCTTCCGAGCAATTTATTCTTCCAGGCGATCAAATATCCTCTATTAATTCTTTAGTTATTCGTGACCCTAAAGATCTTAATTTAGAGCTACTTTCATATGCTGGCTTTACTGGGTTTATTAATTTAACTTTAAAAAGAGTTGATATAGATACCCCACAAGATATAAGCATATACGTTGAGAATTTTTTACCGACATCAGAATCCCAGTCTAATCCATTAAAGTATTTAGGTTTAGAAGTTGAATACAAGATGAGGCCAATTATAGGTCAGATTGAAAATGATGGCCCTGCAGACTTATCTTCCTTAAAACCCGATGATGTTGTATTAAAAATAAATAATTCAAAGATTTACTATGCAAGTGATATTAGATCAGTAATATCAGCGATTCCTAATCAGGATGTCCAAATCGATGTTCTTAGGGGCTCTGACATTATTTCATTTCCCGTTAAGCTTGGAGTATATAAGGATCAAAGTGGTCAAGATATGGGCATGCTAGGCATTTCTTTTGGGACAAACAGAACTCTTATTCAAGCGGTATCAAAAGGAGTTTTTGAAACTTACAATCTAAGTATAAAAACTCTTCAATTCATTGGCAAAATGTTAACTGGAAATATGGGTACTGAAAATTTAAGTGGACCTATAGGAATTGCCCAAATGGCTGGCAATACAGCGCAAGCTGGATTCTTGCCATTTATGTATTTGATGGCTCTTTTAAGTATTAGTTTAGCCGTTCTTAACCTTTTACCTATTCCTGTCTTAGATGGTGGTCAATTGACTCTATTGGGCATAGAAGCGGTTAGAGGCAAACCTTTGCCTGAGAAGGTTGAAAATTTTATTTATACAGGTGGCGGTGTAATGGTTTTAGCTTTGATGATTTTCGCAATATTTAACGATGTTTCAAGGTTTTTTTAGGCTCCCAATTGAAAAATTTTAAAATATACATACTAGGTTTTTTGTTATCGGTACAACTTTTTTCATTTGATGAATTTTTAGTTAGTGACATAAGAATTATTGGCCTGCAAAGAGTCTCTACTGGAAGTATCTTTAATGTGATACCCATAAGCGTTGGGGATAGTATTGATCTGCGTAAATCTACAGATATAACAAGATCGCTTTTCGCAACAGAACAATTCGATGATATTCAAATTGCCAAAGATGGAAATACCTTAATAATTAGTGTTGTTGAGAGGCCATCAATTTCAGCTATTGATATTTCTGGAAACAAAGCATTAAAGACAGAACAATTAGTAGAAAGTTTAGATGGGGTTGGTATCAAAGAAGGTGAGGTTTATAAAAGGTCTACTATTGAAAAAGTTAAATCAGAATTAGTCAGATCATATGCATCTAACGGTAGATATGGAGCCAATGTTGAAATAGAAGAAATTAAAAAACCAAGAAATAGAATTGAAATTAATATTGAGGTTGATGAGGGTAAAAGCGCAAAAATTGAAAAGATAAATATTATTGGTAATGAGATATTTTCTAATGAAGATTTGCTAGATAGTTTCGAATTATCAGAAGGCTCATTCTTTTCATTTTTAAATAATGATGATGCTTATTCTAGAGAAAAGCTAAAAGGGGATATAGAAACTCTTGAATCTTTCTATAAAGATAGAGGGTATTTGAAATTCTCGATAGAGTCCTCTCAAATAAGCCTATCAAGAAATAAAAAAGAAATATTTATAACTTTTAATGTTTTTGAGGGTGATAAATATGATATTTCAGATGTCGAGGTAGTTGGTGAAACTCCTTTTGAAGAGTCTTTATATGTTGATATTACTAATTCCTTAAAAGGATTAACTTATTCACAGGCTCAAATCACTGGTATCGAAGAGTTTTTTAAGAATGCTCTTGGTAATCAGGGATATGCATTTGCAGAAGTGAATGGAAATCCAGAAATAGATGAAGAATCTAAAGAGGTAAAAATAATTTTCTCTTTACAGCCAGGTAATAGAACCTATACAAGAAAAGTTTTATTTTCAGGCAACAATATCACTCAAGATTATGTCTTAAGAAGAGAAATGAGGCAATTCGAAGGTGCTTGGTCATCTGATAATAGTATTGAGGCTGGAAAAATAAGACTTGAAAGACTTGGATACTTTAAGGAAGTAAATGTTGAAACTGTTCCAGTTCCGGGAACGGATGACCAAATTGACATTATGTATAGCGTTGAAGAAGAAACAACTGGATCTATTGGTGGAAATATTGGATATAGTGACTTTGGTATTCAGTTAGGCTTTAACCTTCAAGAACAGAACTTTTTAGGCACAGGAAATACTGTTGGTATTGGAATAAATAAAAATGTTTACAGCGAGCAATATAATCTTTCATATTTAGATCCTTTTGCAACAGTAGATGGAGTAAGTCGTGGATATAACATGTACTTTAGAGAAACGGATTATGGTGAATTTAATATTGCAAACTACATAACTAATTCTAGTGGTATAGGCGTGCAATATGGCTATCCAATTTCTGATATTCAAAGGCTAAATTTTAATCTTACTTATGATAAAACAGATATAGATGTTGGTAGCTCGCCCGCAAGAGAAATATATGATTTCGTTAGTGCAGAGGGTGCTATATTTGATACTCTTACCGCTCAGTTATCATGGCAAAGAATAACCTTAAACAGAGGAACCTTTCCAACTGATGGATCTTCAACAGGATTAAGTTTATCCACTACGTTGCCTGGAAGTGACATTAATTACTATAGATTAAATATTAGACAAAAATACTATCAACCATTAGCAACAAATCTAGTTTTTGGATTTTCTGGAGAAATTGGGTACCTATCTGCTTTTGGTGATACAAATGAAACCCCTTTCTTTCAAAATTTTTATGCTGGTGGCCCAAGATCTTTAAGAGGTTTTGAATCAAATACGCTTGGTCCGAGAAGTACAGAAGCGCCATGTTATGAATTTAATTATGAAGATGGAACATGTCCAAACCTTATAGATACAGATGGAGATGGTATTTTAGATCAACCTTATTACAATCCTTATGCAAACTCTGACTATAACAAGAGAGTTTCAATTGGAGGAAACATAAAAGTTGAGGGAAGTATGCAATTGATAGTTAAACTTCCATTTATAGAAGATCAAAGATCTATGAGATCAGCATTCTTTTTTGACTTTGGAAATGTCTTCTCTGATAACTGTAAAGAATATCAATATAACTGCTCTAAGCCATCTATAGAGGATTTAAGATATTCTTATGGATTTGGAGTAACATGGATTACTGGCTTTGGACCAATGAGTTTTGCAATTGCCAAACCTACTAATGCAGGTCCTTTTGAAGAAACCAAGGAATTCCAATTCACTGTAGGCAATGTATTCTAATTGATATAAAATAACTCTCACCATTAAGGGGTAATTATGAAAAACTTATTTAAATTTAATTTATTAGCAGTATTACTGTTTTCATTTCCAGCTTTAGCTGTTGATGGTATGGCTGTAATCGATATGAGGACTGCAGTTCTTGCAACACAGGCAGCAACAGATGCATTTGAAGCATTGGCAGAAGATGCTGATTATTCAGCAAATATGGAAGAAGCACAAACGCTTCAAGCTGAAAGACAGGCTATTGCAGAAAAATTACAAAAGGATCTTGAGACCCTATCCCAATCCGAAATTGCACAAATGCAAAAAGATATTCAAGATAAAGGAAAAGATCTCGAATTTTTAGCAGGGAAATTGCAACAAGCACAGGAAGACACAGCTCAGCAAATATTTGCTGCTAATGGTCCTACTATGCAAAAAATTATTGGTGAGTTAATTCAAGCTAAGCAAATCAAGATTCTATTGCAAAAGAATGAAGGTATATTGTTTAGTGATCCAGCTCTAGATTTAACTGATGACGTTACTTCTATGTTAGATGTTGCAGCTTCAGAGGCTAATACTCAGTCTGAGTAGTGACTGAAAAAAGAAGTTATACATTAGCTGAGCTAGCAGATCATTTAGATTCTAAAGTTATTGGCAATAGTGATGCTGTTGTCAATAATTTGGCAACTATAGACAATGCTTCTTCTTCTTCGATAACCTTTCTAGCTAACAAAAAATATAAAAAATTTTTAAAAACAACAAAAGCAATTGCAGTAGTTGTTCATGATGATTTTGAGATTGATAATAATCTAAACTATCTTAAGTCTTCAGATCCTTATCTCGCTTATGCAAAACTAAGCAGCCTATTCAAAAAATCTTCTTTTGAAGAGAATACGCATTCAGTACATCCATCAGCCGTAATTTCAAACAACTGCATAATTGGTGAAAATGTATCTATTGGTGCAAATGTTTTTATTGGTCCTGATTGCATTCTTCATGATAATGTAATTATTCAAGCAAATTGCTCTCTTGCACAGGATGTTTCTATTGGTAAAAATTCTATTATCCATCATGGAAGTGTTCTAGGTTCTGATGGATTTGGATATGCTCCATCGAAAGATGGATATATTAAAATAGAACAGATTGGAAAATTATTAATTGAAGAAAATGTCGAAATTGGAGCTAATTGCACTATAGATAGGGGAGCCTTAGGGGATACAGAAATTAAGGAGGGAGTCAAACTAGATAATCAAGTTCATATTGCTCACAATGTTATCCTTGGAAAAAATTCAGCTATTGCTGCATCTTGTGCAATTGCTGGCTCTACCGTAATAGGTAAGAATTTTCAAATGGGTGGTTTATCGGGTGTTTTAGGTCATTTAAGCATTGCTGATAATGTCTCTATTGGAGCACACACATTAATCATGAAAAGTATTAATGAATCTGGAAACTACGTGGGCATAATGCCTGCACAAAAACAACAAGATTGGGCAAAGTCATCAATCTTTATTAAAAAAAGAGTTTAAATAATGTCCAAAAATACTGAAGAAGTAACTAAATACCTGCCTCATAGAAATCCATTTTTATTTATTGATGAAATTGTAAGTGTTGAAGCCGGAAAAAAAATTCACTGTATAAAAAATAACTCTCCAGATGAGGATTACTTTAAGGGGCATTTTCCAAATAATCCTGTTATGCCTGGTGTTATTATTTTAGAAGCTCTTGCGCAAGCGTCAGGTATTCTTGGGTTTAAAACCATGAACAAAACTCCAGAAGAAGGTTCCATATATGTGTTTGCTGGAGTTGATAAAGTTAGATTTAGAAAGAGAGTTGGCCCAGAAGACGTAATTCATCTGTATAGTGAAGTAATCAATGAAAAGAAAGGTATTTGGAAATTTGAAACTCGTGCAGAGGTCGATGGAGATCTTGTTTGTACTGCAACCATTTTATGTGCAGATAGGAAAGCGTAGATGGCTATAGATAAAACATCAGTGATAAGCAACTCAGCAAAGATTGATTCCTCAGTTGAAATCGGACCTTTTTGCATAATAGGCGACGATGTTGAAATACAATCTGGAACATCAATATTAAGTCATGTAGTTTTAAAAGGACCTACTGTTATTGGTAAGAATAATACAATTTATCAATTTTCAACTATAGGAGAGGACACTCCTGATAAAAAATATAATGGAGAAAAGACAAAACTATTAATTGGAGATAATAATATTTTTAGAGAAGGAGTGACTGTTCATAGAGGAACTATTCAAGACAAAAGCTTAACTAAAATTGGAAGTAATAACTTATTTATGGCCTATGCTCACGTTGCTCATGACTGTATTGTTGGTGATGATAATGTATTTGCAAATAATGCAGGTATAGCAGGACATGTTGTTGTCGGAAATTCAGTTATTGTTGGCGCATTAACAACAGTTCATCAATTTTGTAGACTCGGTGACCACTCTTTTGCAGGCATGAATACTTCTATTAATATGGATGTTCCAGCATATGTAAAAGTAGCAGCTGATCCAGCAAGAGTGATTGGTTTAAATTCTGTTGGCATGGCAAGAAACGGAATACCTGATGAGTCGATTAGCCTTCTTAAGAAATCATATAAGGTAGTATATAAAAGAGGATTAAAGTTAGAAGATGCACTCAAAAAGCTAGAAATTATGCATTCAGAAACCAATGATTTGTTTTTAGACACATTCATAGAATCTATCAAAACCTCATCCAGAGGTATCTTGAGATAAGTGCAATCAAAGAAGACTTTTAAGTTAGGGATTGTTGCTGGAGAGCATTCAGGAGATAGGTTAGGTGCAGAAATTATTCAGGCACTAAAATCTACATACAATATAGAACTATTTGGAGTTGGCGGCCCTAGAATATCTCAGGAAGGCCTTAAATCAGAATTTGATTTCAATAAATTACATGTCATGGGTCTGATAGAGCCACTAATTAATATAAGGGAGCTCACTAGGCTTAGAAAAGAACTGATAAACCTTTTTTTAGATAAACAAGTAGATTATTTTGTTGGAGTTGATTCTCCTGACTTTAATATGAGCATTCATAAGGCACTAAAAAAAAGAAGTACCTCAAAAAATATTCAGCTAGTTAGTCCATCTGTCTGGGGTTGGAGAGAGAATAGAATCAAGTCGATCAAAAAGTATATAGATCTTACTGTTTGCTTATTTAACTTTGAGCATAATTACTACAAAAAAAAGGAAATGAATAGTATTCATCTTGGTCATCCCTTTTCAGAAATGTACTCTAGTGATAATGAATTGGTAATTAATAAATATAACTTGGATGGTAGAAAAAAATTCATGGCAGTTCTTCCTGGAAGCAGAAAATCTGAGATAAAAAACATGTTGCCAACTTATATAAGTTTCATGAAGCAACATCATACAAAGTATCCAGAATATACATATCTTATTCCAGTCGCCGACAAGAGCACCATGGAATATATTCAAACTAATTTTTCTTTTGAAGATCTCCCAATCATAATAGATATTAATTGCTCTAAAGATTTTTTATCAATTTCAAAACTTTCAGTAGTTACTTCTGGAACTGCTACCTTAGAAGCTGCGATTCTAGGAGCCGAGCCTATAATTTGCTATAAAACTGCTTCATTAAATTATTTTATTATTTCTAGAATGTTAAAAGTAAGTGACGTTGGACTTCCCAATCTTCTTTTGGATTCAAGGCAATTTCCAGAACTCATTCAAAAAGCATGTACAGCTCAATCCATCTTACAAGAAGCCGAGATTATTCAAGCTAGAGATTCTAATGACATGATAGTAAATAAATTAAGAAATTTACTGCGTGGAAAGGGAAGAGAAGAAGTAGTAAAAAGAATTTCATTGCTTTGAAGATTTCAATTGCAGGTGTTGATGAAGTTGGCAGAGGATGTTTGGCAGGTCCTGTTATTGCTTCCGCAGTAATTCTTAAAAAGAATATCTCTGGATTAGATGATTCAAAAAAGTTAAGTTCAAAGAAAAGAGAGGAGCTTTCCAAAATTATTCTTGAAAATTCATATTTTGCATTCGGATCTGCATCAGAAGAAGAAATAGACGATATTAATATTCTCCAAGCCTCTTTATTAGCAATGAAAAGAGCTATACTAAAATTAGAGGTTATGCCTGAAAAAGTTCTTGTTGACGGGAATCAAATACCAAACATGGACCTTCAAATTCAGGCAATTATAGGAGGCGATTCATTGATTGCAGAGATAAGTGCTGCGTCAATAATAGCTAAAGTTTATAGAGATAATTTAATGATAGGTTTTGATAAAGATTATCCTGAATACGGTTTCGGCAAACATAAAGGTTACGGTACTAAATATCATTTAGACAGTATTAAAAACTATGGTGCTTGTCCTATTCATAGAAAAACATTTAAAGGCGTATATTGATTGAATGAAGAATTCATTTTCACATCTAAGAGTTTCATCAGAATATAGTATTACTCAAGGATTATTAACAATTAACCAAATTGTAGACAGTGCAGTAAAACATTCAGTTCCTTCAGTAGCCTTAACTGATAGATCAAATATGTTTGGTCTAGTGAAGTTTTTTAATAAATGTGAATCATCAGGCATAAAACCAATTTCTGGTTCTTCTATAAGAGTTGCCTTTGATGAAGATGAGCAATCTCATGAACTTCTTTGTCTTGCTAAGACTAATAAAGGTCATAAAAACCTTATGAAAATTATCTCGTCAGCTCATAATAATTATAATTATCAAACACCTATAATAGATTTTAAGGACTTAGAATATTTAAAAGATGAAATTATTGTTATATCAGGTGGAAAAGACAGTCATATCTTTGATTTACTAAAAAGGCATAAAATAGATGAGGCTGAAAGGAGGGTTGATAAATTTCTCACAGCTTTTAAAGATGATTTTGTATTAGAAGTTCAAAAAACTAACCGAGCTGATGAGTATGATTATTTTTCTAACATAGCACCCTTATCTTCAAAAAAAGGAGTTCCTTTAATAGCTACTAATGATGTTTTGTTTGCAGAGTCTTCTGATTTTGATACTCACGAAACTAAGGTATGTATAAATACTGGAAAGACTCTCAATGATCCAAATAGAGAGAAAATTTTTTCTCAAGAACAATATTTTAAGTCTCCAGAACAAATGACCGAGCTGTTTAAAGGCTTTGATGAGTTGATAAATAATACAAATGAGATTTCAAAAAAATGTAATGTATCAATCCATACCAAAGAATATTTTCTACCAGAATATCCAGTACCCAAGGAGCATGACTTTGACTCTTTTCTTGTAGAGTTATCAAAAAAACGATTAGCTCCTTTTATAGATGCTTTTGATAAGGCTAAAAAAAATACTTATATTGAAAGACTCGATTATGAATTAAATCAGATCAAAACAATGGGTTTCTCAAGTTACTTTTTAATTGTCTATGATTTTATTCTATGGTCAAAAGACAATGATGTGCCTGTTGGTCCAGGAAGGGGTTCTGGAGCAGGCTCATTAGTAGCTTTTGCTTTAGGAATAACTACTCTTGATCCAATTGATCACGGTCTTCTGTTTGAACGTTTTCTCAATCCAGAGAGAATATCAATGCCAGATTTTGATATTGATTTTTGCATGGAAAAAAGAGACAGCGTTATTGAATATGTTAGTAACAAATATGGGTCTGGAGCTGTTTCACAGATTGCAACTTTTGGAACAATGGCTGCTAGAGCAGTCGTAAGAGATGTTGCTAGGGCATTAGGCAAGCCTTATGCAGTTGGCGATAGAATTTCAAAGATGATTCCTTTTGCGCCGGGGATGACATTAGATAGAGCAAAAGAAGAGCAACCAATTTTTGCTCAAGCTTCAAAAAATGATCCTGAAGTGAAAGAGGTTGTTGATTTGGCATATAAATTAGAAGGTATTGCAAGAAATGTTGGTAAACATGCAGGCGGTGTTGTTATAGCGCCAGGAAGTATTTCTGATTTTTGTCCTGTTTACAATGATAGACAATCCGCTTCCGTAATGACCCAATACGACAAAGACGATGTTGAGAAAATTGGATTAGTAAAGTTTGACTTTCTTGGTCTCAGGACACTCACAGTTATTGATAGAGCTGTGAAGTCAATAAATTTGTCCATGAAAAAAAATGAATCTTTAGATTTAGATAAAATTCCTCATAACGATTCTAAGGTATTTGAACTATTGTCATCTGGAAAAACTATGGCTATTTTTCAACTTGAATCTACCGGTATGAGAGCCCTTATAAAAAGTTTAAAACCAACAAAATTTGAAGAAATTACTGCTCTTTTAGCCTTGTATAGACCTGGACCCTTGAACTCTGGTATGCATACAACTTTTGTTGATCGCAAGCATGGAAAGAGCCCAGTTGTTTACCCACATGAATTATTAGAACCAGTATTATCTGAAACTTATGGGGTCATTGTCTATCAAGAACAAGTCATGGAAGCTGCAAGAGTTTTGGCAGGTTACTCAATGGGTGAGGCTGACATTTTAAGAAGAGTTATGGGTAAAAAGAAAATAGAAGAGATGGAAGAGCAAAGAGAAATATTTATTAAAGGTTGTGAACAAAAATCAATACCAGCCAAAAAAGCTGAAAAAATATTTGAACTGATAGAGCAATTTGCTGAATACGGTTTTAATAAGTCTCATTCTGCAGCTTATGCTGTAATTTCATATCAAACAGCTTATTTGAAAACTTATTATCCAGAACATTTTATGGCTGCAGTTCTATCAACAGAGCTAGGTAACACTGAAAAGATTTATGCTCTTATTCAAGAATGCAAAAGGATGGGTATCAAAGTGCTCAAGCCGAATGTTTTAACAAGCAGTAAAAGATTTATAGTTAACGAAAATTCAGATATTGAATATGGTTTAGGTGCAATTAAGGGTGTTGCCGATACCTTTATCAAGCATATAAGTGACATAAGAAATACTTTAGACTTTAAAGATCTCTGGGATTTCTCTAAAAAAGCTGATATTAAATTAGGCGGAAAAAAGTCACTTGAAGCATTATCTCAATCAGGAGCGTTTGATAGCATTGCACCATCAAG
>Ga0257110_1001344_pt1 | contig 11623 bp, 8 predicted proteins | sample LP_taG_7_FD_190184 | JGI IMG/M metagenome (GOLD analysis project Ga0257110, IMG submission 190184) | Marine microbial communities from Northeast Subartic Pacific Ocean, Canada - LP_J_2015_P26_10m | ecosystem: Environmental > Aquatic > Marine > Oceanic | place: Canada: Northeast Subartic Pacific... | reverse complement strand
CAGAACTTAATGTGGATGCATTCATCCAACGTAATTGCACGTGTTTTATGATCGACTAATCGAATTTGGTTGATCCGTCTCACGAAATCCCATTTAGGATACCTCGGAGGTAGTAGGTCCCAAATCACCTGACGGCGCTTTTTACGTGAGCCGTCGCCACAGCGTTTTTTGCGCGCCTTTACTCGTTTTTTACGCGGAGCTGTTTTTTTGCCTTAATTTTTTTTCCGCCGGGGGTCCGAGATGCAAGCGGCGTCGATTTAGACTAGAAAAAAATGAGTAAAAAGAAAATTGTACCACGTGCCTCACGTAAATTACGCGGGTTCCTGGACCGCGTTTTTTGTGGCGTTTTTGCGCGTTTTTTTACGCGTGCTTTTGGACCTAGGGAAACTCGACGCGTTCTAGTTTGGGGCCCGCCCATTGCCACTGGGTCTATGTTGGCGAGAATTTCGGCTGGTTCGTTGAGAATGGCCAACTGCCCCCACGTCAGAAACAGCTTTTACAAATTATTTACACCAATCAAATGCGCTTTTCCCAGTATGGGCACTTCGAGCACTCAAATATTTAAAAAAAAACTGAGCAAACTACTAAGTAAAGTTTCACAGGCGAAGATTGGTATGTCACAGGGGGTCTAATGCAAGTAGCAGAACCAAAGAAGAAAAAAGCAGCTCTAGACCGCACAGCCCCCCAAAAAGACGAGGGAACCACAAACTGGACACTGCATGGCAAAATCATCCCCCAAAAAGGCAAAAGCGGCCACTACTTTGTCTGTTCGAATGGCACCTTCAGGAAGATAAGCAAAGAGGTCACGGTTTTCAACGCCATGTCAGAAACTGAGATGGACGATTACCGCCCTCACCTCCTTTCCGTCGACTAGGACGCCCGGAACGCGTTCCAGGCATCTGGAACGGCCAGGAACCAACGTTTCGACCCGGTATCGACCCGAAAGGCGTTCGCGGCCCGCGAAACCGACGGCTCCCAGACGCCCGCCACGACGTGCGAACACGCGCATTCGCGCGATTTGGACGCGGCGCCCCCCCCCAGGACCCTCCCAGCTTAATCGTGACGCTCAGTCCGCCAGGAACCGGCGTCCGGGGACTGCCCTTGCTATTTGAGCTGTGGTGGCTGGGCTGATCTAGGAGTCACCCAAAGGAAGGCCTGTGCCCCCTGATTTGTGAGAAACGTCGCCCCTTAGGTGGCATCGACTCAAGGCAAAGCATGGTCATTGACTGCCGTGGCCACCCGACGCGCACATGCTTCCGCGGCGGCGAGCGCGCTGGCGTCGTTCCCTGACCAACCGCGGCAACACACGCCGGATTGCTCGCCAAGACGCCTCCTCAGCTCGCTTAGGAGCAACACGTAGCGCGGTGCGCGCTGCACTGGCAGGATGGTTAACGATGCAAGGGTGAGCCGTCGTGTGTTCGCCGGCTGGAGCTCGCAGCACTTTAGGAATGCCTCAACAGTCTTCGACTTTGCCCGCAGCGCCGCGAGATCATCCCAGGCCACCGTGTAACTCGCCACGTAACACCCGTAGCACCTGACCAGCTCCAGCTCATGCGCCTCGAAGCAGCCCCGCCAGTCGCCGCTCTGCTCCGCAGCGCGCAGCGCGGCGGCGAAGCGGCTGGCAAAGGCCACGATATCGTCCAGCGGGCCAAAGAGCCGCTGCGCCGCGCTGCTAACCTCCGCGCCGTCGACGCCGTCAACGACAGCCACACCGGCATCAATTTGCGATCCCCAAAGCCGCAGAGGCGCGGCAAAGACCTCAGCTAGAATGTTTAAATCGACCACCATCCGCTCTTCGGTCTCACCAAATTCAGCAGCTGCCTGCATAACACCCTCCATCCGTCGACAAGCTGGCACGCCATCCAGAAGTGAGAGGACAGCTGTCACACCAGGCGATGGTGAGATCAAGCGCCGAAATGAGTCACGGAGAAGGCACAGAGCGCCAGCAGCCTCACCCGGTATGTCGTGCCGAGGTATCGGGTGCCAGAAGTGATGGGGGATTTCACTATCAATGTGCTCAGCGACAGTCGCGGATAGTACATACGCCAGTGTACTTGCGGTTGTCTTGTTTCCGACAGAAAGATGCCCATCAAAGCGTTGCAGGTCACCGAGGCGGGACTGTAGCTCAGCAACAGCCACATCAGCCAAGAGCCTGATGGCAAGGGCCTGAATTGCACCAGAGGTTGAACTTAACAGATGAACAGCGTGTTGCACGACAGTCACGCCAAGATTGGCATGATGGTGTGCCACAACGCAGATATAGTCTTTATCTGCGACGTGGCCTGCTCCGAGTCGCTTCCACGCAGCATCAAGTGTGGCAATAGCGGAAATACGCATATGAGCAAACCTGAGCCCCGATGCGGTGAGGACGTAGCCAAGTTTAATGTCTGACATGCATGTTACATCTGTTCCAGGGGAGTGAAGAAGTGCGAGTCCAAGGCTAAAAAAATGACCAGAGTCAGCGGTCATCGGGTCAGCAGAGTCAGCACCACCCTGCGGTCCGCTGCTGGAGACAACAGTGGCAGCCTTGTCCAGAACTTGGGAGCACGCTAGCGACGTGCACGCGTTAAGTACGGGCCAAGCCAACGAAAATGGTTGCGCCATAAGAGCCCGGCACGCCCGAAGCTCTGCGTTTATCACGCGTGGATTGTCGGCGATGCCTCCAACTCGCAACATTGCAAGAGTTGCCATAGTGCAATCTTGGAAGGAGTCGCGCTGCAGGCCTCCAAAGGGGGGTTGCTCCTCTGCACCGATCACCTCAGCGTCCACGTGGAAGCTAGACGAGGAGCGGTACGAGGAAGTTTCATATCGAGGTCCAGCGTCGACCTGGTCTGTGTACCACTCCATGAATGCCGTGGATGCCACCTCCGTTAACCATCCAGGTAAAAATACAGTGGCCAGCATAGATGCATCATTGATCTCCCCGTTGGCTGTAGAGATAAGTTCACTGATTGCCTGTGCTCCAAGTCCCCAGCAAAGCACCAGATTATCGGAAGTAACGCATCCAATCCGAGCTGCATTTGCGCGTTTTAGTATATCAATGACGGCCATTCCAATTTTCAAAGCCAATGCCTGACGACCCTGGCGCAGGTGGCACACTAGTGGCATCCGTGAAATATCTCGAAGAAAAACGAGCTCGCCAATAGCCGCATCAATACTGAATTCGTTGAATTGGCTTGGGATCGCATCAATAAGGAGAATGGCACGCTCTGCAGTTGTTGCAAGGGGGAAACAGCCTTGCAGTGCCTCTAATGTGCCGGCAAGCGCGCGTACGCTGAGTTGTTGCGCGTGGGATATCCATGCTAAGCGATCTGTCTTCAAGAACATGCGGCACACGAGTCTGAACACCTCATCGACGAGGTCGAGCATCAACGGGGCTGTGTGGTCCGGTTTCTCACGTGATGCTCCACCGGAGCGCACGTAGCTAGCACAGCATATTGCGAACAAAGCATCTAGGGATGCGACTGTCTCAGTCAGTGCAGACCGCCGCTGCTCCTCACCAGTTCCATCATCGTCCCAATCGGCACCAAGGACATCCAACCACTGAAGTGGAGCGGCAACCGCAGTCAGGAGTGAAACATGCAATTCTGGTTGAGCTGGGGTATTCGATGGTGCTAACGATGGTTGTGAAGATAGCTCACGAGCGGCCGAGATCTCAAGAAACCGATTCCACTCGTGTTCGGCAACTCCCTCTTCCGTGTAAGAAGAACTACCTTTCAAGGATAGCTCCCTGGACACACCAGGGCGTGTCAAAAGTTCGACTTCACGTGGGATGGCATCAATAGCCGTCTGCTCGGCGGTGCGTGACGAGGATGGGATCCAAATTTCCACCATGGGACTAGGGGTGCGCTGCTTATTATCATCGGAGGGGGTTCCGTGGTGTGATACGCGCGAGGTATGCATCGGTGGTGGTGGACTTTCATGCAGAGGTGACGTGGGCACCTCTGACTCCAGTGTTGGTGGCCGTAGTCCTGGGAGAAAACTACTGATATCAGCGGCGAGAGCACGTCTGAGGGAAACTCTGTGAATATGTGCACGACCTGGTCGTATTGCGAAGTTTGCGAGGGTTGTTGCAAGCGTTCTAAATGCAGCAGCAGGTTCTCCTGGCGCGCGCTCTGTCAGAAAAATATCTAGGAGCGCATGGAGACCATAAGTAAACCGCGACGGCCAGAGTCGAGAATCATCGACAAGAGCGTCTGCGCTCGCAGCTGCATGAATCGCCCGGACTGTCTCCTGGCCAGGGCTAAGCTGCTTCCATCGGAGGAGTTTCTGTAACTCCGGTGTGTAGGCGCTAGCGCTGCACTCTGACACTAGTGTCGTCTCGATTGCCAGCCATTCACGTTCCCCGCCTGCTGCTGCAGCTGCCTGTGCAACTGCGCCAGACCGCGTCGAAGCCGTCGAGAAGAGAACGTCACCGCGCCTTGGGGCTCGCAGCGCACCTCCAAGGGCAACCGCCGCGCCACCAGCAGACATGCGACGTCCACGCTGCCTCGCGGCACCTCGCTGGAGGTAGCTCGGCATTCTTTTGTCCATGGCTTTGACTCCACGGCCCATAGACACTGAAGATGGCAACGGCTCGGTCATTGCAGTCAAGATTGGGCTGTCATGTTCGAATGGCTCAAAACAGGCGAGTTTATGTGCGCCATCTACAATAGGAGAAGCCTCATTTTCTTCTCGACCTTCGCCATCTACCCATTTCGCTGTCGAGGTAAGCACAGCGCCCCGTGCCTCTTCGCAAGCCAAGGGCAGAAAAGCGAATGCAAATATGTCCCGTGGAAGTTTACAACCGCAGTGAGCAAATGAAAAGAGCAAGTGGTACTTCCGTAGATCATCCATAGGAAGTGTCACTCGGAAGCACTCCTCCCACATGGGACGATTCACGTGATAGTGTGTTGAGCTGCGGAACTGGCAGTGGCCCACATGGCGTAGACAGCCGCGCGCTATGTTGGGAAGAGTTTTGCCAGCATCAGATATGAGGTGCGCGCGAACTTCAACGGACCGTGCTGCGAGCTTGGAATCCTGAGAAAATGAACCTGATACCAGTGTGACAAAGAGACTATTCCGTCGCCTATCGTCCATGATCGGCTCGGCAAATGTTGCGGCATCAGCACAAATGCCACCCTCTGGGGGGCGTATGCGATCTACTGGAGTGACGCTGGTACCTCCTGCAAAATGTGCCCGAATGGACAACTCAAGGGCGGCAGCATGCCCTAGACGTGCTGGAGGGACGCACTGGATAGACGCCGCAAGCTTTTGTCTGCTCTTGTCACACGCATTGGATGCGCATAAAGGTTGCACAGTGCTTTCGTCAGCTGACGCCCTGACGTCGCTCTTCTCTTGTTTGAAAGATGCAATCTTGCAACCGCCATCCAAGCCACAACCTGCGATAATCCGGGGCAGACGCGCAAAGATGTCGGCGGCGCGCTGGTTATCGCTCGTTACTGGCCGCCAAAATGGCGCTCCAGGCGTATCCCACAAACAGTTCGCTTTTTCTGAGTCACTCGATTCGAAGACCCATAGATCGTTGCGATCAAGCGCTGCGCTCAAATTTATAGCTGCGACGCCTAGAGGTCGCCGGAAAGCTGCGACGTCGTCCACCAACAAATCGAACCTAAGAGCGCCATAGAGTGGACGTATGAAAGCGTTGGGATTTGAGAGACACGGATTATTTGTCCGGACTGCTCCATGGCAGCATCAGTTTTGACAGCTGTAAACCGTGCATCTACGCCGAGCTTGCGCGTCTCCTTGAGCAAGCCACTGTTGCCACGGCTCTCATCATCACATGCGGGACTCTTGTCGCCATCAGTTCGCAAACGACCGACGCGATATGCGCGGCAAACAAGCCAGATGCCTTTGTCACGTAGCTCGGAAAGTAGAATATCTCGAAACACCACACGCTTGCGCACTACTTTCTTCGGTAGTGGCTGGCTCTTGAGCGGCATGCGCAATGTCGACGCTTCCGACGAGAGAGCAGCCTAGAGGAGATTGTTCCAGAGAGACGGGATCGATCATATGAGACGCTGGACATGACGAACGCTGCTGGCCGCGGACTCGGCGATCGTGAGAGGCTAGATTTACGCTGCCTCTGTGGATTTGACCAGCCATGGTGGAGGAAGACAGAGTCGTCGCGAGGAGCAGCCACCAGGCGTTCCTCTGTGAGTGGGACAAAATCTTCGCCCACTTGGCTCCATAGGCTCATGTAGAAGTGCCTTGGCTCTTCGCCACGTGGAAGACGCCGCAATTCAACGTCAACAAAAATGCGGCGCGACACGCTCGCGCTAGAGGACGTCCTTCTTGCGCGTGCTAGGCTACAACACCGATGTAGGGCGATAAGACGTGATGAGGAACAATTGTTGATAGTTGCGAGGTGACCATCTGCGGTGCGCGGCGACTCAAAGAAATCCATTATAGCTAAAGAACAATATTAAGGAACATTGATGCAAGGCTTAGATGTAGAATGATATAGGATGATATAATAGTTGGATTAGGAGCCGGGTGTGCCTTCAACATGGGTTCCACCCAGCTCGGGACTGGCTCCTAGTCTAGGACCCCAAAGAAAAGAATAGGGCCGGCTGGATGGGAGGAGATTTTCCTGGGTGCGCTGCAGGCGCACAACAATAGAAGAGGGTGTTGACCAGCGACTCTCGCCTCGGTGTCGACAGCAACACGAAGCCCATCCGCCGGTGAGGTTTGCACCTGCAACCTCACCGAATGCGGGAAACTCGACGCGTTCTAGTTTGGGCCCCGCCCGGCCCCCCAGCGCCTCAATCAAACCCATGATCGCAGACGAGAACCTAAAAAATGTGATAACTAATATGCTGAAACCAGACGCCCCGAGCCGCAGCTCGCTCTGCAAGGGAGCGACTTTGCTGGGTCCTGATCCAAACCAGATCACCAGCGTGCTGCTATTCGCCGCGTCGACGTCTCGACAGCTTCGCGCGGTCTCAGAAGGCCCACGGAGGAAGGGCAAGGGCGCCAGGGACTACTACACGTGGCTCGAGGCGAACTACTCCAAGGCCTTCTACGTCGGCGAGTCCCGCGCCTCCGGCGGGCGCCAGGACCTCGAGTTCGAGGCGTCGGTCGCCGTCTACGTGAGCCGCCCCCACTACGCCAATGACCTGGGGACCATGCTCGCGGACCCGCAGCACAGGAACATCCTCGAAACGCCCGCGCGTCCCCGACGCGCGTTCCGCGGGAAAAAAACAGCCCTTCTAGCACTATACCTTCGCTCAATCCAGACGGATCCGGACGAACCGAAAGTCGTTTTCGAGTTCCTACGCGGGCTCCTCGGGATGGGCGCAGCCTCGGAGCTCGGCTCGACGACGGCAAAATCCCGGGTTTTCAGTGTCGCCCCCTAATACTGGAACTAGAACCGTTCTAGTTCGTTCTAGTAGGCCCCGAGCTCCGCGGCCGCCGCCGCCGGCAGAACCCCACCCAGAACCCCCCCCTGCGCTGGAGGGGACCCCAAGGGACCCGAACCCCCCCCGATAATTTTGGGTCGGCAGCTGGGGGCTTTACTCAGGCGCCGGGGGGGTGGGTGGGCCCCGAGCTAGAACGCGTCGAGTTTCCCGCGTTCGACCTTCCCACCGTGACCAGGGCAAAGTTGCACATCCAGCGCCGCTCCTTAGCAAACGACGTCCTCGTACCCAGATGGTCCTTCCGATACCATATCATATAAACCAACACAAGAGGCGCAAGAGGCAGCGGGCCGCGCAGGCGGATGCCCGCCGATGCGCGGCCTGGACTGCGGGGTGGGCTCGAGAACCTCGGGGCTGCAGCCCTGGAGCCTCCCTGGTACTGTGGGTCGTGCCAGGGTGGTGCACCCTAGCTAATAGAATGGGACCGCTCAAGGACTAAAAACAACATATTTTTTCTGTATGGCGAGACGGCAGATGGGACATTCATCGATTGTACTACTGCAGTCACGGCAGACGACGAGATGCATGCAGTCGAGGAAAACCACATCCCTTATCCCATCGAGGCAGACAACGCAAGAGGCTGCCATTGCCGCATTGCGTGCTGCCTTTGCCTGCATAACACGGGGAAGAAGACTTCCCACTGCAATGGAAAGCCTCTCCAGAGCCTCTGATTCAAGGTTGATGGGCCTGACGGCCTCGAGCCAATCAAAAACACTTGTAGCAAAATCTAATTCTTGGCTGGCTTTGTTGGAGATATTTGCTGCTTCAGCAGCCTTCGATAGGATGCCATTCCCAAGTTTTAATTTACCACATATCTGGTGAAAGGTCTGCTTATGACCTGCTGCTGCAGCTATCAAGTCCAAAAGCTCCGAGTCAAAGGCCAGATACGTAGATTCCAAAATAAATGGCGACTGTTGACCCAGGAATGAGAGCTGATTGTGTAGATTGATAAGCATGCAATAAAATTCATCGTACACAGAGCAGGCCTGTTCACGCTTACGAGACTCGGAGATGAGACATCGCTTTGACATTAAATTGAGCTTTGCCCATCGCTCGATCTGCGCCTGGAGACTTTTGACGTGATGTGCACACTGTGTTCCCACTGCAATCAGCAAAAGGAAGGTAGCAGTAAATGACCAATAATGAAGAATCATGCGCACGCTTTGTAATCTTTCTAGCGCATGAAAAACATGATTTGCCACAACTTTGCCCACCCTGCTCGAATGCTGGACCGTAACAGCATTCCTGACATATTCATACACAGGCTGCCCCGAAAACAGGGCGAGCGTATCCTGAAAGTCTACCATTCGAAATCAGTACGACCTGAAAGGCGTCGATTGCGACCTTGACATCTTACAACGGCGTCGTCCTTGGGACGCTGTGACCTGCGAAAGACACGGCAAGTCAGCATAGAAGTGCCGCACCTGTTGCACTCAGAGGACGATTCAACGAAATATGATGCCTCCACCCTGCCCCAGCCCGTCTCCAGGGTGGAGAATGGACCACTTCGTGGCGAGGGGTGGATCTAAGCGAACGCGGCGTCGGCCGCGTGCACTGATGGGCGCCCCTTGGTCGCCGTGTCGAGGCGACCATAATCCATACTCAAAGCTTCCTCTGAGGTGCCCCATACGCCGAGCGCCGGGGGCGCCGAGCTGCCCATCGCGTGGGTGGACCTCGGCGCGCCACCGCCTCGCTTTTATAGAATTTTATTTTTTATTAGTCCGCCCGCGCGCCATGAAATCGCACCCCCAGCGCTCGGCGTATGGGGCACCTCAGAGGAAGCTGCCAGCGCGGATTATGGTCGCCTCGACACGGCGACCAAGGGGCGCCCATCAGTGCACGCCGCCGATGAGCGTGGGCCTCGCGGGTTTATGCCTCCACCCCTTACCCATTCTCCACCCTGGAGGCCAAATCTCCGCCGTAAAAGGCAAGGGTGGAGATGCGTTTATCGTTGAATCGTCCTCACTCACGTCCCCAGATACACTCACGCGAGGCAGCCCGGCGATGGTCCAGAAGATTGGCGGGAAACAAGGCCGTCCGGCGAAGACGCCGAAGAAGGGGCCCTGGCGTCCGACGCCGCCCGACGGCAAGTCACTGAAAGACGTCGCGGGCACCGTCGAGGACCTGAAATGGACCACAGCAGCTTCGTCGCGGCCAAAGTCGCTGGCGCGGCGCTGGTCGCGCAGGAGAACTCGAATAAGCTCGACCGGGCGGATGCTAAGAAGCGCCGCGCCGCGGCCAAGGAGCAGCAGCAGCAGGAGAAGCAGGCCAAGGCGAAGGAGAAGCTCAAGGCGAAGCGCGACGCGGTCCGCGCCGCGGTGGAGCCCGTGCTCGAGAAGCTCGACTCGCTGGAGACGGCGACGGAGGAGGACGCCTTGAAGAAGCTCAGCGTGCCCGAGCTGAAGGCCTACGTCCAGTACCAGTCCGGCCTGCGGGCCTTCAAGTCCGCGGAGAAGAAGGGCGACCTCGTCGCGGCGGCCTTGCCGCTCTGGGGCGAAGAACCCGAACTCGTCGAGTCGAGCTCGTCCGAGGAGGAGGACGACGGCGCGTCCCCCGGCGGCACTCGCAAGGCCCAGCGGAACAAGAACACGCCGGCGACGCGCCGGGCTCGCGGCAAGAGCGACAGCCGCGCGTGGGATCCTGCCGAAGCGTTCCTCGAGCCCGATTCGCTGTCAGACGACGACGCGGACGAAGAGGAGGAAGATGACGATGAAGAAGAAGGCGACGACGAAGAAGACGACGACGACGACGATGACGACGAGGAAGAGGAACAAGATGCTGAGATGTAGCTCCAGAGTGCGCGTACGGACGCGTTGACGGCGCCACGGGCCTTCGGGAGCCCCTCCAGCACCTAGCAGTGGCCCCCCGACGCTACCCCGACCGTGCCCGACGCAGCGCACGACCCCCCATGAACCCTACGACCAACCCCGCCGCCCATGGCCGCCCTGCAGCACCACAACGACCCAACCTGGGTCGTGCGTGCAACTGGGCCTTTTCGGCCAGGGGCCCTTTTGGACGACTTTTGCGACCCCGCGACGCCCTTCAAGCCTCCCCGCACCGTCTTTCCCCCCGGTACTCTGATTTTACTTTTATTTTCCCCTGATGAATCCCATCCTCCATCGCGTAAATCGGCGTCGATGACGGCTCGCTTTGGCGCTTCAAAGTCGGCGTGTGTATCTGGTTCCCCTCGTCTACTCCGACGAACCACGGGGGGAGAGACCGCGCTATGTCAACCCCCCAAAGGACGCCCTGGGGGTGTGGCTCTCGGGTACAAACGGGCAGGCGTCGCCAGGAGGCCACCGGTCTTATCGGCAAGCACCCCAAGTTGAGTGCAATAGGTCCAGGAAGACTCTCCGTCTATTACAGTACGGGAAGCAACTATAGCAGGGTTAGAAAGTATTAAGAAAAGGGGAAGGATATTGGGTGGCTCTGTACCAGCGAGCCACTAGGGAGATACAAAACTCTCTATCTCTCTAGAACTCCCACGAGCTAGCAGCCGTGGAGCCCCAACTTGAAATGCCTCAGCAACTCATCACTCAACCCAAGCCCATGGATACCAGTAGAAACCATATGACCCAAAAAATATAAGCCGCGCCACCCCGGACCCCGGGGAAGCGGCGAGTTGGGAAGGGGCCACCACAGCCAGCAGTTTTATTTAGCTGGGATGATAGGTGGTCTAAACTCACTAACTCGTTACCGGAAACATATTGTACTGCCGTAAATGCAATTTTTAAAACCCCCATGGCGGCTAGGGTGACCAGCCCAGGCCCCTTCTTGTTCCACTACTATCCTACTCACCTCCCTTCCTTTATTGTTTGATTGTGGAAATGCAACCCGAAGTCGCCGCCACCTACGGACATTAGATGCAGTCAGCCAGCATGAACTCAGGCAGCCTGAGCGAGAAGGTCACTCCCCCGTGCGTAACAATCATATTCCCCTTTCTCACAGAGAAGGCACTTGAATCAGCAATGTGCAATGTGCTTTTTCCACCAATGGATAGAGCGCATCAGATTTAGACTACGGTTTGAAATGCACCCGCTCGTGTAAATTCAAAGTCTACCACAGTGAGCATATCAGAGTTCGTGTCTGAGGTGCTCTCTTCGAGAAAGTCGGCAAGGAGCTGCCTCGGTGGGACTTGAGGTAATTGATCACTTTCTTCTACAGCTTGCCATTCCTCCGGAGTAGAAGGCGAGAAAGGAGCCGGA
>Ga0257110_1001343_pt1 | contig 11631 bp, 9 predicted proteins | sample LP_taG_7_FD_190184 | JGI IMG/M metagenome (GOLD analysis project Ga0257110, IMG submission 190184) | Marine microbial communities from Northeast Subartic Pacific Ocean, Canada - LP_J_2015_P26_10m | ecosystem: Environmental > Aquatic > Marine > Oceanic | place: Canada: Northeast Subartic Pacific... | reverse complement strand
ATTTGCAACATCTTGAACATTTGCTAACCTTCCCAAAGGAGATTCTTTTGTCATTGCCTTAATTGGTCCATCCATATCAAATAAAGCGCCTGTCATTGGTGTATCAACCAATCCCGGTGATAAGGAGTTGATTTTTAACCCTTTGTGCTGATATTCCTTTGCTGCAATTTGAACTATTTTGTCGGTTCCAGCCTTTGTCCCTACATATGCGGATAGTCCAACAGCCGATAATTCAACTGTCACCGATGTTGTTGTAATAATCGAACCACCTTTTTCCATTATATTGGCCGCCTCTCTTATAAAGATGGTTGGTCCAATAAAACTTACTTCTGTATATTTTCGTAAATGGTCTCTTGTTAGTTCGTTAAGGTTACCGGGCTCATACATTCCTGTTGTATTTATTGCAATATCAACTTTACCAAATGTATCCTTTGCCACCTTGAACAAATTTTCAATATCACCGTCAACAGTAATATCGCAGGTTTGAGCTTTACCATTAAGTTCTTTTGCTAATAGGTCTAGAGGTTCTTGACGACGACCACTTATAACAACTTTAGCGCCTTCATTAGCATAAGATTTTGCAATAACTCCACCCAATCCTTCTATTGATGATGCTCCTAATATTACAGCTACTTTACCTTCAAGTTTACCCATTACTTTTCTCCAAATATTTATCTATTGTTTCAAATATTTATCTATTGTTTGATGAAAATGTCGCGTCCTTGCCTCTTGATAATTACCAAGCGATTGACCTTTTTTAAAACTAGATTTGAATCCTTTTGTTTGTGATAATAAATTATTAGTATCTTGATCATAAACAGCGCCAAGAAATTCTGTTCCAGGGCATTTTGTATAACTATCTTCTATTTCTAATTCAAAAGGCTCAGGAGGAGGAGGGCATGGACCATCTATTGGTTTTGGCCTAAGAAATAATAAATCAAAAAGAGCTCCATCGACCCCATTTGGTCGAAACCTATAAACCATAGATAATTGTAATCCTGGAAAAAAGAATGCATTGGGAAAAGCAAAATACTCAATTGAATCAATAGTTTCTGTAACAGTTAAATGAGAGAAATCTTGTTTAAATTTTTCTTTCATTGTTTCTTGAACATGTTCAGCATAAATTTCTCTAGCAGTACTGCCTTCAGGCAGCTCTTGGCCGGCACCTTCTTCGGTTCTTTTTCCCATTAGCATATCTAATATTTCTTGTTCGCTTGGACGATTTTCAGTTATATGGGGACTGGTATATCCAATAGTATGAACAAATCTTGAAATATGATCTCCGAAAATATCATAATCAGCATTTGCATCCCCTGCAGTGTAAACCCCCTCAGAATGAGTTTCTAAAACGTGATATGCTTCTAAGAAAGCTTCAGCAGAAACCTTCCAGTTTGCAGGTAATTTTTTAATTACATGAGTTTCTATATAACGATTCTCAAGTTTCCAATTTTCAAAATGATCTGGAAGAACCCCCAAATACTCATTAAGAGGTTTTGCATTTTCATCAAAATTAATAAAAATAAATCCACACCAAACATCAAATTTAATTTCTGGAAGAGAGAATTCTTTTTTATTCACATGAGGAAAATCCCAATCGCATGGTAAAAATTCTAATTCACCTTTTAGAGACCATGTCCATCCATGGAATGGACACTTAAGTTCTTTACAAAAACCAGAACTATTAGCTGGCTTTAATTGGGTTCCTCTATGTAAACATGAATTATAGTAAACTTTAATTTCATTGTCTTCAGTTCTCAAAATTATAGCAGAACGGTCACCAACATCATAAACGTAATAATCACCTGGCTCAGGGATATGTTCTTCTCTGCAAGCCCACTGCCAAACTTTGGACCATAAGTGTTGGTCTTCAGCTTTCGCAAAATTTTCAGAAGTATATCTTTCATATGGAATATCTTCATCACCGAGAAATTTATAAGAATCTTCAAGAAGAGGCCTCGGAGCACCGCCTTTATCATTCTTTATTAACTCTTTGGTACTTGGATGATCTGGACATCTAGCTTCTCCAGGCTTCATATCTTCAGTTATACTCATTGATTTTCTCCCTAAATTAAAATCAATATTCAAATTTTAATGTAAAAAAGTTTTTTATTTTAGTAAATCACTTTTAAAAATTAGTTTAACAATTAACTATAATGGATGATGTACCTCAAAAATAAAATGATTATCTTTTTTAATAACGTATCCCGCCGAAGGGGATGCAAAGTGTGTTCCAAAGACCAAAGTTTTTTCATCAGCGTAATCTGACAATTTTCTTCTTCTCGTTTCTTTTGCAAGTTCAGGGTCCCAGTCAGCAGAAGAAATCCAATCAAGTTTTTCCATTTGACAGGGATGATGTAAAAAATCACCTGTTATAGCTGCCTTTTCTCCCTCAGAATTAATTTTTATACTAACATGTCCTGGCGTATGCCCTAAAGTAGGCTCTAAAGTTATTTCTTTACATATTTTCTCATCAAGCTCTACAAATCTAACTAAGCCCGATTCAATAATTGGTATGATTGAGTCATTAATAAATTCTGCATAAAGTGGATTTCCTAATTGCTTTTCAGTATAATTCCATTCTTCTTTTCCAAATAAATAATCAGCTTTTTTAAAAGTTGGTTCCCATTTATCATTAACAAGTATTGTATTCCATCCAACATGATCGGTATGCAGATGCGTACAAAGGACAGTATCAATATCATCAGTTTGATATCCTGCAATTTTTAAATCCTCTAAAAATTTTGTTTGAAGCATATTCCATGATGGAATATGTCTTTCTTTGTCATTTCCTAAACATGTATCAACAATGATACATTTATCTGGAGTTTCAAGAATAAGTGCATGAACACTTACGATAGTATTTCCTTCCTTGTCAGAAAAATACGGCTGTAACCAAGGCATTTTTATAATATTTTCTGGTATTGCGTCCGGCACAACAAACATTGGTCCAGCTCTTTCACCCTCGATTATTCTTGTAATTTTTACTTTTCCGACCTGCCAAGAACTTATTTTATTATTCATTATCTGAATCCTGAATATTAAATTCAGTAACTTTATAAAAATGAGCTTCTACATCCATAGGATTTTGAGCCATTGCATTCCTAAAATTATCAACATGTACTGTTGTAAGGTGAGCCTCGAGAGACCCTCGATCTTCCCATAATTCAGAAATTCTAACTATACTTGGGTTATTAATATCCACACTGAATGCATAATCAATACAACCTTTTTCTTTTTTTGTTTCAACCTCTAAAGTATTAATAACATCCTTAAGTGCCAAAATAGTTTCACTATTAGTTTTTGCTTTTGCATTAACAACTATCATATTTTCCCCCTAATTTATTGATATTGAAGACTTCTAACTCTAATTGGTCAAGCAAGAATTTTTTATTGATACGCAAAAACTATTATGTATGGATAATAGTACTATTGAACTATTCTTTTTTTTAGATAATATTTATTTAATATTTTCTTAGGGGGAAATAATATTGCCGCAACGCTTTGATTTTATAAATTTTACTGAAGATATAACTTCGGATCCTAAAAATACTGCTGATCTATCTAGTGATAGATATATAAGTAATGATTTCATGAAAATGGAATGGGATAAAATATGGACGAAATGTTGGCTTTTTGCAGGATTAGAGTCTGATGTAAAAGAGATTGGTGATTTTTTTGTTTATGATATTGGGCGAGAGTCGATAATAATTACTCGGAATGAAGAAAATAAAATTTCTGCTTTCTATAATGCTTGTCAGCATAGGGGTAATAAAATTTTATCTATGGATGTAGGTTGGGTTAAGCAAGTCACATGCCCTTATCATGGATGGACTTATGGGCTAGACGGTGAATTAAAAAAAGTGCCTGATGAAGAGCTCTTTCCTGGTGACGTCTCTTGTAGTGAAAATTCTTTGAAACCAGTTCATGTTGAAACTTGGGCAGGTATGGTTTTTGTTAATATGAGTTTGAATCCTGCGCCGCTTAAGGCATTTTTGGGTAAAATTATGAGTCAATTGGAGCCCTATCATTTTGAAAATATGGAATTAGTTAAACACCAAAGTGTTACTTTGGATGCAAATTGGAAAACTGTTAGGGATAATTTTTTAGAACAATATCATGTTGATTTTATTCATCCACAACATGCTAGCTTTGTTGATTGCTGTGATGCACAAAATTATCTTTGGCCTTTTGGACATACACATACTTGTGTTGAAAGTCCCGTTATGAATCCTAGGTACTCTATGCCGGAAGAGCCACCTGAGTATATGATACAATACCTTAAAGGACTTGAAATTAATCCTGATGAATATAAGGGGAAAGTACCTAAGGTAAGAGAGGTTATCCAAAAACAAAAAAGAGTAATAGGAAAAAAACTTGGTTTTGATTATTCTGAATTAACTGATGAGCAAGTATCTGATGTTTTCCAATATGATATTTTTCCTAATCTCTTTATGACAATACATGCAGAGAGGGTTTGGTTTTATGGGCCAAGGCCACATCTTTCTGATCCAAATAAATGTACATTTACAAAATATAGCTTGATGATCCCTGAGGATAAAATACGCGATGAAGAAAAAGGTCTTGAATTATTACCAGGCTCTTATGAGTATCAATATTCCTCAACAAGAGTAGAACATGAAATTTTTACTAGAGAAGATGTTTTAGCTGGAAGAAATTCTATGACAGTTACAATTGACCAAGATATTCAATATTTAAATGATATGCAAGCAGGTATGCATTCTCGTGGATTTCAAAAAGCAATTTTAAGCAACGACGAGGGAAGACTTCAACATTTTCATAATTGGATAGATAACTGGTTAAGTGAAGATTCTTTATGGTCAAAAATCAATAGGGAATAATAATTTTTTTAATCTTAGGGGGATAAATATTTAGTAAGATTTGATGTTAATTTATTAAAAACTAAATATTTATATTTAAGGTAATGTCTAAAAAACCACTTTCAAAAAGAACTTTATTTTTTTATGGACTCTCAGAGATGCCCCTTTCAATTGCATCACTGCCTTTATTAGCTTTTATACCAAATTATTATGTTTCTGATTTAGGGCTTAATTTTGCTGTCGTAGCTTTGGTAATGCTTTTAGCAAGATCTTTTGATGCAGTCACAGATCCTCTAATTGGCTTCTTAAGTGACAGGACTAATACCCGTTGGGGAAGAAGACGTATATGGATGTTTTTTTCTATACCACTTTTAATGATTGCATCATATAAGATATTTTTTCCATTAGATTCATGGGAATGGGTTCCTCTAAGTCTGGACTTTCTATCTTTAAACCTAGGCGCAGGAGGACACTATTTATTATTTTGGTTTCTAGTTCTTTGGTTTGGATGGAGTATGTTATTTATTCCCTACTATTCATGGGCTGCAGAGCTATCTTCTGATTATAATGAAAGATCAACAATTGTCGGATGGAGAATGTTTATTGGAACATTTGGTAATGCAATTTCAAAATTCTTACCTGCAATTGCTTTATTCCTATTTGCTTTTGGAGGCGCTGAAGAAACTATTATAATTATTGGAGCCTGCTTAATTTTGGTAATTCCAATTTGTATCAGTCTTTCAGTTTTTAATGTTCCTGAAAGGATGGACTACAAAGTGAAGCAGGGATCTGTAAAACAAGGTTTGCTGGCTATGTGGAAAAATAGCGCTTTTAGAAAACTTATTTTTGCATATTTTTTTAATTATTTAGGCGTAACCCTTTCAACCTTAACAGTTATGTTCTTTATTAGAGGTGTAACTGGCGAGGAGGAACAGGGTATTCTCTATTTTGTATTTTATTATGTTGCAAATCTTATAGGAATCCCATTTTGGCTTTGGCTTTCTAAAAAAATTGGAAAACATAATGCTTGGAAAATTGGTTTACTTATCTTCACCTTTTTACAACCATGTTATTTCTTTTTGGGAGAGGGGGATTATTATTGGATGTTTCCAATTACTTTTATGGCTGGATTGGCTGGATCAACTTTTCATCTTATTCCGCATTCTATGAAAGCAGATGTCATAGATTATGATACTTATCTTACCGGTGAAGATAGGGCAGCTCAGTTTTTTGCAGCATGGTCGTTTGTTACTAAAATGGCTATAGCAATTGCACCATTTTTTGCTTTTACCTATCTTGATTTAATCGGTTTTGATTCTACTCCTGGAGCAATCAATAGCCCAGAACAAATTTTAGGTCTTAAAGTTTTATTTTGTTTAGGCTTACCCTTATGTCTCTTAATCGCAATTTTGTGTGTTCGTAATTATCCGATTACTCAGGAAAAACAAGAAGAGATTAGAGCCGAAATAAATGCTAAAAAAGAGCAGTAGTAAATTTAATTATATTAATAAAATTTAAGGTTTATGCATTCTTTCTCTATGATAAACATCATCATCTTGCCTTTTTCCTCTATGACAATCGGAATCATCAAAATACGGATCATTTGTTGGTTCAGTCCTTGACCAATCATTAACTTCTGATCGATAGGCTATCTTCCAAATACTGTCTCTTCTCTCATAACGGTCAAGGTATCTTCCAGCAATAATGACATCTGTGTTAACACCATTTTCAATGGTTTTATGATAAGCGTTAAAATATATTTCACCATAGGCTGTATTTTCATCATCATTATCAAATTCGATTAATGAATTACCGATCATGTGATGATTTGCAACATGTTCTTTAAGGGCATCCATACAAAATTGAGAAAATGTATCAGGATCAGTTTTAATAAAACCATAGTCACAATAAGCATCTTCATGAAAAACTGACTTTAATAAAAGTCTATCAAGACGATCAAGACCTCTCATATATTTACAAACTAATTCATAAATCTCTGATTTAGCCATATAGCGTTCTAATTTTTTATCATCCATTTTTTACTCCTCAAAATATGATTCAATCATTTCGTGAAAACGATGCACTCTCTTTTCTTGCCCAGCAAAATATGCACCATTAAACCCTCTTGATCTTAACCCAAATTTTTGGAAAATAAAAACAACCGCATCTTGATCAATTGTTTGTCCAAGGCTTTTTTCACCGTGATCAAATACATCAGGAAAATCAGCAAAGTCACCTCTCTCGTGAACTCCAACTGTGCTTCTAATGGGAGACATTTCTTTTTCTGGATTACTTGAGTACCACCAATTATCAAAAATACATTTCTCAGGGTCTGTTGCATGAGGTCTGGCTCTAAGAAAATGAAATCCATCTGCCCAAAGTGAAACTGCAAAATTTGGAAAAAGAGTATAATGAAATGCATCAGTTAGTTGTTCATCACGTAAATTTTTATAATGGGTATAACCTCTTTTAGGTCCTAAATCTCTTTTGGCATTTTGAATTGCTTCTCTAGTATCAAAACCCTTCCCAGAATATTCATTAGGATCAAGTTCCCAATCTCTCATAACTGAAGCAAGTGGATCTTCAATTATTCCTCCATCCTGAAATGATCCTGCAGGTCCAAAACCAGCCTTCATAATCATTCTATTATGTCCTTCTGTTGCTAAATCAAATTGTGTATTTCTATAACTCGTATCAACACCACTAGGCATTCTTTTTTTTGTTACAGCTTTCTCTGGAGCATGAACTGTATTTAGATGATAAGATTCATTGAAATTATCTAATACAATTTTCCAGTTACAAGGCATATTAACTGTCTGGGCTACATATCTTTTCCATTTGTGAATTTCATATGCTTCCCAATCTTCCCATACTGGCCCTAACCATTCTTTTAAGCTACAGGCATTTTTATCCATATTAATCCAAATAAAACCTGCAAAAGTTTCAGTTTTTACTTCTTCTAGAGTTAAATTATCACACGGATTTCCTTGAGGAAAATCTTCGGCATCTTGAGCCTCAATCAGTTTTCCATCCTTCCTCCACTTCCATCCATGATAAGGACATTTAAATGTTTCAGCAGTTCCTTGCTCATTAAACGTTAATCGTGCACCCCTGTGTTGGCATACATTATAGAATGATTTTATAGATCTATCGTCTTGACGTATCATTAAGAAGCTCTCCCCTCCAAACTCCTCCATTTGATAATCTCCAGGGTTAGGAACTTCCTCTTCTCTTCCTAGTAACAACCAGACTTTTGGCCACATATACTTCCATTCTTTATTCATAAATTCTAGTGAGTTATATCTAGAACCGTCAACAGGAAGATTATCTAACTTTTGCTTTTTCCAGCTTTCAGCATTTCTTTTTTTCCAATCAATATCTACAATAGCCATTTCTAATACCTTTTATTATTAAGTTAATTATTTACCCTTAAATTTAGGTGTTCTTTTTTCTTCTGAAGCAGATATAGCCTCAGCATGATCTGCACTAGTCCTTGCAAATGCCATATGAGAAGAAATTAAATCTAAACTAGTATTTAGATCCATATTGACGTTTTGATAAATAAGCCTCTTAATAACTCTTACTGGAATAGGTGCTTGGCTTAAGACATTGTTTACCCATTCTCTCGTTTTTTCCATTAAGTCTTCTTCAGCAAATACCTTATTAACAAGGCCAATTCTTAAGGCCTCATCCGCATCAATTACATCAGTAGACCAAAAAAGTTCAAGAGCTTTAGATGTACCAACGATTCGAGGTAAGAAATATGTTCCACCATTGCCAGGAACAAGGCCAAAAGCAGCATATGAAGCTCTAAAAATAGCTTTTTTAGATGCAAATCTAATATCACAATGCAGACTCATATCCATGCCTGCGCCTGTTGCCATTCCATTTACAGCTGCGACTATAGGTTTTTCAATTAATGCAGTTCTCTTAGCTATTCTTTGAAAGTGGTCCCAGAAATGATTCTTTGTTTCGAGAGGGTCAATTTTGTTATTTGCACCAAGATTAGCCTTATCTCCTCCTGCACAAAAAGCTTCCCCGGCGCCTGTTAATATAATAGCAGAGATATTATCGTTATCTCTGCACTCATCTAAAATTTCCACCCATTGATTTACCATAGATGCGTCAATAGCATTTTTTCTTTCAGGTTTATTAATAGTTATAGTTCCAATTTTATCCGTAATATCGAGTAACATAGTTGTATCTGTCATATTTTTTCCTAAAAAGTTGTATTATCAATTCCACCGTCAATTACTAAACTTTGGCCAATGACATATGTAGCTTGTTGACTGCAAAACATTGTAACAAATGCTCCAAAATCGTCAGACGTACCAAATTTCCGTGCAGGTATTCTCCATTTTTCAGTAAACTTTTTGACTTCTTCGTCATACGAGGTTCCATTCTTATCAGCTAAATTTTGATATGTTTCTCCGGTTGCGGCTGTGTGATGCATACCAGGTAAAATATTATTTATAGCAACATTATGTCTTGCTACTTTTTTAGAAACTGCAACAGAGTAATTAACTAGCGCAGCTCTCGGTGCCCCTGATAATATTCTTACTTCAGCAGGAGTTTTTGCTGCACCTGTTCCAATATTTACAATTCGTCCCCATTTTCTTTCAACCATACCTGGGATTAGTTCTTTCATAAAAGCCACAGGGCTTAGTAAAGAGACTTCTAAAGTTTTTCTCCAGTCATCTGGGGAAACAGTTTCAAAATTAGGCGTGTGCATTGGTGGCGTACATGTACCAACTAAAATATCAGGACTTGGGCAGCTACTTATTATCTTTTCTCTGCCTTCATCTGTGCTATGGTCAGTCGCAATTGCTGTAACTTTAACGCCTGTTTCTTTTCTTATTTCTTCGCACGTATCCTTGAGCCTTTCCTCGCCTCGAGAAGATATAAATAAATTAACACCTTCACGGGCTAAAGCTAAAGCACTTCCTTTACCCATACCAGCGCTTCCGCCATTTACGATAGCCGTTTTACCACTAATTCCTAAATCCATAATTCAACATACCCCCGTATTTTGAAATTTTTTAAAACTTTTTGTTATTTCTTTTTTAATTCAGATAAAAAAAATTGTAAAATTAGAATTATTATTTTTATGAGATTGATACGCAAAATTACGTATGTAATATTAAGCATTGATGTTTTATAAAGGTAAATAAATGGCAAAAGAATATGATGTAGTAATTTTAGGAGCGGGTGCCAGTGGTATGATGGCAGCCTTAACGGTTCATGAAAATGGATCATCCGTTGGTATTTTTGAAAAACAAGCTTTAGTTGGCGGTACTGCGGGTGTTTCGGGTGGAATAATTTGGGCCCCAATGAATAGTCATATGAAGTCAGAGGGTATAGATGATGATAGAAATAAGGCCATTGATTATTTTATGTCCCTTTCTCACGGAGATATCAATCAATCATTATTAGAGGCTTTTATCGATAACTGCGGTGAAGCCTTAGATTTCTTAGAAACAAAAACTGATGCTAAGTTTTCTATTCTAGATGGTTACCCTGATTACTACCTCGATAGGCCGGGGGCTCTTCAAGGCGGGGGCCGTGCTCTAGATAATAAATTATTTGATTTCTCGATTTTAGGAGATTGGGCTTCCAAAATTCGTAATAACGGAATGCCTCTTCCCATGACTTTAGCTGAAACTCCATTAGGAGGAGGAACAGGTATAGTTCCAGAAGAAATTATGGCTGAACGTATTGCAAAAGATTCAAGAGGTTTTGGTCAAGCTTTAGTTGGAGCACTGTTAAAGGGTTGCCTCGATAGGGGTATTGAACCACACCTGGAAACAAAGGCGAAAAAGTTAATTAAAGAAGGGGCAAGAATTACTGGTATAGAGATTGAAAAAGATGGCAAAATCGAAACAGTTATTGCTCGAAGGGGTGTTATTATTGCAACCGGTGGTTTTGAGTGGAATAAAGATTTTGTAAGTACTTTTTTAAGGGGACCTTTAAATGCCCCCGCTTCACCGCCTGGTAATAATGGCGATGGATTAATGATGGCTCAAGAAGTTGGAGCTTCACTTGGTAACATGACAAGTGCTTGGTGGTCACCTGTTTTATCCATACCCGGAGATAACTGGCCTGATGGCGGACAAAAATCTTCACCTATTCTTATTGAGAGGACGCTTCCTCATTCACTTATGGTTAATAAATCTGGAAAAAGATTTTGTAATGAGGCAACAAATTATTCTGCCCTGGCTGGCGCGTTTCATTTTTTTGACCCAAATAAATATGGGTATCCAAATTTACCTTCCTGGATAATTTTTGATTCTAGCTATAGGGAAAAATATCCATTTGCACATATAATTCCAGGATCTGAAAATCCCTCTTGGATGAAAAGCTCAGATACACTAGAAGGTTTAGCAAAAGATTTAGAAATCGACGGTGGTAATTTAATTGAGACTGTTCAAAAATTTAATTCTTATGTGGATAATGGTGATGATAAAGAGTTTTCTAGAGGCAAAAGTGACTATGATTCTTTCTATGGGGATAGGTCTCAAAATGGGGTTTATTCAACATTAGGAAAATTAGAAAAATCTCCATATTTTGCAGTTGAAATAAATATCGGTGCTCTTGGAACCAATGGTGGCGCAAGTACGGATGAGTATGGTCGTGTTATATCTGCTTCAGGAAATATTATTGAAGGATTATATACTGTTGGTAATGCAATGGCAGGTAGCACAGGTTCCGTATATGCAGGCGCTGGAGGGACATTAGGTCCTGCACTAACTTATGGCTATTTAGCTGGTCAGCATGCCGCTGGTAACAATTATAT
>Ga0257110_1001341_pt1 | contig 11637 bp, 12 predicted proteins | sample LP_taG_7_FD_190184 | JGI IMG/M metagenome (GOLD analysis project Ga0257110, IMG submission 190184) | Marine microbial communities from Northeast Subartic Pacific Ocean, Canada - LP_J_2015_P26_10m | ecosystem: Environmental > Aquatic > Marine > Oceanic | place: Canada: Northeast Subartic Pacific... | reverse complement strand
AATAAAAATAATATAAATTCTAATGGTGATCTTTACATTTAATTACATTTAATACTCTACCATTTATGGTATCAATATAACCTTCTATTTTAATACTTTTTTCATTATGTTCCTTATTATGACATTCATTACATATTGGAACTAAATTATCTATTTTATTTTTATTTTTACTATCATCATTACATTGATATATTATGTGATGTGTTTCTGAAGCTTTATTAATATTACATACTAAACATTTATCCATATATATTTTGGTATTGTAATTTGATTTCTTAAATTCTATAAAATTATGATCAGTATTTGTTAATGTTTTCTTGATTTCTTCGGCTTTTAATAAAAAGTCATTTGGCATTTTTAGATATCTACATATATTAATTCCATATAATTTATCTCCATCACCATCTTCCAATTTTCTTATAAACTCTATATTATCATTAATAATATTAATTTTCATATGTTTTATTAATATTTTTTCATTTGTTGTTATGTCTTCAATATTAATTAATTCGTGTAAATGTGTTGCAAATAAAAAAGAACATTTTAATTTACAAAGTTCTAATATACTTGCGGATACTATTGATATTGCTGATATATTTTCAGTTCCTGCACATACTTCATCTCCTACAACTAATGAGTTTTTATTTGCTCGTTTTAGTATATTGTCTAATTCCGTCATTTCACGAATAAAACTACTTGTTCCTCTAAAAATATTATCAGCACTACTTATACGAGTATATATAGCATTGTATGGTGAATATGTCATAGAATCACAAAATACATACATACCAGATTGAGCTAATAGAATATTGATTGCTACAGATTTCATTAAGCAACTTTTACCACTGCTATTAATACCGTATAATAACATTCCATTTGATTTTAATTTAATATCGTTTTTTATACATTTATTGTTTTGTTCTATAATAGGATTGCGGATTCCTTTGATATTAAAATATGATCTATTTTTTTTATTAATAATTGGTTTGCATAAATTATATTTTATTGTATTATTTATATTACATACTAAACAATCATAAAATCCTATTTTATCAATAATATTTGTTATAATATTAAAATTATTATCTCCAAAATCTTTTATAAATCTTTTATAGATTTCATTGCTTTTTGTAGTTATATCGGTTTTTATATTTATAATAGAATCTGTTATATTTCTTATCGTATTACTAGTAATACGATAATTATCTTTAGTCTTAATTTCTGTTGCATAATTAGACATTTCGGTTGGATTAAGTTTTCTAGCAGTTTCATATCTTTTTTTCGTCATTAAAATATTTATATTATCTTTTGTTATATCTATTTTACATTGTGTTGTATCTTTTTGTCCTATTGTTGATATTGAATCTATTATATATTCTAATTGTTTAAAATTATCACTATAAGATTGTTTTAAATCATCTAATTCTTTAAAATATCCTGGTTTAAACGGTGAAAGATCATTGGTTAAATTATCTAAATCTAAACAACAATATGATTGTTCTAGTTTATTTATATCATCTAAGTCTTCTTTAAAAAATGTTAATAGTTTTTTAGTATATTTTATAGATAATGCGAAATTAAACCATTCAGATTGTAATATTTTTATTGATACTATTTTACGATATAGTCTTTCAATATCATATATTTGTTTTAAATTATTAATAGGTTCTATCATATCAGTATCTAAATATTGTTCTATTATATCATATGCATTATTTAAAGAACTTTCAGTTGTCTTTGGATATATTAAACGTGTATTCATAGCACGTCTTCCTATTGCCGTATAACATTTATTTATTATTTTAATTATAGAATTTTCTTTATGATCAATGTAATTTAATTGTATAGCACTATCATAATCTAATTTAAATGTATCATCATTATCAATATATGTAGGTTTTTCAATATTTTTAATAATATTAGGATTTCGTTCATATACAAATTGAATTGCATTTATTAAAGCAATTAATGCAATTGGATAATAATTAAGATCTAAATAATCTATTACATTTGCTATAGATTGATAATTATATGCTTTTATTAAAACTTGTTTTTGATATTCCAATTTTGTATATTCTTTATTCATTTTACCAATTTTATTATTAATTATTGTTGATTGTGAAAACATTTCGTATATCTTATTAAGATCATATTTATCTGATAAACTTGTTATTAACACTTCAGTAGGTTTATGAATTGTTATAATTCTTAAAATATCATTATATGACTTATTACGATCATTTGATGTTGAATGACTTTCTAATATAAAACACTTGTTAGATAACACATTTAAGACTACACATCCCATTGAATTATCTTCTAAATAAAAAATAATTAAATTAGACACTTCGTCTTTACAATTAACATTTGTTCCTGGTGATATTATTTCACGTAATCCTCGTTTTTCTTTACCATCTGTTGTTTGTTCGCCAATTTGTTCATAGATAATACACGTATATCCTGCACTCGTTATTATATTAGCATATTTTGGTAATAGTTCTATCTTAAAACCTGACATATAATATTTAGCTTTTTTACCAGCTATTGCTAATTGTGTTATTTCAGATATTCCTTTAATATCAATATCATCTTTATCACAATCTGAGTATATTTCATAAAATACACCAACTTGCATCAATACTACAGTATTATTACCATAAATTGATTTATAATGTGATGTTCGTTCAACATAATATGGATATATTTTTTTAATATCAGTATCATCTGTCATTATATATTATATAGTATATATTTATTCTTTAAGTAATAATAAAAGTATACCAATTATCATTATCGCTTTATCATTATTATTTCTTTTTAGGTTGTTTTTTCTTTTTAGTATTATCAGTTTCTTTAGTATTATCAGTTTCTTTAGTATTATCAGTTTCTTTAGTATTATCAGTTTCTTTAGTATTTTTAGGTTTTTTAGGATGATCTTTTGTCCATAGAGCACCAATTATTTTAAATATTTCAGAACTAGATAGATTAGGGTTTTCCTTTTTTACACTAGGCATCATATCCTTAATAAAGTTATTATATTCATTTGGTTCTTTTTTAAAAGTTTTAATATTAATTTTAGTTTGTCCTTTAATACCTGCTTTTACTATTTTATTAAATAATTTACATTGTTCTTTTTTATCAATAGTATCATTAAAAGCTTCATTTTCTTTAACTTTATTAAGAAGATTTATGATATTATCAGCTATTTCAATATTTGAAAGTTCCATTTTTATACTACTATAAAATAGTAAACATCATTTTTTATTATACGTATTACAAATAATCGCTATATTGTTATTCAATTCATTAGTTGCAATAGTTAAAATATTTTTATTATTTGCTAAAATATAAATACTTTGTTTATTATTAATAATAGGTTTATCAATATAATACTCAAAATCACTACTATACACTAAACATTTTACTTTATAAATCAGTGTTTTAAGATTACTACCTTTTTTACCAATTAATGCACCAATTAGATTTTTATTAAAATGAATTATGTTATGATACATAAATTTTTCTAATCTTTGTTCAATAGAAAATATAGTTTTAGGTTTAGTAATAGTTGTTATAACAGTGTTATTTTTAATAATATTAATATTTTTTTCACCAATATGTGTTTTTGGTCTTCTTTCATTTTGACGTTGAATAGCGTGTTTTGAAAATCTAATTGGTGGTTGTGCAAACTCAGGATCGTTATAATATTTTAAAAAATACTCATCATTATAATACATTATGATTTTAATTCTATATTATATATCATTTTTATATCTTTAAAATTATTAGAATTATATATTATTTTAATTAAAGTTTTCCAAAAATTATCACTATAACTTTTTTTATTAATCTTATTTACAATAGTTAGTTTTTTTTGATACCAATTTAAATATCTTAATGATTGATCTATATTTTCACCAATAGCATCAACATTATATGGATTTATATATCCTTCTTTTATAAGTTTTTGCATAAAGATCAATACCTCTTGTTTATCTAACATTGATTTTGGTAATACTTTCCATATATCAACAAAAGATATATAATTATAATCTGGACATTTTATGAAGCTTTCTTTACAATCTATAAATACATCGTTATTATCAATTATTAAAATATTATTTTTATCTATTGTTTTAATACGTTTAGATATTTTTTGAATTGATTTATAATAAGAATTATCCATTTCAATACAATCATCACGTGTTAATATAGGTCTATCAAACTTTAAATTACAACATTTTTCAATCCATTTTATTTCTTTTAAAGCCCAATCTTTTTGACTAGCTGTATAAACATAGATCTTAATATCTGGAAACTTTTCACGCATTGTATAAATAAACTTACAAAAATATGGACGAATTATACCTGTTTTTTCATTATAACAATTAGCAACCATTCCACAATTCTTTTTTACTTTATTACATAGTGTATGTGCTAATAATTGATATGTAATATTACCAATTATTGTATTATCTAAATCTAATATTAGTGTTGGTGGCATTTATTAAATAATAACAAATATTAAATATGAGATATGTATTTCATATATTAGTTCCTATTATTTTAGCTATTGTTCTTAACTTTTATATTTATACACAAGGGTGGAATAATGATAATGAAAAGAATAATAAATTACCACCTGGATATATTATAGGATCTATTTGGATTATTATTTTAGGATTATTAGGATATATTCATTTTTTATTATACCCTTCGGTTTATTCGTGGTTTATTGTTTTAACCATTTTATATTGCTTATCTTATCCTTTTTTAACATCAGGGTTACAAAATACTGATAATAATTATTTTAATTTAATAGCATTGTTATTAGCTATTATAGTTACAATTATAATGTATTATAAATCAAATATTATTTATGTTATTCCGTTTTTATTATGGACATTTTATGTTAATATTATATTAAATGTATTCTAATACAATATTAAAATTAGATTTAATTATAATTATAATTCAAAAATATTGCGAAAAATATTTAAAATCGGATAAAGACATTAAAGACATTAAAAAATCTAAAACAATACAATTTGTTTTAGATCAACTTAATGATATTAGAAAATCTAAAGATTTTAAAGTTTTAAAATCCATTTTTACAATTAAGAAAAATTATAAAATTAAAGATCTTAAACATTGGTTATCTACATTGTGTGTTAATAAACCTGGATTGTTTTCAAAACATTTTAAACTTGATGTAGAAATTGATTTAACAAAAGGTTATAGAACTTATGTTAATTTATTATCGAAACTTGGAAATAATAAAACAAAGGTTGATCTTAAAGAATCTAATAAAAAAATATCTATATTATTTAATTTATTGTTTTATGATGTTATAGTTGGTGGTGCGAAAAGTCCTAAACGTACCAGTCGTTTATCACTTGTATCAAAAGCGGTGTATAGTGCAATATCAATAATAAAAAAAATTAGAAAAGAAAAAGGAATAAATCAAAATACACCAATATCACTTACAGACATAAAATTATACTATTCAAATGAAAAAGTAAAGCAATATATAGATATATTGGTAACACAAAAAGAATTGGCAATTAAAAATATAATTAGTAAAATACTACAAGCAACAGATGATGATAAACAATATCATCATTATTATTCATCCTTATGGACTAGGTTGTTTGCACATAATTTAGAAATAAATTCGTTACAAGAAAAAAATCTGTTACAAGAAATATCTGCGTATTTTGATATTGACTCTGATATTGAATTAGAAATAAATAGTATCGAATTTGTTAAAAATTTAAATGACATTCAAATTTTTATTGTTTTAGCTAGAGCTTGGACATCTTCTGGTGATGTTTATATCAAAAGCTTAGTAGGTACAGATTCTATGGTATTGTATCCAAGCAAAATTGCACCTTTAATTGAACAGTTGTGGGAACGCTTAAAAAGCATTAATACTGATTTTACACATTTAGCTAGTTTATTAGACACCAATCCGAATTTAGCTCATAGTAGAGGTGATGATGCCTATAGTGGATATACACATAAATATTGTATTATGTTAACATTTTTAGCAAAATATTTATATCATACTCATATTTATCCTTATATTGCAAAAGATACTTCTAAACCTAATTCTGTAACTATATTTTCAGGAACAAATAATTTTGTTGTAAGTGCTATTTCTAACACAAAACATTTTTTAATTCCTCAATCTGGAAGTTTTAATATTGAGAATGCTGGTAATTTTTTAAACTTTGAAAACGAAAATGTCTTAATGCTTTATAATTTTATAACTACTGAAACTTCTATAACAAACCAACTATATTTACCAGTTACAATTACATCTATAAGCGAATCACCAAATGAGAACGAAACGTTGTTAGTTCCAATGAATTACACACTGCAACCTATTCTTGATGATGTAAAAATTAAATATTTACAGCAAAGTTTAAACATACCAGAAAAAGTAGATGTATTAACAGACGAATTAAGCAAATTAAAAAGCCAACAAATTGAAACTTTAAAAGAAATGAAGATACTAACATTAAATATAAATTTATTAGCTGGTCTAGTTGCAAATGAAACAATAAATCAATTACCAGCTAAGTTAAAACTTGTTGAAATAAAGATATCTGATAAAAACCGGTTAAGTAAATTTTTTAAAAGTGTATTAGAAAAAAAAAAAATAAGTAAAGAGTTTAGAAAAACACTTATTAGTGATGAAGCTTTAGGTGATTTAGGTGATTTATCAATGGATTAGTCATATTAAAAAGCCTACAAATTGAAACTTTAAAAGAAATGAAGATACTAACATTAAATATAAATAAATTACCAGCTAAGTTAAAACTTGTTGAAATAAAGATATCTGATAAAAACCGGTTAAGTAATTGTTTTAAAAGTGTATTAGAAAAAATAAGTAAAGAGTTTAAAACAACTCTTATTAGTGATGAAGACTTATGTTATTTATCAGATATGACATTCATATATTCTAGCTCTTCTCTTTCGCAAACTGCTGATTAAAAAGCAAACAATTACTTAATATCTTTTTGAATAAACTTAATGATATTAAGAAAACACAAGATCTTAAAACTTTACTATCTATATAATTTAATTTGTTATAGAAAGAACCTTAAAAGTCTTAGTATAACTAAACAATAATGTTCAAATATATTATATTTTTCTTCCATTATTTATTTATATTTTATGTTCTTTATCCTTTTAGTCCTTACAATACTATCGTAGCATTATTAGTATATATATCTTGGATTTATAATAAAAATTATTGTATATTAACTGAAATTGAATATAAATATTTTAATGAAACTTGTATGTTAACAACTAAAGTAAGACAAATATCAAAATATGAAAAATATTTATTATTATTTTCGCAATTTATAAAATTCATATTTCTTGTCCATAATACTTCAATGCTTCCAAGGCACAATTATTTTCAGCTTCTTTTTTATTACTACCAGTAGCACTACCTAATATATTATTATTACGATCTTTTACAATATATGTAAATATTTTTTGCGATGATAAATTATTATGTGATACATTAGTTTCTAAAAATCTAGGATTATCTTGATATCTATTTTGCATATAAGATATTAAAGAATCTTTATAATTTGTATTTTTCATTATTAAATCAACAAAATCTATATATTTTTCAATAATATTAATAATCCATAGTTCTACAATATTAATATCATTACTATCAATATATAATGCTCCTATAAAAGCTTCAAATATATCTTCCATTATTTTATAATTACTACGACCATTTATATCTTCTATTTGTTTTGATATTATTGCAAATTTACTAAACCCTATTTTATAACTTAAGAATCCTAACATTTTACCATTTACGATCTTTGTTCTCATTTTTGATAAAAAACCTTCAGGTTGATCAGGATATCGAATATACATATATTTAGCTATTATATATCCTAATATTGAATCTCCTAAAAACTCCAGTCTTTCATATGGCATTTCTTGTAGTGGTAAGCAATCTTCAGGACAACTAATATTACTATTTGTAAAATTAATATTTTTCATACAGCAATAACTTTTATGAACAAAAGCATTTCTAAATAAATTAATATTCTTCAGGTGATAATCAACATTATGATTTTTGAAAAAAATATTTAAATCACTTTCATTTAATATTATATTGCTATTATTAAATGGTGATAATTCTTCTGTAATTTCTTTAGTTTTATTATGAATATTCACTAATTTTTTCATTATTTATATGTAATATAAAGCTTATAATGTTTATATAATACAAAATGGATGAATTTAAAAACATTTTATTAAATGACGATTTTACTATCGCATATTATAGTAAAAAAAAAAATAAAGATTATGCTACATTAAAATGTAAAATAAAAAAAGAATATCCTAATGACGAAGAAATTAAAGCTTTTATTGATAGTATTAATGATTTTTATGCTAATAAAATTGATAAAAATATTAAGTATAAAATTAAATTAGATACTGCACAAATAGGTTTTATAGGTTTTACTAATGTTTATGATTGCGTAAAATGTTTTAGGAATGAAAATACGGTTAGTATTAATGAAGCTATTTTAATTGATACTACTATTTTCATATCAAATAGTAAATTAAAATATCTTTTAGAAACTATATTTACATTTTTAAAACCTAGTAGACCTATAATATTTAAATGTAGTGATGATATTTCTACATTAAATGAAACAGAGGAAAATGATATTAGTAGTTCTATATTTGATTTTTTTAGTTAGAATCGCAATCATTTAGATGTAATAAATAATCTTTATATAAAAATGATTTGATAATAACGATTATGTAAAATGGAACAGTGTTTTATATGTCCTATAACTCATAATGTTATGATTAATCCTTACATTGATAATGAAGGTAATACGTATGAATATGATGCCATTTGTAAATGGTTGAAAAATAATAAATCATCACCTATTACTAGAAACTATTTAGATTTATCACATTTAAAACCAAATAGATCTTTAAAAGAAGTTATTGATGCTAAGACTACTAAAATTGATTATACATATGAAAAAAATATAATTTCGAGTATTATTGGTGAAAAAACCACTATTAATGATTATAATTACATTAAAATTAATATTAAAACTATTGAAGGAACAACATATCCACCTGTTGATATAGTAGCGGTTATTGATATTTCAGGTTCTATGGATTCACCTGCTTTAGTTGAACAAGATGGTAAAAGTGTTGATATAGGATATACTATTTTAGATATTACTAAACACGCTTTAATTACTATTATTGAAAGTATGAAACCAAATGATCGTATATCTGTTGTAGTATTTTCAAATGATGCAAGGGTATTAATACCACTAACAACAAGTGATAATATTAATAAATTGCTTATTACTAATTTAAAAACGGAAGGTGCTACAAATATTTGGGCAGGTTTAAATATTGGATTACAACAATTTACTAATACTAATCGTATTCAATCTTTGTTATTCTTAACAGATGGATTACCTAGCGTTCATTTACTACCACCGCAAGGTATTCTACATTGTCTTAAACGCAAAATGATAGATAGTAAAGTTAATATATATACATTTGGTTTTGGATATTCTTTGGATACTGATCTACTTATTAATATTGCTAAGATTAGTAATGGTCATTTCTCATTTATTCCAGATTCTGGATTTGTAGGAACTATATTTATTCACGCATTAGCACATATTAATACAATTGCTATTAATAATCTTAAATGTTATTATAATACTGATAATATTAAATGTATTGGAGATAATGCAGATCTTACAACAGTTCATTATGGACAATCAAGAACATTAGTTTTCAAAACAAAAGAAGATAATATTACTATTAAAATTGTTTATGATGATAAAGAACTTTCAATTGATACGTTTAATACAGTTCAAACAACTGATGATCTACTGTATAATATTATGCGTTTAGAATTAGTTGAAACCCTAGAACAAAAATCAAAACAAGCAATTGATACATATATGTTCAAATATAGTCATATAGATAATCAATTAATGAAAGATTTTAAAGATCAAATATGTTTAGCAATTCAAGAACAATATTATTCTAAATGGGGTAAAAATTATATTAACTCATTTAAAGATGCTAATAGTCAGGAAAGATGTAATAATTTTAAAGATAAGAGTATTCAACAATATGGTGGTAAATTATTTCAAAATATGAAAGATAAAATTGATGATATATATACTAATATGCCACCACCTAAACCATCCAATAATGTTAATGAAATTAAAGTATCTAAACAACAATTTAGAACAATGTTCAATAATGTAGCTGGTGGTTGTTTTCATCCATCTTCGCAAGTTTTAACAATTAATAATTGTTTTAAACAAATAGATACGATTATTAAAGGTGATAAACTTATTGATTGTAAAGGCAATATCAATACAGTATTATGTGTAATTAAGATTAATGGTAATGATATTAAACTAATTGATATTGAAGGATTATTTATAACACCGTATCATCCTATAAAATTAAATAATGAATGGGTATTTCCTAAAGATATTAGTAATATAGAAATTAATTATAATTCAGTATATAATTTAGTTTTAGATAATAATCATACTATTGTTATTAATAATTATATTACTTGCACTTTAGGACATTATATTACTGAAAATGAAGTTATTAAGCACGAATATTTTGGAACAGATAAGGTTATCAACGATCTTAAACAAATTGAAGGTTTTAATAATGGTTATGTTGAACTAAATATGAATGATTTTATTAGAGATAATACTACTGGTAAAATTAATAAAATATGCACAAAACATTCTTAAAATAAGTCTTTTTTAAGATATATCACAAATTGGACATTTAAATTTTATTTTACATTTACTACATTGAACAACATATGAATTATCTAGGATTGTTTCCATACAAATATTACATTCATATTCTTCTGTTTTTATAATATCACTACATAAGTTTAAAAAACTTTCATTTATTTTGATTGTATTCGTTGATACATATTTCCCATTGTATCCTATATAAATATTTGTATGAAATGATTTAAAATTTGTTTTTATTAATTCTTCTTTCATTAATGGTAATAGATTGATAAGAATTGTTTTTTTTATTATTATGTGTATTAAAATCATTTAAATTGTTACATCTATGTAATTTTATTACACATAATTTACTTTTCTTAAAAAATTCTTCTAACTCTTTTTCAATTGAAGAACAATCGGTATTTTATTATCATCATTATAATATTGCAACTTTGTTCTATCAAAATTAAGAGATTCCATATATAAAATTATATATTAATTCAATCATTTTTTATAAAAAAGTATTAATCTATTAAAATATGAAATTTAAGATATTATTTATATCACCATTATTTCCATTTATTGTATAATTAATATTAATAGGTCTTATATTTTCTCTATATTCTAAAACAAAATTATCAAATATTTCTTCATATATCATATGTTCCTGTTGATTCTTACAATCTAGATCGTAAAATTCTTTTTCTTTTATATAATATTCACTATAATAAGAATATAGTTCTTCCAATGTTAATATTAAATTCTTAATATTATTTAAAAATACAATAACATTAAAGTTAAAATAATTACTTTGTAATGACATTAGAAAATC
>Ga0257110_1001338_pt1 | contig 11644 bp, 6 predicted proteins | sample LP_taG_7_FD_190184 | JGI IMG/M metagenome (GOLD analysis project Ga0257110, IMG submission 190184) | Marine microbial communities from Northeast Subartic Pacific Ocean, Canada - LP_J_2015_P26_10m | ecosystem: Environmental > Aquatic > Marine > Oceanic | place: Canada: Northeast Subartic Pacific... | reverse complement strand
TATCCCCATTAGATTCATCTTCAATATATTCAATGTGATTCATTTCAGCAAAAGTTTTTATCTCTTTCCTTCTTATATTTAGTAACGGGCGCCAAATATTTTTTTTCAAATCGTATTCAGGCATTCCTGATAAACCTTTAAGTCCTGCACCACGAATAAGTTGTAATATGAGTGTCTCTGCTTGATCATTTTCATGATGCGCTGTAACTAAAACGCCCTTATGCATGCTGAAAAGCGCTTTGTAACGTAATTCTCTCGCAGCTCCTTCAATGCCAAGGCCTTCAAGTTTTTTTATATTGATAGATTTGTGTTCAAAATATATGTTATTTTTTTTACAGATTTTTTCACAAAATATTAACCACTCGTTAGAATTATCACTCAATCCATGATCAATGTATGTGGCATTTACATTGAGGTTAAGCTCTTTTTGTAGGCTTTTTAATATATACAACAGGACGACTGAATCGCATCCGCCACTTAAAGCTAAATTTACCTCAATTTCTTTATCTTTATCTTTATCTTTGATATTTTTAGTGAAAGATGCTCTTACAGCTTCAAGGATACAATGACTGTTAGCTATCACTTTTTACTACTTGACCATAATTTATTAGCTTTTGATATCTACTATCAAGCAATAAATCCAACGGTTGTTTTACTAGTTTATCCAGCTCTCTTTTAATTGCCTCTTTAACTGAAGTCATTATTTTAGGGATATCCCTCTGTGCACCACCTAATGGTTCAGGAATTATGGTATCGGTTAAATTTAATTCTTTTAATCGTTGGGCTGTAATACCTAATTTTTCTGCGGCTATAGAAGACTTTTCTTGCTTCTTCCATAATATAGACGCACATCCTTCAGGCGAAATAACTGAATAAATAGAATGTTGAAGCATCATCAAATGATCTACTACCCCAAGTGCAAGCGCACCACCAGATCCACCCTCCCCAATCACTACGCCCAAAATAGGTGTTCTAAGTTCAGCCATTGTGTATAAATTTCTTGCAATTGCTTCGGACTGTCCTCGCTCCTCTGCACCTATTCCTGGGTAAGCACCTGGTGTGTCAATTAAGGTAATAATAGGAAGTTGAAATTTTTCTGCTAATTTATAAAGCCTCAGTGCTTTACGATAACCTTCAGGGCGAGGCATACCAAAATTACGATATTGCCGCTCTTTAACATCCCTACCTTTTTGATGTCCAATTACCATAACTGACTTTCCTTCAAATGACCCAATTCCTCCAACTATCGCAGGGTCATCTGCAAATACTCTATCGCCATGAAGCTCTTCAAAATCATTAAAGAGGTGCATAATATAATCTAGTGTGTATGGGCGCTGAGGATGTCGAGCCACTTGAGATACTTGCCAGGCACTCAAATTATCATAAATTTCATGCAACGATTTGTCCGCTTTTTCCTCTAGCTGTTTGAGTTCATTCGTTATGTCAAGTGTTGGATGATCTTTGTGGGCTGTCTTCAGACTATCAATTTTTGATTCTAATGATTCAACTGACTTTTCAAACTCTAAGTAACTTTTTTTCATATATTCACAATTTAAATCATTAATTATAAATTATTTTAACATTTTCATCATGAAAGGTTTTTGATAAGCTCAAAATTAATTCTTCATGCAAAACTACTTCCCATTCTGAACCTAGAAGTAGCTGAACTTTTCCATTTTCATTACTGTACTCAACTTTCACCTTACACTTTGATAGTCGGGTCCCAAAAGTACCATTACAGTAAGGCTTTAATAGCTCTTTTAATTTAGCTCCATCAGTTGACTTGTTAATAGCAATCGATAGGAGTGTAGCTTTTGAGCTTTGAATAGTAAGAAGATCATAAACTTTTACAGCACTAACTCGATTTCCTCCTGTGAAATCATCATGACTTACTTTTCCTTCTACCACTAATAAATTATCTTCTTTTATTAAGTCATATACTTCCATTAAAATTTTATTACCTATTATTACATCAATTCTTCCAACCCCATCATCTAAGGTTACGATAGCAATTTTCCCCCGAGAGGTAACCCTCATCCTTATTAAAGAAATAATTCCAGCAATTAAATAAGTTGCATCTCTAGGTTTAAGTTCTGATAATTTATTCGGAATAAATTCTCTTACCATCTTTTCATAAAATCTAAATGGATGGTTGCTAAAATAAAACCCAAGAGCAATTTTTTCTTCTACTAGTTTTCTTCTCTCCTCCCATGATTCTATTTTTACCAATGGCACATCCGAGGATTCAAATTCCTCAAAAAGATTATTTTGTCCTTCATGAGCATGCGACTGCTCAGCTTTAGTAATTGCTAAATTTACGCTAGCTAATAAAGCAGCTCTATTACTGTTTATTTTATCAAATGCTCCAGCTCGAATTAACGATTCAAAGGCTTTGCGGTTAACTTTTCGTAAATCGAGCCTAGCTGCAAAATCAAATAAAGATATAAATGGTCCATTCCTATCTCTTTCCTCCAAGATAATTTCTATGGCTGACAGTCCTGTGCCTTTTATCGCACCTAATCCATATAAAATACTTTCCTGATCTACTGGAATGAATTTATAGGAACTCGAGTTGATATCAGGGGGTAACAAAGAAATCTTATTTAAAGCGCAATCATCAAATAGCAAATGAATATTATCGGTATTATTCATATCAGCTGACATTGAAGCTGCAATAAATGCTGAGGGATAATGTGCTTTAAGAAATCCAGTTTGATAAGCAATCATCGCATAAGCCGCAGCATGTGATTTATTAAACCCATAGCCTGCAAATTTTTCTAATAGATCAAATAGCTCTGAAGCTTGTTTTTGATTCAATTCATGCCTCTGAGCTCCTTCAACAAAAGTTGCTCGCTGTGCATCCATTTCCTCAATTTTTTTCTTTCCCATAGCCCGTCTCAACAGATCTGCACCGCCGAGGGAATAGCCAGCTACAACTTGAGCAATTTGCATTACCTGTTCCTGGTAAACAGCAATTCCATAAGTTTCTTTTAAAATACTCTCAGTTGCTGGATGAGGATATTTTACCTGTTGCTGTCCATGTTTTCTTTTGCAAAAATCCGGTATCAAGTCCATAGGTCCTGGCCTATATAGTGCAACAAGGGCAATAATATCTTCAAAACAATCTGGCTTTGCTTGCCTTAACATGTCTTTCATACCTCTTGATTCAAGCTGAAAGACTGCAGTTGTATTGGATTTTTTTAATAAATCAAAAGTCGGTTTGTCATTAATCGGTAGTGAATCGAGTTTTAAAGGCTCATCTCCCTTTGCAGACCTAATTTGATTTGCATTATCTAATGCCATATCCACAATGGTGAGTGTTCTTAACCCTAAAAAATCAAACTTCACCAGTCCAACAGATTCAACATCATCTTTATCAAATTGACTAACTATTCCCTCAGCATCAGGCTGACAATAAATTGGTGAGAATGAAGAAATTTTACTAGGAGCAATAAGCACTCCTCCAGCATGCATGCTTACATTCCTGACTAAACCTTCAAGTTTTAATGCCAAATCAAATAACTCCCTTACCTCCTCTTCATTTTTAATTCGAGCTTTTATTTGCGGTTCTTTATTCATTGCATCTTTGAGAGTTATACCAAGCTCCAGTGGTACTAATTTAGCAATGGTATCAACAAAATTATATGGAAGGTCTAGTACCCTGCCAACATCCCGAAGGACTGCTTTCGCTGCCATAGTTCCGAACGTAGCAATCTGTGATACCGCGTCTGATCCATATTTTTTTTTCACATAGTCAATTACTTTATCCCTGCCTTCTTGACAAAAATCAATATCAAAATCAGGCATGGATATTCGGTCAGGATTTAAAAAACGTTCAAATAATAAGTTATAAGCAAGGGGATCTAAATCTGTGATGCCCAGACTAAAGGCAACGACAGATCCTGCACCTGAGCCCCTTCCAGGACCAACAGGTATACTGTTTGATTTTGCCCAATTGATGAAATCAGCAACAATTAAAAAATAACCTCCATATCCCATCTCATTAATTACTTTAACTTCAAAGTTCAAGCGATCTAAGTATTTAGGTATATGGCTTTCTCTTTCTTTTTCATTTATATATAAGTTCTGTAATCTCTGATCTAATCCTTTTTTAGCTTCAAGTAGTAAATAATCTTCAATTTTAATTGTGTTGGGTATAGGAAAATCGGGAAGAAAAATTTCACCAAGATTGAATTGAAAATTGCAACGTTTTGCAATCACAACCGAATTTTCTAAAGCTGATGGAATATCATCAAATAACTTCAGCATCTCTTCGGGTGTTTTAAAATATTGATCTGAAGTAAAATTCTTTGGTCTTCTCTGATCAGCTAACATATAACCATCTGCTATACATGTTTTTGATTCATGTGCTCGAAAGTCTCCAATATCCATAAATTGAATAGGATGAGTTGCTACAACTGCAATCTTATTTTCAATAGCTAAAAAACATGCTTTTTCAATATATTGCTCTTCTTTTTTTCTTGCTAAATCTTCACCGTATCTTTGTAATTCCAAATAAAAACGATCCCCAAAGAAATTTTTCCATAATAATAGCTCCTCTCTTGCTTCAACCAATTTATTTTGTTCTAAAAGTTTTCCAATAGGTCCCTTTAACGCTCCAGATAACATTATTAATCCATCGTGAGATTCAAAAATCCAATCCTTTTTTAAAACAGGCTTGCCCCTTACCTGATTTTCTAAATATGCCTTAGAAAGTAACTCCGAAAGATTAGTAAAACCTTTTTGGCTTTGGCAAAGAAGAACTATTCGGTGAGGGTGTTCAATATTAACTTCATTTTCAAGGAATACTTCTGAGCCAAATATAGGCTTAATGGATGATGCAATCGCTGCTTTATAAAATTTAACAGCGCCAAATAAATTATTAAGATCAGTAAGTCCTAATGCTGGCATACCAATCTCTGCGGCCTTTTTTACATACTCAGGTATTCTGACTATTCCATCCGAAATAGAATACTCGCTGTGACAGCGAAGATGAATAAATTGCGTTTTTCCAGAAACAGGCATATAAATTTATTTTACCTGAGAAGCTTTGGTAGAATGATTGAAATTGTAAATTTTTTAAAAATATTTATAGGGGATTGATATGAGTCAAGTAACGTTAAAAGGTGATCCAGTTTCTATCGGGGGTAATTTTCCTGCTCCTGGAGTCTCGGCTCCAGATTTTAGCCTTGCGAATAATAATAGGGAAGATGTTAATCTTTCAGATTTCGAAGGAAAAAGGAAAATATTGAATATTTTTCCAAGCATTGATACGCCAACTTGCGCATTATCCGTAAAAAGATTTAACGATGAAGTATCTAAAATTAACAATACAGTCGTTTTATGTATTTCAGCAGACTTGCCATTTGCACAAAAAAGATTTTGTGGTGCAGAGGGAGTTGAAAATATAGAAACATTATCTGCTTTTAGAGATATTCAAGGATTTGCTAACAGTTATGGTGTCGCTATATTAGACACAAGCCTCAAAGGATTAACATCAAGAGCAGTTGTCATTTTAGATGAGCATAATAAAGTAATTTACAGTGAGTTAGCTCCAGAAATTACCGAAGAGCCAGATTATACTAGCGCATTAAGTACTTTAAGTTAGTTACTTGCGATTACTCCCTGCCACCATTTTAATTTCAAATAGCCTGCAATCAAGGGCACCATTAAATAAGGGTGTCTTTTTGCTTGGCGCTAGTCGCATTAATTTTGGCATATTAAAATCATTGGTTAAGAAATAAGCCCTCCAACCAGCGAAAGATTGTTTTAGCGTTCGCGCCCATTCAGGGTAAGCATTATTCAATGCTTCATCTTCACCAATTCTCTCTCCATAAGGAGGATTTGTAACTAAAACTCCTTCGTCGAGTGGAGGTTTAATTTCATTGAATTCCTGACATGCAAGTTGGATATTATTCTCAAAACCAGCTAAAACAAGATTCTTTTTACTTACACGAACAGCACGTAAATCCTTATCTGAACCATAAATTCTCAAAAATTTTTGACGGATAATCATATTCTGATAGGATTTTTTTAAGCTCTCAAAAAGTAATTTATCAAAGTTTTTCCATTGCATAAAACCAAAATCGCGTTTTAGGCCTGGTGGTTGATTAGTAGCAATTAATGCGGCTTCGATTAAAAAAGTCCCGCTACCACACATAGGGTCAAAAAATGCCTGTCCCGGCTCCCAGCCAGATAATTTTATTATTCCTGCTGCTAAGTTTTCTTTAATGGGTGCCTCAACGCTGGCTTTCCTGAATCCTCTTTGATAAAGTGGGTCACCAGACGCATCGAGATAAATAGCAAAATTATTTCTTTCAAGAAATAAGTGAACTTTAATATCTGGTTCTCTAATATCCACATTTGGGCGCTTAGCAAATTTTTCTCTAAAAAAATCACAAATAGCATCCTTGATACGCAATGTCATAAAATCGACACTCTTAAGTGGGCATTTAATCGCGGTAGTAGTTACCTTTATAGTTTTATTTACGTCAAACCAAGAGTCCCAATTTATTTCCAGAGCAGATTGAAAAATATCTTCCTCTTTCTCATAAATTCCTTTTTTAACAAGGCACATTATTCTTGTTGCAATACGACTAGAAATATTTGCTCTATATAACACCTCATGATCTCCAGCGAAGAGAATACCTCCGTCTACTTTCTCAAGATCTGTTGCATTGATGCTTAATAATTCTTTCAGAAAAATGTCTTCAAGTCCCCTAGGACAGCTTCCAAAGTAATGGTTTTTCAAAATATACCTTATATAAAATTTAATCGATGCGCGTTAACAGAAGTATTACTCTCTATCAAGCGGTTGAAATATAACATTAATTCAATCCCAATCTCTTTTTCTAAAAATTTAATTTTCTTTTTTAATTCTGAGATACGTAATTCTTTCGGAGTATTTTTAAAGCCAACAACAATAATATTTCCAGGATTAGCTGATGGAGCAGTAAGCACTAAGTTATTAAATACTTTTTTTATTCTATTTATATAGGTAGGGGTGTTAGAGTCCGATCCCCATAAATTAATAATAAATATTCCTTGGCTACTAAGTTTACTTTTACATAAAAAGAAATACTCATCCGTAGTAAAAACATCAGGAATGCCATACTCATCAAAAGCATCCGATAATAAAATATCATATGTTTTATTGCTGTCAACCAGATACTTGATACCGTCTCCTTGAAGCACATTTAACCGAGGATCTTTTGGCAAATTAAAATAGGTATATGCAGCACTTATTACCTGTGGATGAAGTTCAAGTACAGTTATCTTACTACTTGGGCAATATTTAAAATAAAATTTTGGTAATGATCCGCCACCAAGGCCAATAGTTAAAATATTACTTGGAGTTGCATTAAATAACATACTTAGAGCAATAACTTTTGTGTAATTAAGTTCGAGGTAAAAAGGATCATTAATTTGCATAGAGCTTTGTGCTGTATCGGTTCCAATATGAAGTGATCGAATACCATTCATCTCACTTACCTCGACTGGAACTTGTTGGAGCTCATTAAATGACGGAGAATTGTAATAGCCAAAAAGCTTACTTATAATTTTTTTTGGAGTAATCATCTTTAATCTACCAAATCTAACCAAATTTTATCTATGCGTTTAACCGATATGGGGTAACTTGTTTTTAACTCTTGTGCGAATAGTGATACTCTTAATTCCTGCAATACCCATTGAAAGTCTACATAACTCACAGGAACTGACTCACCTGCCTCTACAAACTCCATAACCTTCTCAATCCACTTTTCTTTTAATCGATTAATTTCTCTAATATGTGCTTGGTCCTGATCTTCTCTCATCGAAATTTTTTCAATTCTTATTGTCATTGCCTTTATATATCTTGGTATGTGTTTAAGTTGTTCAAATAAAAATAATGGTTTTTCATATGGAGGTAGAAGGATATCTAATTGTTCGTCGCAATCCTCTAAAATTGATTTTGGTAAATAATTTTTTTTAGCTTTGGCTTTTTGAAATTCTTGATAATTTTTAGCTATTTCTACAAGGGCTGAAGAGAAATCTTGGCTTAACTCTGAGAAAATCTTGCGACTATGGCTAATTAATTCATCAAAAGTATTTTGTGACTTTATGTTCCTTGCTTCTTTATCTACAATTTCGTTAAAGATTGTATCAATAAAATTGCTTTTTAATTCTTCTGCCTGGATGTGCGAATGAAGAAGCATACTGAATTCTTCAAAGCGTGGTGGATTTTTCTTAATATGTTTGGTTTTGTCTTGTAATTGAATTTTTACCAGACGCTTAATCCCCTCTTCATGCAAATATTCTGCTTCTAATTTATCATCAGCTACAACCAGATCTACATGTGACTCTCTATCGACAAGCGCAGGGTATCCAACAATAATTGTGTCGTTTATTTTCTTCTCAGCTTTTTCCGGAATTGACTGTATACTTGGCCAATGTTGCAATTCTATTTGCTCAATACCAAAAGAAATGTCCTCCAATACCTCTACCACTTTTTCTTTATTGCGTCTTTGTAACGCTAATAAATCCCGGCCCTCATCAACCACATCATTACTATTATCGGTAATGATAAAGTTGACTTTTAAGTGCTCGGGTAAAGTTTCTAAATTTTTTTCGTCGAGTCTAAATTTTGACTTAGTTTTAATACGTATAAATTGCGTAAATGCCTCAGCAAATTCTTGATTAAAGTCAGCACCTGTAAGAAATTCTGTGACTGCATCTTGCAAATGGCCGCATTGGCCCCGAAGATTCTTTGGCAAATTTTTAATTAAAAAAGTAACCTTCTCTCTAATCATTCCAGGTACTAACCATGCCAAATCCTTCGTTTTAATTTGACTTACACCACTTAAGGGAATTTCAACAGATAAACCGTCTCTTGGGTGGCCTGGTTGGAAATGATAGCGAAAATTCAGTTCAAGATGTTGAACAGATCGCTTTTCTGGATATTGAATTTCATTAACTTGCTCTGCCTCTCTTTGCATCAAAAATGATTTGGTCAAGAATAAAAATTCATGATTATTTCTTTCCTTTTCTTTTCTCCAATGCTCAAATCCTGAGCCATTTATAATTTTTTTATCAACCCGTGCATCATAAAATTGATACAAAATATCATCGTTAATTAAAATATCTTGTCGTCTCACTTTATGCTCAAGTTTTTCAATTTCCTTGATCAGCTTTAAATTATGTTTCCAAAATAATCCAGGACTTTCATATCCTTGCTCGACCAAGCCTTGCCTAATAAATATTTTTCTTGATTGTTCTGGATCTATTCCTCCAAAATGCACTGTTTTTCCTGGATTAATAATCAAACCGTATAAAAGTGATTTCTCCGTGGCATCAACACGACTTAATTTGGTATTCCATCTCGGATTACTATATTCATATTCGAGCAGATGTTTTGCGAGATTTTCAATCCATCTTACCTCTATTTTAGCTACGCATTGGGCAAAGAGTTTGCCAGTATCAATAATTTCAGCTGCCATAACCCATTTGAAATTTTTATTCCTAAACAATCGTGGTCCAATTAAAAACTTAATACCTCTCCCTCCGGCATAGGAGGGGCCCTCAATATCTTTAAAGCCGATATTGCCTAACAAACCAGATAGTAATGCCCGATGAACTTGTTCGTATGTCGCTTTCGTTGAACTAACATTAAATTTCATTTCGTCAACAATTTGTTTGAGTTGACGATAAAGCTCCTGCCATTCCTTAATGCGATTAAATGACAAAAAATGTTTTTGCGTAAATTGCCGAAGTGACTTATTGGTAACTTTCTTTACCTCAACATTAAACTGCTCCCATAGCTTTAAAAAAATATTGAATCCTGAATCAGTATCATGAAAAATTTGATGTGCTTTATCGGCTTGATCAGTTTTATCTAATGGTCTTTCTCTGGGGTCTGAGATACTTAGAGCACTGATAATTACCAAAACTTCGCCCACACAATTTTCTTTTTTTGATTCCAAAAGTATACGGCCCAACGATGGATCAATTGGTAATTTTGATAACTGCATACCCAATGGCAAAATCTCATTATTTTTATCAACTGCCCCTAATTCCTGCAAGAGCTGGTATCCATCTTGAATAAAACGATAAGATGGAGGTTGAATAAAAGGGAACTTATCAACGGGCCCCAACCGCAAAGCGGCCATTTTTAAAATTACTGAAGCAAGTGAAGACCTGAGGATTTCTGGATCGGTAAATTCTGATCTTGCGTTAAAATCTTCCTCATCAAATAATCTTATGCAAGTTCCTGAGGCAATCCTTCCACATCGACCTGAACGCTGGTTAGCAGACGCTTTAGAAATTTTTTCAATTAACAATTGTTCTATTTTCAGCTTAGGGCTGTAACGCACCACTCTTGCCAGACCTGCATCAATTACGTATTTTATGCGAGGGACGGTCAATGAAGTTTCAGCGATATTGGTTGCTAAAATAATCCTACGAGTACCTCCAGGTTTAAAAATTTTTTGTTGGTCATTTATCGACAATCGCGAAAATAATGGTAATACTTCAAACTTACCTCTAAGTTTCTCAGTAAGAAATTTTTTAGAGTCATGAATATCTCTTTCTCCAGGAAGAAATACCAATACATCTCCAGAAGTACCAACCAATTCATCAATGGCTCGTAAAATAGCATCTTCTAATGTTTCTAATGACTCCTCATTAACCTTTTGCAGTGGTCGGTAAACAATATCTACTGGAAATGTGCGCCCAGAAACTTGAATAATGGGTGCCTTAGCAAAGTGTTGAGAAAATTTATCGACATCTATAGTGGCACTGGTAATAATAATTTTTAGGTCTGATCTTTTGTGTAAAAGATTACTTAAATACCCGAGGAGAAAATCAATATTGAGGCTTCGCTCATGAGCTTCATCGATAATAATCGCATCGTACTGTTGGAGCATTGGGTCATTTTGTGTCTCAGCCAAAAGAATACCATCCGTCATAACCTTAATAGATGTTTTTTTTGTAACGCGATCCATGAACCTTATTTTATAACCTACCATTTCACCCAACGGGGTATTTACTTCTTCAGCAATTCTACTTGCAACTGATCTTGCAGCAATTCTCCTGGGCTGTGTATGGCCAATTATCTTATTTTTACCTAAGCCTAAATCAAGACATATTTTAGGCAACTGGGTTGTTTTACCTGAACCAGTTTCTCCAGAAATAATAGTCACTTGGTTAGCAAGGATAATTTTTTTAATATCAGCAACACGCTGACTGATTGGCAACTCCGATGGGTATTTTATGTTCTTATTGGTAATTTGCTTCGTCAAAACGTAATATCTTTATTAGCTAAGGAATTTTGATTGTAACTCTTGGAGCTGAAATTCTTCCAATATTTTTTCAATTCTTAGTCTTGATTTATTATTTTTTTGTCCAATAAATTTAGCAATTATTAGTTCATTTTTCATTGAATGCTCCCATCCAACTAATTCAGTAACTGTAACTTGGTAACCATGAGATTCTAATTGCAAGCTCCTCAGAACATTTGTTAAATGACTCCCCATTTCTCTGGTATGCAAAGCATGTCTCCATAGTTCTGAAAGCGGCTTATGCAGTGTTTTAGCTTTTTGTTTTTTTAAAGACCTTGCAATTTCTGCCTGACAGCAAGGTATCACGACAATCCACTTTGCTTTTTTTT
>Ga0257110_1001336_pt1 | contig 11649 bp, 8 predicted proteins | sample LP_taG_7_FD_190184 | JGI IMG/M metagenome (GOLD analysis project Ga0257110, IMG submission 190184) | Marine microbial communities from Northeast Subartic Pacific Ocean, Canada - LP_J_2015_P26_10m | ecosystem: Environmental > Aquatic > Marine > Oceanic | place: Canada: Northeast Subartic Pacific... | reverse complement strand
CCTCTTCCTCTTCGCTGCTGCTGCTTTCTTCGCCGTACCTCGCTATGATTCGCTCGTCGTCTCTCAAAATGTTCATCGGACTGGATTCGAGCAACTCGTAGCCTCCGTCCAAGGACAATCGAAGTCCGCTCTTCTTTGTCTTCTTCGTCGTCATGTCTTTCCGCCGTCGATTGGAAAATATCGATGCCAACTTTGTCTCGATGAAGTCTTTGACTGTTTTACACGACGACGGCACGTCGAGGACGAGCTTTTTATTCTTCTTCGAGCGGTCGGAAGAAGACGAGAAGAGCTCCACGCGCACGCGAGGAGGCGTGCTCATCTCTTGTCGAAAGCTTCTTCTTCTTCTCCGCGCACGATGTGCTCTTTTGTGTGTTGTACTTTTTTTGACGTGTGGCGAGAGAGATACAAAACGCTAATAAAACTGTTCTACGCTAAAACAACATCTCGAGTACAGGGCGCATCCACGTTCGAACGACGTCTAAACTTCCGTACCACGGATAAATGTCGTCCTTCTCGTGTTTCACGCCTTCGATGGCGACTTCGATCGCTTCCGGGCCTAATCCGAGGCCGGACGAGACGCACGTGACGCTATCGCCGTCGGCGCTCGCGTCCCGACAATCGGTTTTATACGAAATGCCGTGCTTGATTTCCTCGAATAAAGTTTTCCAGTCCGTCGTTTTCGTCGTCGTCGTGTTCGAGATGGATGATATGAAGTCGGTAAATTTGAACGGTCTGCCTTTGAAGCCGGTGCCTTGTACTGTTACGTACTTCATCCCCGAGTGGAAACAGTTCGGGTATAACCGTCGCGTTTCCTGTAAACTCGTCTCCTCGTCGTCATCTCCTCCGTTTATTGACGATTTCTCTCTCGTTCGTACCTCTTTCACTCGTCCAAACGGATACGCTTCTGCGCTGTTGTGCGGCGTACCTAGCGTGACGAGCGCCGCCACGGTTTTAGCTTTGTATCCTTCGTACAATTTCCCGTCGTACTTTATCGATTTCCCGCCGAGAAAGAGCCGAGCAATCCAACCGCCCGCGCTGTGCCCAATCAAAATAATTCTCGTCTCCTCTTCGTCGTCGTCGTCGTCGCTCTCTTTTGCAGGTCGAAACGCGACGGCGTCTTCGATCGCGTCCAAGATTTTCCTGAAGCTTTCTCCTCGAAAAGTCACCGGAATCCACCAATCTCTCTCAATTTTCGCCACGGAAACGTCCAACACGTCGAGATTACTCTCCTCCGTCGTAAAAGAAGAATTTCGCTCCTCCTCCTTCAAAACCGTCTCCACGTTCTCTCGCATCTCCCGGTAACTCTCGCGTCCTCGCAAAAATCCCGGGATAATCACGCATTTTATTTTCTTCTTCTTCTTCTTAACTGTTTTTCCACTTTCATCATCATTTTTACTTCTTAAACTTCTTTTTTCTCCTCCTCTTATTCTTCTCCTAATACTACTATTATTCGCGCCAAAGCTCTTTCTCTTAAACGTCGTCTTCATCGTCTTCTCCGAAAAGCAGCAGCCTTGGCGGCGCAGAAATTTTGCCCCGAAGAAAGCTCCTCCCATTTAGTAGTATTCTTTTTGTCTCATCACATCAGAGTTTTTTTTGTCCCGCTTTTCTTGCTCTGCTTTCTGTGTCTGTCTGATTCTTTGAAAAGGAGGAGAGAGAAGTTTTTTTTGACTTCTGTTTTTTTAAATTTTTGTCTTGTCTCTTATAAAAAACACGCACAGAGAATCATCGAATAGAATCATCGAAATGTGGCCGTTCGATTGGTTCTACGACATTCTCTCCACCTTGGGGTTGTGGAAGAAAGACGCGAAGATCTTGTTTTTGGTACGTTTGTGCGCTCTTCTTTCTGTTGACTGCTTTTTGGTGCTTCTTTTTCTTTTCTTCTCTTTTTTCTTTATCGTTTACGTCGTAGATCTCTTTCTCTCTTTCTCTCGATCGTCGGGGAGATGATGATGAATCAGCTTTCTTTCTGTGTACTGACAAACCGCGCTGCTCAAAACAACAACAGGGCCTAGACAATGCCGGGAAAACGACACTCATGCACATGCTGAAAGACGAACGATTAGCGCAGCACCAACCGACGCAATACCCAACGTCCGAGGAGTTATCGATTGGACAAATCAGATTTAAGGCGTTCGATCTCGGCGGGCACGAAGTCGCGAGGAGAGTGTGGAAGGATTATTACGCGAAAGTGGACGCGATCGTATTTTTAGTCGATGCGGTGGATAAGGAGAGATTTATCGAGTCGAAGAAAGAGCTCGATCACTTGTTAGGCGACGACTCGTTGGCGAGAGTACCGTTTTTGATATTAGGAAATAAAATCGACGTGCCGCACGCGGCGAGCGAAGAGGAGTTGAGACATTGCTTGGGTTTGTCGAATTACACGACTGGGAAGGGGAAAGTGAACTTAGAGGCGTCGAATATGCGACCGATTGAGGTGTTTATGTGCTCGGTGGTGAGAAGGATGGGTTACGGGGAAGGTTTTAGATGGGTATCGCAATACATTTAATTCGAGATTTTGAACGACAAGACACCGCCCGCGGAAGAAGAGAAAGCGAGGAGACGGAGAAAAGAGTTTAACGCCACCGCCGCTTTCTTCGCTCGACCAAAAGAACACAGAAGAAAAGAAAGAAAGAAAACAAACCGATACACATAAATAAAATAAACAGATTTAAATCGAAAAAGTACAACCAAACAACTCGCATAAATCCCGCGTTTATATTATAAACGATACAGAGGGGTTCAATCCTCGTCGCGTGTGTACGAAATGAGTTTCTTCTCATATAATTAGTATTTTATGACACATTTTTATTAAACTCTCATCAGTTTATTAAAGTCAGTACGTGACGATAAAAACAAGTATTTATACGCGCGGGCGTGCGCGCAACTTATTCTCTTATTCTCTCCTTCACTCCCTTGCCCACATTCGCATTCGGCTTACTTCGTGTACTTGCCTTCAGCCTTGTCGAAGCCGATAGTCGGGAACTCCTCGGCCAAAGTTTCCACTTCCTTCTTCAACGCGGCAATCGCCGGGAACTCCTTGGACTCCAAAACCTTCTTGAAGTCCCCAAACTTCTTCCCTTCAACTTCTTTACTAATTTCAACCGAAATATCGATGCCTTTCTTGATGTAATCCGCAACCTTAACAAAGTCTTCCTCGGTGAAACCTCTCGTCGTCAACGCCGGCGTACCTAAACGCAAACCACCCGGAACCAACGCGGATTTGTCCCCCGGGACGGTGTTCTTGTTGCACGCGATGTGCGCCAACTCCAACACTCTCTCCACGCGACTACCGTCCACGCCAAACGGTCTCAAATCGCACAACACCAAGTGGTTGTCCGTGCCTTCCGAAACGATCTTCACGCCGTGTTCTTTCAATCTGTCAACCATCGCAACCATGTTCTTCATGACTTGCTGCTGGTACTTGACGAATTCTTGCGTTTGCGCTTGCTTCAAAGCGACGGCCAAACCAGAGATGGTGTGGTTGTGCGGCCCACCTTGCAATCCCGGGAAAACGGAAAAGTTAATCTTCTCCTCGTAATCGTACATGATGTCTTTCCCCGTCTTCTTGTTCACGCCCTTCTTCCCTTTGCGGTAAAAGATCATCGCCCCTCTCGGACCTCTCAAAGATTTGTGCGTCGTCGTCGTGACCACGTCGGCGTATTCAAACGGCGACGGGATCAATTTCGCGGCGACCAAACCGGAAATGTGCGCCATATCCGCCAACATCAACGCCTTGGTATCGTCGCACGTCTTTCGCATTCTCGCGTAATCGATCTTTCTCGAGTACGCAGACGCACCGGCGATGATAATCTTCGGTCTAAACGCTTGCGCCAACTCGTCCAACTTCTCGTAATCGATCAAACCCGTAGATTCGTCCAATCTGTATGGCATGGAGTTGAAGTAAATGGACGTGGCGGAAATCTTCTTGGCGTCGGTTTGGAAACCGTGCGACAAGTGACCGCCGTGCGGCAAGTCCAAACCCATGATTCTGTCCCCTGGGTTCAACAACGCCGTGTACACTTGGAAGTTCGCCGGAGAACCAGACAAGGACTGAACGTTCACTCCCCACTCGTCCGGGTTCAAATGAAACGCCTCCAACGCTCTCTTTTGGCACAAACTCTCCGCCATATCGATCCATTCGTTCCCGCCGTAATATCTCGCCCCCGGGTACCCTTCCGAATACTTATTCGTCATGACCGATCCGAGCGCTTCTAAAATCGAAGCCGAGGTAAAGTTCTCCGACGGAATTAACTCCAAACCTTTCCATTGTCTCTCTTTTTCTCTCTCGATGATGTCAAAAATTTCCGGGTCCACGGTTTTCAAATCGTCGTTACAGGCTTTCGGCCACGTGATGCCTGGTTTCAGTTTCGCGTACGCGTCCGCGTTCGTGGAATACTGAATACTCGTCGTCGCAGTAATCGACGCTCGCTGTTCGTTTAACAAAGAAAGAATCACACAGAGAAATCATCGAGTGTCAGTTTGTGGTTAAAACGAATAATGCGTGTTGTTAAAGAAAAGAGAGAAGCAATGGGAGGATATCTGATGTTGGGAAAAGACGTCATCGCGGACAAAGTGCCAAGAAATCTAATCACAAAAAGAAAAAAGAAAACGTCGTACCAAACTCTCTCGTTTTCGCGCAATACCGGTCAACGCTTTGCGCGCTTCTCTTCGTAACGCGTTTGCAATCATTATTGTTTTCTTCTGTTGTTGCGTTACGAGTAGAATATGTGCCGCTCCCTTTCTGATTATTATGTACAGAATAAACCTCTTCTCTGTGTTCGATTGAGACGAGACACTTTTCCCCTCGAAAAAAGGAGGAGATTTATCTTTCAAAGATGAACTTTTTCACGCGAAGAGCGAGAGCAGGACGAGACACGTGTGTTTTTCCTGTTTTTGAGAGAGAAAAAGAGATCGATACTCTCGTGTGGGGCAAGTGTTGTTTAGGGTAAATTTTTCGATTTCACACACAGGTCAAGTCAAGCAGTTTATCCATCCGTCGGGAAACTTGACGCATCATCAGACACCGCACAACACTTTGACGCATTTTTTGCGCGCGCGCATATATATAGTATATAAATGATGGCATCCGTTGTGATGATGCGCGCAGCTGCCGCGACGACGATTCAGACGACGCCTTCGTATTCTTATTTGACCGCGAGAAAAACGATGACTCCTTCTGCGAGAACGATAAAGAATCATCAGATGAACAACAACAACAACAATAGAAGAAGAAACAACGGAGGAAGAAGAGGCGAGTTACAAATAGTGTCCGAAGGAACCGGACGATTCATCGTCGGAGGGAACTGGAAATGTAACGGGAATCGCGAAAGCGTCAAAGTGTTAGTGGACGCGTTGAATAAAAACGTCAAAAACATCGAGAAAAACTGCGATATTTATTGCTGTCCCACATTTTTGCACCTGCCGTACGTGAAGGACAACTTAAACGAGAGATTTAACGTGTGCGCGCAAAACAGCTGGGTGGAGGCAGATTTAGTCGATCCAGAACACCACTACGACTCAACCACGGGTGCGTTCACCGGGGAGATATCCGCGGAGATGTTGGAGGATTTACAAGTGCCGTTCGTGTTGCTCGGGCACAGCGAGCGACGAACGCTTTTAGGCGATACGGATGAAATCGTGGGGAAGAAGGTCGCGCACGCGAGGTATCACGGGTTGAGCGTCGTCGTTTGCGTCGGCGAGACGTTGGAGGAGAGAGAAAACGGGACGACGTTTGATGTGATTTTTAAGCAGTTGAAAGCAGTCGCGAAGGAAATCGACGACCGAGAACATTCCAGTTGGGGGTCGTCCGTAGTCATCGCGTATGAACCGATTTGGGCGATTGGTACCGGGAAAGTCGCGACGCCGGAGCAAGTGCAGGAGGTACATTCGAAAATTCGCAGCTGGTTGGCAGAAAATGTCAGCGAAGACGTCGCGAAAGCGACGAGAATTCAATACGGCGGTTCGGTTAACGCGTCCAACTGCGCGGATTTAGCCAAGTTGAGCGATATCGACGGGTTCTTGGTGGGAGGCGCGAGTTTGAACGGCGATGATTTTGCGGCTATTTGCAACGCGAGTAGCGTCCATTACAAAGCTGTGGGGAGATAAAAAATAATTTAAAAAGACCTTTAATAATAATGCCGCGCATGATTAATACAACTCGTGTAAATACTTCTTCAATTTGTTTTTACATATTCTCGATGCGCTCGAAACACTCCTCGCGAAGCGGCGTGTCCGCGAAGCACGCGGAAACGAACGCCAGCACTTCGTTCTCGCTCAACATTTTCAACTCTCCTCTCGTGTACATGTCCGTAATTTCCCTCAACTTTGTCTTCAATAGTTTCGCGTATACAGAACCTTTCTGCCAATTCTCGAGCGCGTCGTAAAAGAAATCATCTTCTACCGACGGCGTGCCCAGTTGTAAAGGGGTAAACGCATCCTCGAGCGCATCCGTGAACGCGCCCGCGTCGTCCGCTGAAATATCATGCATTTCTTTGATTGCGGAGACGATGCGTGAGGCGTAAGATTCACAAAATTTCCCCACGATGCGCTTCGCGTTTGTCCTCTGCAACGTTTGACTCGCGGCGGAGCAGAACTTTTTGAGCACGTCGCGCGATATCGCGATAGATTTCTTCATCGCGGATGCGTTCGCGCCTCGAATGCTTTGCGTTTCATTCGCGAATGAGTCTAAAGACTCCTCTAATGCGACCGGGGCGTTGCGTTCTGCGCGCTCGAAAACGGCGTCGCCGGCGTCTCTCAGAGCCTCAACGGCCCACAAAATCGCAGGTCGGTGTTGTTGAGCATCGTCGTCACCGCCGCCGCTGTTGTCCTTTCTGACTAAATTCTCTAAAGCCTTTGCTGCGTCTAAACTTTGCGCGATAAACTGGTCGGCGATAAAGCCGCAATCGTTATAAAACACGAGCGATTCAAAGAGCGACTGTTTGAAAATGGACTCGTCTCGCGTGCTCATGCGTGAACACCGGAACGCTTCGAGACAATCGCACGCGGTTTTAATCGCCGCGATGGCGTGTCGTTTGCGTCCCGCGGGCGTGTTGGCATCTTTTGCGTTTTCTTTATCTTCAAACGATGAAGAGAGGACGGAGTGAAACGCAGATTTTGTCACGTTCAAAAGTTGCACCGCGGAGCTCGTGATTGTTCGCGATGCCGGGAGTTCAAAGCAGTGCAATTCGAAAAACTCTTCGCAGTAGTTCGTCGTCTCCTTACCATTGCCTTTCACTTCTTCTTCTTTCGCTTTCGTTTGCAACAATTCGTCGGAAATTGCGGGAGTTTTGCCGGCGTCTCTCGCGCTCGCTAAGCTGTTTACTCTGAAGTCTAATCGACTTTCTATTTCGCCTTGCATGGCGGCTATTTCTAAAGGTCCAGCGACGGTATCTAAAGCACTGCCGAGACCGTAGCTGTTGAGCAATCCTAAACTTGCGACGCGCCTTTCGAGCGCGACGACACTATCCACGTCATCGTCCGTAAGTAGCGCTTGCTTTGATCCTAAATTCCAAGTTTGAATGCACGTCTTCGAGACTGTCGGCCAAAAGACACCGCGAGTAACGTCCACGAGATCCGACGAGAGTTCATCCAACGCGAACGACTGCTTCGTAAAAATTCCTTTGAAGAGGAGCACGTCCAATCCCTGGACGAATGTTGAGATCATTCCATCTTCTTCGTCGTTTCCTTTGCCAGCCGTTTCTCCTTTTTTCCACTTCAGCGTTTTCGCGTACCCGTTCTCTTCGTTCACGCTCAACTCAACGTTCCTCGCTCTCGACTGGACAAACGGAACGACGATTTCATCCGCCACTTTCCTCGTCACGAATACCGCGCACTCGCGAAATAAAGTCTCCGAAACCGCTCTCGATGCTTTCCACGCGTCTCTCGCGTTGGAAAATTCCACCGACATCCCGCCGCCTCCATCATCATCGCTCACGCTCACGGCTCCCGCGATCCTCCTCCGTATCGCATCCTGCAACTTCACCATCAAATCATCTATCCTCTCGTTAGGAATTTCCACGCACGCGTACTCCTCTCTCGATCGCTCGAGCATTTCGTACGCGTTCGACAACTCTTTCTCCTCGTCAACCATCCTCTCCACCTCTTTCAAACACTCCTCGAACATATTTTCCTCTCGCAACATCTCTAAGTGCAGTTGTTTCAACTCCAGTTTTTCTTCCAGTTCGTGGAATTTCCGCGCGTCTTTTCGCATGCTCGTCAGCGCCTCGCGCAGTTCTTCTTCATGTTGTCGCTGGTTTTCTTCTTCTTCAACACCAAGAGTCGAAGCTGATTTTGCACCACCACCATCGTTCTCCTCCTCTCGTTCCTTCTCCTTTTCCTCTTCTTTCAAAAGCTCTAAAAACTCCTCGCAAAACGTCTCGCACAACTCGACCACCTTTTCTCGTTCGCGCTCGTCGTCTCCTCCTCCTCCGTGGTCTCTGAATTCGTCAAACGCATCTTTTAGTGTTCGCGCAATTTTCGCTCGATTTCTGTTCGATTCCGATTTCAATTTCCTCGACGCGTAACTGAGTGCTTCCAGGGAGGATTCCGCGCCAGACGGTACCGATTGGTCGAGCAAATGCGCCACTTCCAGATTTTCGTCGGGTTTGTCTTTTCTCATTTCTCCTCTGTGGTGGTCTCTCGTTGTTTCATTCCAGAGCCCCCCCTTTAATAAAAGGTCTCTCTTTCTGTTGCCTTTCGAAAACTTTCCCCACGCACAAGGACAAGGAAGCATCCAAATTTTTATGCGACAACGCAATTCGTTCGGTTTTGATGCGTTTTGAGATGGTGATATTTTGGGACGATCAAAGAAACAATCGACCGGAATTCGCTCTCAAAATTTCCTTCGCTCTCCACCACGGGATTGTGCTTCCACAACATGAAAAAAAAGAGAGAAAAAACCTCTTTTTTCCATTTTATCCTCATTCTGGCGAACTATATATTTACTTATATATAACAAAACACAGTTTTCTCGAACGACACGCGTTAATATCACCATCATCATCTCTCGAGTAGTGTTTACTCCTTTTTGATCCTTGGTTTTTGTTGCGTTCACAGAAGACCGACGTTTTATTATATAATTTTTGCTTTTTAAAAAGCGCACCAATAAAGTGCTGCCGCGTCAGCAAAAGACTAATGGAGCTTCCCCGAGGCTCGCCACCACCGCCGGACGAGTATTTCGCCTCGGAATTTAACGTCATCACGACTATGAGAGGCAGCAATTCTTCTTCTTCCTCTTCTTTATATCATCAGAGAGGCGACGATTCCCCGAAGTGGTCGTTGAGAGGTTTCCTGCCACCCGCGCATTTGCGCATAGAATTGTATCGGTACTTGAACAAAGAAGTGGTCCCCGAGGAGTCCGAGGAAGAGTCGCCGGCTGGGAGATTAACGCCGACGCCGAGGACGCCGCAGAGGCAGATGAACGGAGAGTCGATCGAGATGTTAGCGAAAGGGGTGCTGGCATAAAGAGAGTTATATAGAGAGAGAACAGTAATGGCCCGACGTTTGGTTTTCTCTCTCGTGCTCTCTTATCCTAAAATGTATATCAGACAGAAAAAAAGATGCGGATCCTCCTGAATCATCATCTATTTGTAAATGCGATGCGTGAGAAGCATTTACATCCTATAATAAACTACGTATTAGTATTGCTATTTCTGCAAGCTATCGTTTTATGCGCGCGTGTTTTATAACCAAACGAGTTTCGTGCTCGATCCGATGGACGGCGTGAGCGAGGCTTCGAGTCCTCCGTTGTCGTTTATGCGCGAAGTTTTTTCGGTCATCGCGCGAGAGAATTTCAGTTGCAGCTGCTTCAATTCGGCGGCTTCGGAAGCCTCGAACAGCTTTCTTTCCGTCGCCATGTACGCTTGCAACTCATTCACCGCTAATTCAGTATCCGTACTCGCGTTGTATCTCAACCCGATTAAAAAATTCACCCACGTCTTCCTCTCCTCCTCCGTCATCGATTCTTCCCAAAACCAGTAACAAAACTTCTGAAACGCTCTCGAGACGTAAAAGACCCCGTGCATGGCCTCGTGTATCAGCGCATCTCTCACTTCCTTTTTATCCGAACTCGAGCAGACGGCCAATATCGCCGACTGCTCCTCCGACGGATGCCATCGGTCGTTATCCTTCGCCAAACTCGATTCGTACTCGCCTCGTTTATTCGTTCGCATAATCTTACACTCCATCAATCGATCTCTCAACACCTTCTCTTCTCCAAACAACTCCTTCACCTCTTCTTTACACCGATTTAAAAACGTGCAAAAGCTGTTCACGCGCATGTTGTGACCGCTGTAATTCGCCGCGCCGCCGCTTCGGCCGGACGGAATCGAGGACACTATTTGCCCGTGTAAATCCACGTCTTCCAAAAACACCGACGCCCGACCGAGGGCCATTTTTTGCGTCATCGCCGATGGGAACTTTAGGAAATAGATTCTCGACTCTTTCGTCCATCGGTGTATCTGTGTTTATGTGTTTAAGTCATCGAGAGAGAGATGAGAGAGAGAGAGAGGTGAGAGAAAAAACAGTTGCGCGGGGAAAAGAGATGAAGAGAGAGAGATGGAAAACAAAACGCGAGCATATATACACACACACACACACACACACACCTCGATGACATTATCATTGGTACTCTTAGAACTCTTACACGCAGAACAGCACAAACTGTTCGCGAAATCCTCCAAAGTTTGCGTCTGTATCGCGTTTAAACCGTCGTCGTTAACGTTGTTGTTGGTGTTGCCCATTTTTGTGAAGGGAAAATGCTTCATAAAATCATCGTCATGCGTTGCGCTTCCTCTCCCGCTCCTGTCTCGGTTTCGGCGGCAAAAGCCTCCTCCTCTTCCTCCTCTCGATGTTGTTTTCGCCGCTCTTGTTCTCCTTCAACTTCTTCTTCTTCTTCCCGAGGACGACGACTGTTTCTTTCAAACCCGCGAAGTTGTTCTGGAATTTTCGTCAGAGCGGCGGCTTTGTCGTCTGATGATGACAACAACAATTCTGCCGCTGCCGCTGCCGCTGCGACGACGACGACGACTTCAGGAGGAGGAGGAGGAGGAAAAGGGAGTTCAGAGCCGAAGAAAGGTACCGCAAAAATCCAACGCATCAGTGCGGAAAACAGCAATCGCGTGAACATTTTGAGCGAAGCCCTGCCGTATTTGCAACGTTTTCAAGGGCAAACGGTGGTGGTGAAATACGGCGGCGCGGCGATGCAATCGAAAGAACTGAAAGCGGCGGTGATTCGAGACATATGCTTACTCGCTACGGTCGGGATTAACATGGTTTTAGTGCACGGAGGAGGACCGGAGATTAACAAGATGTTAGAGGTGGTTGGGATCGAGCCGAACTTTAAGAACGGGTTGCGAGTGACCGACGACGCGACGATGGAGGTGGTGGAGATGGTGTTGACTGGGAAAGTGAATAAAGAGTTGGTGGCGTTGATTAATAACAATTCGGCCGATAGAGGCGATGGAGGTGGAAGAGCGGTTGGGGTTTGCGGTAAAGATGGGAACTTGTTGAGAGGAAAAGTGAAGGATAAAGATTTGGGATGGGTCGGGGAGATTGAGTCGGTGGATCCGAAATTGTTGACGACTTTGATCAACGGCGGGTTCGTGCCGGTGATTGCGACCGTAGCGCAAGATTCAAAAGGGAATGCGTTGA
>Ga0257110_1001335_pt1 | contig 11652 bp, 7 predicted proteins | sample LP_taG_7_FD_190184 | JGI IMG/M metagenome (GOLD analysis project Ga0257110, IMG submission 190184) | Marine microbial communities from Northeast Subartic Pacific Ocean, Canada - LP_J_2015_P26_10m | ecosystem: Environmental > Aquatic > Marine > Oceanic | place: Canada: Northeast Subartic Pacific... | reverse complement strand
AACTAAGATCTTTCCTAAACTAATTTTCTCACCGTCATCAACCATAATGTGGGCTCCAACTGGTAAGTTGTAAGATCTTATAAGGTTCCCTTTTGCATCTTCTACTAAAAGAGTTGGTATTAATTTTTTGTTTCTAGATTCAGAAATAACTTTTTCTTGGAATCCTGTTTGCTCATCAATTTCAACCTGAAAAGTAACTCCTTGTTCGATATTTTCATAACGAACTTTCCCGGAAAACTCTGATATAATAACACCATTATATGGATCCCATTGACAAATCACAGTATCCTTTTTAACTTTATCACCATTATTAACGAAAATTGACGATCCGTAAGGAATGTTGTTTGTACTTAAAACAATTCCTGTTTTCTTGTCAACTAATTTAATTTCAGAAGTCCGTGAAATTACAATATCAATTTCATTCCCCTCGTTATCTTTACCTTTAACAGTTTTAAGATCTTCGATTTCTGCAACTCCATCAAATTTGATGATTAATTTATTTTCTTCAGAAATGTTACCTGCAATACCCCCAACGTGGAATGTACGCAATGTTAACTGTGTACCTGGTTCCCCAATAGATTGTGCTGCCACAACTCCTACTGCTTCTCCTCGTTGTACCATTTTGCCAGTTGCTAAATTACGTCCGTAACACTTAGCACAGATTCCTGTTTTAGCTTCACAAGTTAATGGAGAGCGCACATCTACAGATTCTAGTGGAGACAATTGAATTTTCTTCGCTTCTACTTCAAATATATGATCACCAGCAGCCACTAAAAGTTCTTCAGTTAATGGATTGAACACATCATTTAATGACGTTCGACCCACTATTCTTTCTTCTAATTTTTCTACTACCTCTTCGTTTTTCTTTAATGCTGTAACTGCAATACCTCTCAGAGTACCACAATCTTCAGAATTTACAATAACGTCTTGAGATACATCCACTAAACGACGTGTAAGGTAACCAGCATCTGCTGTTTTTAATGCCGTATCAGCAAGACCTTTTCGCGCCCCGTGAGTCGAGATAAAATATTCAAGAATTGATAATCCTTCCTTAAAGTTAGAAAGAATTGGATTCTCAATAATTTCACCACCGCCTGCATTAGATTTTTTGGGCTTAGCCATCAAACCACGCATACCTGTTAACTGTCGAATTTGCTCTTTAGATCCCCTTGCTCCAGAATCAAGCATCATGTATACAGAGTTAAAACCTTGTTGGTCTTCTCTAATACGCTTCATCGAGAGTTCAGTTAATTCAGCATTAGTAGACGTCCAGATGTCAATTACTTGGTTGTAACGTTCGTTATTTGTAATCAGTCCCATGTTATAGTTAGCCTTAATACCATCTACCTGCTTATTAGCGGCGGAGATCATAGTATGCTTTTCTGGTGGGATGATAATATCTCCTAAACTAAATGATAACCCACCTTTAAAAGCGAAGTTGTATCCTAAAGATTTAATTTCATCAAGGAAAGAAGCTGTTTCAGGAACAGAAGTTACTTTCAAAATATCATGAATAATATCTCTTAAAGATTTTTTAGTTAAGACCTCATTAATATAACCTGCTGCAGCTGGTACTTTTTCGTTGAAAAGCACACGTCCTGTAGTTGTTTCTATAATTTGAGTTGTTAATTCACCTTCTTCATTAAAATCAACTGTTCTTACACGAATTTGTGCATTTAAGTCTACAGCTTTTTCATTGTAAGCTATGATAACTTCTTCAGGAGAATAGAAAGTTAAGCCTTCACCAGTAATTTTCACTTCAGTAGTCGATTTACGTAACTTAGTCATGTAATAAAGACCTAATACCATATCCTGAGAAGGAACGGTTACTGGTGATCCATTAGCCGGATTCAGAATATTGTGAGAAGCCAACATTAAAAGTTGTGCTTCCAATATGGCTTCTGGACCTAATGGTAAATGCACCGCCATTTGATCACCATCAAAATCGGCATTAAAGGCCGTACATACTAATGGGTGTAACTGGATCGCTTTACCTTCAATTAATTTAGGTTGAAAAGCTTGAATTCCCAAACGGTGTAAGGTAGGCGCACGGTTTAATAATACTGGATGTCCTTTTAAAACATTTTCCAAAATATCCCATACCACAGGCTCTCTTTTATCTATAATTTTCTTTGCAGATTTAACTGTTTTTACAATTCCTCTTTCAATTAATTTTCTAATTACAAAAGGCTTGTATAGTTCAGCTGCCATATTTTTTGGCAATCCACATTCAAATAATTTCAATTCTGGTCCAACAACAATTACCGATCGTGCTGAATAATCCACACGTTTACCAAGTAAATTTTGGCGAAAACGACCTTGCTTTCCTTTCAACGAGTCTGAAAGTGATTTTAAGGGGCGATTAGAATCTGTTTTTACTGCTGATGACTTACGTGTATTATCAAACAATGAATCAACGGATTCTTGAAGCATACGTTTTTCGTTACGTAAGATAACTTCCGGTGCCTTTATTTCAACAAGACGCTTTAAACGGTTGTTACGGATAATAACACGACGGTATAAGTCATTTAAATCAGATGTTGCAAAACGTCCCCCATCTAGCGGTACTAATGGGCGTAATTCTGGTGGAATTACAGGAATAGCTTTCATAATCATCCACTCCGGCTTGTTATCGCGATTAAGGTTAGATTCTCTTAAAGATTCTACAACTTGAAGACGTTTTAATGCTTCCGTTTTTCTTTGTTTGGAAGTCTCTGTATTTGCTTTATGACGCAATTCGAAAGACAATGTGTCTAAGTCAATTCTAGAAAGAAGATCAATCAAACATTGAGCACCCATTTTGGCGATGAATTTATTTGGATCTGTGTCGTCTAGGTATTGATTCTCTAGCGGTTGTGTTTCAAGAATATTTAAGTATTCTTCTTCTGTAAGGAAGTCCATTTTCTTAACCGCTTCACCTTCAACATTTGTTGCTGTACCAGGCTGTATTACAACGTAACGTTCGTAATAAATAATCATGTCTAATTGCTTAGACGGTAACCCAAGTAGGTAACCAATTTTGTTTGGTAAAGAACGGAAATACCAAATGTGTGCAACAGGCACGACAAGATTAATATGTCCAACTCGGTCTCTACGAACTTTCTTTTCTGTTACTTCTACACCACATCGATCACAAATAATTCCTTTATAACGAATACGTTTGTATTTTCCACAAGCACATTCGTAGTCCTTTACAGGGCCAAAAATTCGCTCACAAAATAAACCATCTCGTTCCGGTTTGTGGGTTCTGTAGTTAATAGTTTCTGGTTTTAACACTTCTCCACGAGACGCTCCTAAGATTGACTCTGGTGATGCTAAACCAATTGAAATTTTATTAAATCTCTGTACTGTATTATTATCTTGCTTTTTTGCCATAATATATGGTTATGATAATGAATTAAATTCTATTATTCTTCTAATCTTATGTCTAGTCCTAAACCTTTCAGCTCGTGCATTAACACGTTGAATGATTCTGGCAAGCCTGGTTCAGGCATTGGTTCCCCCTTAACGATGGCCTCATATGTCTTGGCTCTTCCAATAACATCATCCGACTTAACCGTTAGGATTTCTCTAAGCGTACTAGAGGCTCCATAAGCTTCTAATGCCCAAACTTCCATTTCTCCAAAACGTTGACCACCAAATTGTGCTTTACCACCAAGAGGTTGCTGTGTAATAAGAGAATATGGTCCAATTGAACGTGCATGCATCTTGTCGTCTACCATATGTCCTAATTTTAACATATAAATGACACCAACGGTTGCTGCTTGATCAAAACGATCTCCTGTTCCACCATCATACAGATAGGTGTGACCAAATCTAGGGATTCCTGCTTCATCAGTAAGTTCGTTAATCTGATCTAATGTAGCACCATCAAAAATTGGAGTTGCATACGTTCTACCAAGATCTTGACCTGCCCATCCAAGAACTGTTTCATAAATCTGACCAATGTTCATACGAGATGGTACACCAAGTGGGTTTAATACGATATCAACTGGCGTTCCATCTTCAAGAAAAGGCATATCTTCTTGACGTACAATACGTGCAACTATTCCTTTATTTCCATGACGTCCTGCCATTTTATCACCTACTTTAAGTTTACGTTTCTTAGCGATATAAACTTTAGCAAGTTTAATGATACCCGCTGGAAGTTCGTCTCCTACAGAGATTGTAAACTTCTCGCGTCTTAAACCACCCTGAAGATCGTTTTCTTTAATTTTATAATTGTGAATTAACTCCGATACTAACTTGTTAGTTGCAGCATCAGTTGTCCATTTACCAGAAATTAAATGCGCATAATCATCAACCGCATTTAACATCTTAAGTGTAAATTTCTTTCCTTTAGGAAATACGTCTTCACCAAGGTCATTAGAAATCCCTTGCGCTGTTTTGCCACCTACAATTGTAAATAGTTTTTCAACTAAAACAGATTGTAATTCCTCAAACTTAGTATCATAAAGATCTTCTAATTTAGAAATATCTTCTTTATCCTGCGCACGTTTACGTTTGTCTTTAACAGCTCTTGAGAATAATTTCTTCTCAATAACTACTCCGTGAAGTGATGGAGATGCTTTAAGAGATGCGTCTTTTACATCCCCTGCTTTGTCACCAAATATAGCTCTTAACAGCTTTTCTTCTGGAGTTGGGTCTGATTCTCCTTTAGGAGTAATTTTACCAATTAAAATATCGCCTGGCTTAATTTCAGCACCGATTCGAATCATTCCATTTTCATCTAAGTCTTTAGTGGCCTCTTCAGAGACATTAGGAATGTCATTTGTGAGTTCTTCATTTCCAAGTTTAGTATCTCTAACTTCAAGAGAATATTCGTCAATATGAATAGATGTAAATACATCATTTCTAACTACTTTTTCAGAAATCACAATCGCATCCTCAAAGTTATACCCTTTCCAAGGCATAAAGGCTACTTTCATATTTCTACCAAGAGCTAATTCGCCATTTTGAGTTGCGTACCCTTCTGTAAGAACTTGTCCTTTTATAACTTTATCGCCCTTTTTAACAATGGCTTTAAGGTTGACAGAAGTTCCTTGGTTGGTTTTTCTGAACTTAGTTAGTGGATATGTAATTACTTCTGAATCAAAGCTCACAAGAGCTTGATCATCCGTTCTTGAATATTTGATTGTAATTTTATTAGCATCTACGTATTGCACAACACCATCACCAGCTGCATTTACTAAGACTCTAGAGTCTGAAGCAACTTGACGTTCTAAGCCGGTTCCTACTACAGGAGCTTCCGGTCTTAATAATGGTACTGCTTGACGCATCATGTTTGATCCCATCAATGCACGGTTGGCATCATCATGTTCCAAGAAAGGAATTAAAGAAGCTGATATAGACGAAATTTGGTTTGGTGCAACGTCTGTATAATTTACTTGAGAAGGATCAATAACTGGAAAATCTCCTTCTTGACGCGCAATTACCTTATCAGATAAAATTTTACCTTTAGCATCTACATCGATACTTGCTTGTGCAATCATTTGGTCTTCCTCTTCCTCAGCACTTAAGTAGATAGGTGTACCTTTTATATCTACTACTGAGTTTTCTACTTTTCTATAAGGAGTTTCGATGAATCCCATAGAATTCACTTTAGCAAATACAGAAAGTGAAGAAATCAAACCAATATTTGGTCCTTCAGGTGTTTCAATTGGACATAAACGTCCGTAATGAGTGTAGTGTACATCTCGAACTTCGAATCCAGCACGCTCTCTAGATAAACCACCGGGCCCTAGCGCAGACAAACGACGCTTGTGCGTAATTTCTGCTAAAGGATTCGTCTGGTCCATAAATTGAGATAACTGATTGGTTCCAAAGAAAGAATTTATTACTGACGATAATGTTTTAGCATTAATCAAATCAATAGGAGTAAACACTTCATTGTCACGTACATTCATACGCTCACGGATCGTTCGCGCCATACGTGCTAAACCAACACCAAATTGAGAAGATAATTGCTCACCTACAGTTCTAACACGACGGTTAGAGAGATGATCAATATCATCAATCTCAGCTTTAGAATTAATTAACTCAATTAAGTATTTAATGATAGTAATGATATCTTCCTTGGTAAGCACTTGCTTGTCCATCCCAATATCAAGACCTAATTTTTTATTCATTCGGTAACGACCTACTTCACCTAAGTTGTAACGCTGGTCACTAAAGAATAATTTATCGATAATACCACGAGCCGTTTCTTCATCTGGCGGCTCAGCATTACGTAATTGTCTGTAAATGTGTTCAACGGCTTCTTTTTCAGAATTCGTTGGATCTTTTTGAAGTGTATTATGAATAATAGCATAGTCGCCTTGTTGCGCACTTTCTTTGTGTAAAAGAATTGTTTTAGCACCAGATTCAAGAATTTCTTCGACATTATTTTTATCAAGAATTGTATCTCTATCCAAAACGATTTCATTTCTTTCAATAGAAACAACTTCACCTGTATCTTCATCAACAAAATCCTCATGCCATGTATTTAATACGCGAGCAGCGAGTTTACGTCCTAATATCTTTTTTAAACCTGATTTAGAAACCTTAACCTCTTCTGCAAGGTCAAATATTTCAAGTATGTCCTTATCTCTTTCGAAACCGATAGCTCTAAAAAGAGTAGTTACAGGTAATTTTTTCTTACGATCGATATAAGCGTACATAACACTATTAATGTCGGTAGCAAATTCAATCCAAGAGCCTTTGAAAGGAATAACTCTTGCTGAATATAATTTAGTTCCATTAGCGTGGAAAGACTGACCAAAGAAAACACCAGGAGAACGGTGTAATTGAGATACAACTACACGCTCAGCTCCGTTGATACAAAATGTACCACTTGGGGTCATGTAAGGAATGGTACCTAAGTATACATCCTGTACTATAGTTTCAAAATCTTCATGTTCGGGATCCGTACAGAATAATTTTAATCTTGCTTTTAATGGCACACTATAAGTAAGGCCTCTTTCGATACATTCTTCTAATGAATATCTTGGTGGATCTATAAAATAATCCAAAAACTCTAACACGAATTGATTACGTGTATCTGTTATTGGGAAATTTTCCATGAAGGTGTTGTACAACCCTTCATCACCTCTTTCTTCTGATTTTGTCTCTAACTGGAAAAAATCCTGGAAGGATTTTATCTGAATATCCAGGAAATCCGGATATTCGGTTCTATTTTTAATAGACGAGAAATTTAATCTTTCAGCTTTTTTTGCTAACATCGATGGACGAATTATTGATTAAAAAATAATTATTTGTTAGTGTATATATGTTTATACACAAAAGGGTTTAGGTCATAGAGCAAATGACTCTAGAACCTAAACCAATGTATGGAATTAGGGAATAAGTTTACTTAACTTCAACCTCTGCTCCAGCTTCTTCTAAAGAAGTTTTCAAGCCTTCAGCTTCGTCTTTAGACACAGCTTCTTTAATAGCGCTAGGTGCGTCATCTACTAATCCTTTAGCTTCTTTTAAACCTAAACCAGTTAATTCTTTAACTAATTTAACTACCGCTAACTTAGATCCACCTGCTGCTTTAAGAATTACATCGAATTCTGTTTGCTCTCCAGCGGCGTCTCCACCAGCTGCAGGTCCAGCTGCGACTGCTACAGCTGCTGCTGCAGGTTCGATACCGTACTCATCTTTTAAAATTGTTGCTAGTTCATTAACTTCCTTTACTGTTAAGTTTACTAATTGTTCTGCGAAATCTTTTAAATCTGCCATTTTTCTATCGTTTTAATAATTTTTTAATATAATATAATTGTAAAAAGTGCGTACTTGTTTGAATTACCCCTCTTTTTGAGATAATGTTTTTAGGATACCCGAAAGTTTACCACCACTCGATTGAAGGGCTGAAACAACGTTCTTAGCTGGAGATTGTAATAATCCAATGATGTCTCCAATAAGCTCTTCTTTAGACTTGATGTCTACTAACATATCCAATTGATCGTCACCTAAGTAAACCGCTTCTTCGATGTAAGCTCCCTTAAGGAAAGGCTTATCCGATTTTTTTCTAAAAGCTTTAATTACTTTTGCTGGTGCGTTTCCAGTTTCAGAGTACATCACTGAGGTATTACCTTTTAATATCGTTGGTAAATCTCCGAAATCTTTATCTGAAGCTTCCATTGCCTTTTCAAGCAAGGTATTCTTTACAACGGCTAAACGAATGTTTGCTTTGAAACATGCGCGTCGTAACGCTGAAGTAGTTGCTGCATTTAAACCTGAAATATCAGTCAAATAAAAATTTGAATTCTCAGCTAATTCTGCAGTCAACACTTTGATTACTTTTGATTTTTCTTCTCTTGTCATAATAAAATTGTTTAACTACTTACTTTTGAATCCACAGCAATACTAGGGCTCATTGTGCTGGACATAAAAATGCTTTTCACATAGGTTCCCTTTGATGATGTTGGTTTTAATTTCATTAAAGTTGTTAATAGCTCTTGAGCATTATCTTGAATTTTGTCTGCAGAAAAAGAAACTTTTCCAATAGATGCATGTACAATTCCTGTTTTGTCAACTTTAAAATCTATTTTTCCTGCTTTAACTTCTGTAACTGCTTTAGCTACATCCATTGTTACAGTACCTGTCTTTGGGTTAGGCATTAAACCACGTGGTCCTAATACACGACCTAGTGGGCCTAATTTACCCATAACGCTTGGCATTGTTATGATCACATCAACATCTGTCCAACCACCTTTAATTTTCTCAAGGTATTCTTCCAAACCAACGTAGTCAGCACCAGCGTCTGTAGCTTCCTGAGCTTTATCAGGGGTTACTAAGGCGAGTACTTTCATATCCTTACCTGTTCCATGCGGAAGCGATACTACGCCTCTTACCATTTGATTCGCTTTTCTAGGATCAACTCCTAAACGTACTGCTAAATCAACTGATGCATCAAACTTTGTATTTGTAATTTCTTTTACTAAAACTGAAGCCTGTTCAAGACTGTAGATTTTATTCTTTTCGATTTTAGAAACTGCTTCCTTTTGCTTTTTTGTTAATCTTGCCATTTCAAATATTTTTGATTAATTGGGTGCTTCACCACCTTTAACGGTTATACCCATAGATCTGGCTGTTCCAGCTACCATTTTCATAGCAGAACCAATAGTAAATGCATTTAAATCTACCATTTTGTCTTCAGCAATCGCTTTTACTTGATCCCAAGTAACTTTTGCTACTTTCTTTCTGTTTGGTTCGCCAGAACCTTTTTTTACTTTGGCCGCTTCTAATAATTGTACTGCGGCTGGAGGTGTTTTGATTACAAAGTCAAATGATTTGTCTTTATAAACAGAAATAACAACTGGTAATACTTTACCAGGCTTATCTTGAGTTCTCGCATTAAACTGCTTACAGAACTCCATGATATTAACCCCAGCAGCACCTAAAGCGGGTCCAACCGGTGGCGACGGATTCGCTGCACCTCCCCTTACTTGTAGTTTGACTACTTTACCTAATTCTTTTGCCATTTTTTAAATTTAGTTTGATTCGTTATTATAATTGGAAGCTATAAACCCGAATCTTAATATTTGTGTAACAATTATTAAATTTTATCTACTTGCATATAACTTAATTCTAATGGTGTTTTTCTTCCAAAAATCTTCACCATCACCTCAAGTTTACGTTTTTCTTCATTAATATTTTCTACCGTTCCGTCAAATCCATTAAATGGACCGTCGATAACTTTAACCGTTTCCCCTTTAACAAAAGGAATAGCTACATTTTGATCTGCTTCTAATGAAAGCTCGTCTACTTTACCTAACATTCGGTTAACTTCTGTTTGACGTAATGGAACAGGCTCTCCTCCTTTAGTCTCACCTAAAAATCCAATTACATTAGTAATAGATTTAATAATGTGAGGAATTTCTCCACTGAGGTTGGCTTGAACCATTATGTATCCAGGAAAGTAAACTTTTTCTTTCTGAACTTTTTTTCCTTTACGGATTTGTATTACATTTTCAGTAGGTACTAATACTTGTTCTACAAAAGCTTCTAATCCCAAACGAGAAATTTCGTTTTCAATATATGCTTTAATTTTGTTTTCCTGTCCACTTACTGCACGAACAACATACCACTTCTTTTCTTCTTTAGTCTCTACCATCGGTAAGTATATTATTTGATCCAGTTAAAATATAATTCAACAACATTAGAAAATACAGTATCTACTCCCCATATAGCCAAAGAAAATACAATTGAGAAAACAGCTACAAGAACAGTAAGACTTTGTCCTTCAGTCCATGTTGGCCAACTAACATTGTTTTTAAGTTCTTCAAATGATTCTTTAACGTATTCTACTATACCTGCCATTGTAATTATTATTTATTGATTTGAGTTCTATCCTTTAATTTTTACTGATTTAGAATTGGGCCTCTCTTTGTATTAACTTAGCACGGGTTGAGAGACTCGAACTCCCGACACCTGGTTTTGGAGACCAGTGCTCTACCAACTGAGCTAAACCCGTAAACACAAGTTAAGGTATCTCGATAAATCGAGACACCTTTTCATGTATTAGTCTAACAATATTAGTCTAAAATCTCAGTTACCTGACCTGCACCAACTGTTCTCCCACCTTCACGTATTGCGAAACGTAATCCAACATGCATTGCAATAGTTTGAATTAAATCAACTTCTATTGTCAAGTTATCACCAGGCATTACCATTTCTACTCCTGATGGTAAGGCAATATTTCCTGTAACATCTGTTGTACGTACATAAAATTGTGGACGGTAGTTGTTATGGAATGGTGTGTGACGTCCACCTTCTTCTTTTTTAAGGATATAAACCTCAGCTTTAAATTTAGCATGTGGTGTTACAGATCCTGGCTTAGTAATTACCATACCTCTAGAGATTTGAGATTTCTCAATTCCTCTTAATAAGATACCAGCATTATCTCCAGCCTCACCTCTGTCAAGGATTTGACGGAACATTTCAATTCCTGTAATTGTAGAGTTTAATTTCTCTGCACCCATACCAATGATTTCAACAGGATCTCCAGTATTTGCAATACCAGTTTCGATTCTACCGGTAGCAACTGTACCACGTCCTGTAATTGAGAACACATCTTCAATAGGCATTAAAAAATCTTTTTCAACATCACGAACTGGTAATTCAATCCAGGTATCTACAGCTTCCATAAGCTCTAATACTGTATCTACCCACTTTTTCTCACCATTAAGAGCACCAAGTGCAGATCCAGATACTACTGGTCCATTATCACCATCATATTCGTAGAAGTTTAGTAAATCTCTTACTTCCATGTCGACAAGCTCTAAAAGCTCTTCATCGTCAACCATGTCTACCTTATTTAAGAATACAACCATTCTTGGAATACCTACTTGGCGTCCTAAAAGGATATGCTCACGTGTTTGTGGCATTGGACCATCTGTAGCAGCTACTACTAAGATAGCTCCATCCATTTGTGCAGCACCAGTAACCATGTTCTTTACGTAATCGGCGTGACCTGGACAGTCAACGTGAGCGTAATGACGATTAATAGTTGCATATTCTACGTGTGAGGTATTAATTGTTATACCTCTTTCTTTTTCTTCTGGAGCGTTATCAATTTGATCAAATGATCTTGCTTCAGAATAACCTGCATCAGCTAATACTTTAGTAATAGCAGCAGTTAAAGTTGTTTTACCGTGATCTACGTGT
>Ga0257110_1001333_pt1 | contig 11654 bp, 4 predicted proteins | sample LP_taG_7_FD_190184 | JGI IMG/M metagenome (GOLD analysis project Ga0257110, IMG submission 190184) | Marine microbial communities from Northeast Subartic Pacific Ocean, Canada - LP_J_2015_P26_10m | ecosystem: Environmental > Aquatic > Marine > Oceanic | place: Canada: Northeast Subartic Pacific... | reverse complement strand
GAATAGCCTGTGCTTCAGAGCGCGTTTCCATGGCTTTCCAAGCAAATAGAAGACTCGCGACAACCGGCGCCAGAAGCAGCAGTAATCGGAAGTTGGCCGCGAGGCTTCGCATCTTGAGAAAATATCTTAATTTTGAGGAAGATCAACGAATTGGAGCGATGAGAAGCCATTCTAATGGCCGGTTTGATTGAAAATAGTCGCGGATCGGCTCACCTCCTAGCTATCAGTCTGTTAGATCCTCAAACTCGTTACTGATTTTATCGCTGATGATCGGGGCGGCTCTTGATCGCGAGGTCATCTAAAAATCATCAGTTTTATGCCGCCGCGCCTTTCCAAAAATTGACCGAGCTGAAGGCCTAGGAGTTTACGAGCTCCGGCAGAAAATATGATTAAAGTTGGGATAGCTCTTCGCGGAAACCGGACGAAAGAACAGGGAAGCGGCACCAAGACTTGGGGTCGAGATTTTGATCATCCACGTGAAACGCGACCGCGTAGCGTTCGCGCTTCCACTGATTGCGACACCAGAGCTGGTAGAATTTTTTAGTCCAGTCGATGAGCTGTTTTTCCTCTTGCTGGGGATAGGTAGCGCGGATGACTTGAAGCGCTGACTTTGGCCCTTTTTTGTCACGGATGGCGGCGCGCTCCAAGGTGTCCAGAACCTGATAAGGCATGAGGTCATCTTCATCGGTTTGGTTCGCGTCCTTGGGGCGGAGTTCGGCAGTTGGGTTCTGGACGTTGATTTGGGAGAGAGCCTCAATGGAAGGGCTTTCAGGGAGACCGGTTAATTCCATAAAGCGAAGCCACTCGCGGAGGTAGTGTTTATCGATTCCTGCGATTGGGCTGAGTCCACCCGAGGTATCACCATCCATGGTGGCATAACCGACAGCAGCCTCGGAGCGGTTTGAAGTGGCGAGAAGAAGCGCATTACGAATGTTAGCCATCATCCAAATGGCAGGCGCGCGGACGCGGGCCTGTATGTTTTGGCGTGCGATGTCATCGGTTTGCCAGCTGAGCTGGCGTTTGAGTACGGATTCAATCGTACTTTCATATCCCTCGACGAGATTATCAACCTCCCATTCGGCGTAGTCGCACCCCAGCGCCTTGGCCACCGAGCGGGCGGCGTTACGGGTTGTCTCGCCAGAATTCTTTGTGCCTTGGTAAGCGCAGAAGAGAAGAATCTTCATCCAGTCTTGAGTATTTTCAGGAAGATCAAGGTGAGGGAGGCGTTCTCGAACTCCTTCTTCGCCAAGTTCGTTCAGGGCGAGATCGAGCATGATCTTAACGAAGGACGAGACAGCAGCTGAGTCAGCTCCTCCACTCAGGGAGACTACAAATCCATTCGACCATGATTTGCGAAGATAGTCGAAGTAGGCGAGCGCCATAGCGCGTGTAAACTCTTCGTTTTTTGACATGGGCGGGAGAGGTTCCTGTCCATCCTGGCGCGTAACTTCTGGCCACTCAAAAGGGAGTTCAATTTCAGAAAGTCCCTGAACGTCGATTTTTCGGCTCACAGTTCGGGCCTGAAGGAGTCGGTTGCGCTCGATATCTACGGTCTTATGAACAAGGGTCGTCTCTTTAAAGGAGAAGCGTTGGCCTTCGGCAATAATCTTTCCGGCAGATGCGATGAGGCCTCCGCCATCGTAAATGGCGCGTCCGGCTTCGTTTCCAAGAAGATTGGCATAGATGTAAGCTGCCCCAAAAGCACGCGATCCCTCTACCACAAATTGTTGGCGAACTTCCTGCTTAGCGAAAGCGAAGTGAGAAGCCGAGGGGTTGAGAATAATGTCAACACCGCTCCCGGCAAAGAGTCTCCCGGGACGATCCGCAACCCAGGCGTCCTCACAGACTTCGAGGCCTATGCGAATGCCGCCAAGTTTAAAAATAGGATCTCCTATGGGAAGGTGGAGTTCACCGAATTTGTCAGTCACGATCACTCCCTCTGGCCACGCGTGAAACCAGCGGGGTTCGTAGTGAAGACCATCTCCAGCAAGGTTCTTTTTGGCGATGAGGCCTTTGATTTCTCCATCAACGAGAACTGCGACGGAATTATAGATCGCGTTTTTCACCCAAACTGGAAGACCAACAGCGACCACCATTTCTTTGGTGTGCTGGGCGATTTCGGCAAGGCTTTCCCATGAGCGTTCGGCGACCTCGTGAGATAGAAACTGATCCTCGCAACCATATCCGGTAATTGCTAGCTCAGGAAGGCAGAGGACGGAAACATGGGCTTCGCGAGCTTGAGCGATCGACTCGAGGATTCGGCGGCGGTTGCCGGACCAGTCAAGAGGGAGTTGGTTGAGGCAGCCTGCGCCTACGCGGATCGTGTCAGCCATGGACAGACTCTAGGCGACAAGTCCCGGAAAGAAAAGGACCAGTGGGGCTGCAGGAGGCAGGAGTGCCAGTAGGTTCCTGTGGGTAGGTTGATGGCATGCGGGGTATTTCGGCTCCAAGAAATCAGCGGGGGTTGTTAAGAAGACAAGCGGACACTCTTTCTTGTTGAATTTCTCTAAGAGTTTGAAAAGAAAAAGAATTTCATAGAATGCTAATATACAGTGAGTTATACGCATTTAAAAAACTCTCAAAAAAATAGCGTCCAAAAACATTGACGTGGGTTTTAAAATGATTAGGTTTGCCCCCGCAGCTGCTACGGGCTGTGTCCGAGAAACACTTTAGAAGGCTCGCTTGAATGAATTTTCATCAGCGGGCCTGCTCAGTCTTCCGGTCAAATGTTCTTTGAAAGTATGGGTTCCACAGATCCTTCCACCTCGGGAGTAAGTTGTGAGAGCAGTTGATCTGGCCTTGTGTCGGGTTGAGTGTTTTTGCCTCAGAACAACGAGATAGATCTGTTGGAAAGAAAAAGACAAAAAATCATATTGTGTGCTGCGTCTTAAATTTCTGAATTTGGAATTTGAGGTGCGGGTCATGGGAGTAAGCCTGTTTAGGCCCTTCCCGAGAATCGCGAGATTTTCAAACCAAAGTCAATTTGATAGCTAAGCGCGCTGTAGAGATTTCCTTGATTTATCTTAGGGGATTGGAAGCAGCAATTTATGTTTAGACGTCAGATTCAAAACATTTCTACGGAGAGTTTGATTCTGGCTCAGAACGAACGCTGGCGGCGTGGATAAGACATGCAAGTCGAACGGAGATCTTGAATAGCTTGCTAATTAAGATCTTAGTGGCGGACGGGTTAGTAACACGTGAGAACCTACCCTTTAGACAGGAATAGCCCATGGAAACGTGGATTAATGCCTGATAGTCTCTACGGAGTAAATGGTGCCTTCGGGTATCGCTAGAGGATGGGCTCGCGGCCTATCAGCTTGTTGGTGAGGTAAAGGCTCACCAAGGCGACGACGGGTAGCTGGTCTGAGAGGACGATCAGCAACACTGGAACTGAGACACGGTCCAGACACCTACGGGTGGCAGCAGTCGAGAATCATTCACAATGGAGGCAACTCTGATGGTGCAACGCCGCGTGGAGGATGACGGTCCTAGGATTGTAAACTCCTGTCATTGGGGAGTAAGACTTAAGCGTTAAGAGCGTTTAAGTTTGATAGTACCCAAAGAGGAAGGGACGGCTAACTTCGTGCCAGCAGCCGCGGTAATACGAAGGTCCCAAGCGTTGTTCGGAATTACTGGGCGTAAAGCGTGTGTAGGCTGCGCGGAAAGTCAAATGTGAAAGCCCGGGGCTCAACCTCGGAACTGCATTCGATACTCCCGTGCTAGAGTAATGGAGAGGTAAGTGGAATTCCTGGTGTAGCAGTGAAATGCGTGGATATCAGGAGGAACATCAATGGCGAAGGCAACTTACTGGACATTTACTGACGCTCAGACACGAAGGCTAGGGTAGCGAAAGGGATTAGATACCCCTGTAGTCCTAGCAGTAAACGGTGCTCGCTTGGTGTGGGAGGATTCGACCCCTTCTGTGCCGGAGCTAACGCGTTAAGCGAGCCGCCTGGGAAGTACGGTCGCAAGACTAAAACTCAAAGAAATTGACGGGGACCCGCACAAGCGGTGGAGTATGTGGCTTAATTCGATGCAACGCGAAGAACCTTACCTAGGCTTGACATGCTTGTCGTACTCTCCCGAAAAGGAGAGGTCACTTCGGGTGGACAATGCACAGGTGCTGCATGGCCGTCGTCAGCTCGTGTCGTGAGATGTTTGGTTAAGTCCAGCAACGAGCGCAACCCCTGTGAACTGTTGCCAGCGCGTAAAGGCGGGGACTCTGTTCAGACTGCCCAGATCAACTGGGAGGAAGGTGGGGACGACGTCAGGTCAGTATGGCCCTTACGCCTAGGGCTGCACACGTACTACAATGCCCAGCACAATGAGAACCGAGACCGCAAGGTGGAGGAAATCTGTAAAACTGGGCCCAGTTCGGATTGGAGGCTGCAACTCGCCTCCATGAAGTTGGAATCGCTAGTAATGCCGTATCAGCTACGACGGCGTGAATACGTTCCCGGGTCTTGTACACACCGCCCGTCACATCATGGAAGCCGGTCGCACCCGAAGTATATGCGCTAACTTTATTGAAGCAGTATCCTAAGGTGAGGCTGGTAACTGGGATGAAGTCGTAACAAGGTAGCCGTAGGGGAACCTGCGGCTGGATCACCTCCTTTCTACGGAGTAAGGACTCAAGTTCAGCTAGTTTACTAGTGTAAGTAACCCCTGAGTCCGGTCGACACCTGTTCGAAGTCATTCTAATTTATTGGGATGACTAAGATGGTGGAAAGAACCTCGAAAGAGACTTTCACAAATATTTGAGTGACCAATAACGCACCTTAAACCAATGAAAGGTTTAGGGCGCAGTGCACAATCTGATTTTTTGTCCTACTCACCGTAAGTAAACGAAAAGTTTAACGGGGGTTTAGCTCAGTTGGTAGAGCGTCTGCTTTGCAAGCAGAATGTCAACGGTTCGAATCCGTTAACCTCCACCAATTTCCAATAAGACTCACATCTTTCGTGTTGGGTCTTTCAAGATTTTCTAGCGGGGCTTGTAGCTCAGTTGGTTAGAGCGCACGACTGATAATCGTGAGGTCGGCAGTTCGAGTCTGCCCTGGCCCACCATTCTTCCTGATTTGAAAGGGGACGTGGTGAACTAAACGAGTAGAGACAATAAAGAAAAATTTTCTGTGACCCATACTTTTGGCAGAACGCCGTTCTTTGACATCCATGTGAAGTTTTTAAAGACTGTGAACGTCATCACTTCAATGTGACGTTCTCATTAAATACAATGAAAATTAGACTGAGACAGGTAACCAAGCAGCAATGCAAAAGTTATTTGTTACACTAACTTGCAGTCCTTGGATAAAGACTACCAAAAAACCAAATTTACGGTTGGAACGAATCAGCAATGATTTGTTCTGACTCAAGACAAAATTGATGGCGTAAAAGCCATCGACTTATGTAACAAAAACCGATTTCAAGAGAATGAGGAATTAAGTTATTAAGGGCATAGAGTGGATGCCTTGGTGCTAGAAGGCGATGAAAGACGTGATAAGCTGCGATAAGCTTCGGTTAGGTGCAAACAACCTTCAACCCGGAGATTTCTGAATGGGGTAACCTGATACGATTGAATCGTATCGTTCCTTCCTGAATAAAATAAGGAAGGATACGCAAGACCTGCTGAATTGAAACATCTTAGTAAGCAGAGGAAAAGAAAGAGAATTCGATTCCGTAAGTAGCGGCGAGCGAAAACGGATCAGCCCAAACCGGCGTCTTTGACGTCGGGGTTGTAGGACCCCGCTGTGGGACTTCTGATGATAGGTGAACACTTTGGAAAGAGTGGACAAAGAGCGTGACATCCGCGTAACCGAAATCTGATGAAGCCCTAGGGAGTTCCTGAGTAGCACGGGACACGTGAAACCCCGTGTGAATCTGCGCAGACCACTGCGTAAGGCTAAATACTAACTAGCGACCGATAGTGAACCAGTACCGTGAGGGAAAGGTGAAAAGTACCCCTGTGAGGGGAGTGAAATAGAACCTGAAACCCTATGCCTACAAGGTGTTAGAGCCCTTTCGAGGGTGATAGCGTGCCTTTTGCTTAATGAGTCTGCGAGTTACCGTCTGTGGCAAGCTTAAGATCTTCTGGATCGTAGGCGTAGCGAAAGCAAGTCCGAATAGGGCGACCCTAGTTGCAGGCGGTAGACCCGAAACGGAGGTGACCTACCCATGGCCAGGTTGAAGCTTAGGTGATACTAAGTGGAGGACCGAACCGGTGTGTGTTGAAAAACGCTCGGATGAGCTGTGGGTCGGAGTGAAAGGCTAATCAAACCCCGTGATAGCTGGTTCTCCTCGAAATGCATTTAGGTGCAGCGTTGCGTGTTGATGAGTGGGGGTAGAGCACTGACAGGGCTAGGGGGCATACCCGCCTACCAACCCCTATCAAACTCCGAATACCATTCAATAGAGCGCAGCAGTGAGACGGCGGGGGATAAGCTTCGTCGTCGAGAGGGAAACAGCCCAGATCAGCAGCTAAGGTGCCTAAATTGTGCTCAGTGGAAAGGAGGTGAGGTTTCATAGACAGTGAGGATGTTGGCTTAGAAGCAGCCACCATTTAAAAAATGCGTAATAGCTTACTCATCGAGAGACCTTGCGCCGAAAATACTTGGCGATAAGCACAATACCGAAGCTCTGGGTGTCCTAGTTTACTAGGGCGCGGTAGAGGAGCATTCTCTGTGCAGTGAAGGGTGATGGCGACTGACCCTGGAGCGCAGAGAAGTGAGAATGCAGACATGAGTAACGATAAGAGCGGTGAAATCCCGCTCCGCCGTAAATCCAAGGTTTCCCGGGCAACGTTTTTCGTCCCGGGGTTAGTCGGGACCTAACCCGAGGCCGATGGGCGTAGGGGATGGTAAGCAGGTTAATATTCCTGCACCCAGTAAGGAGGACGCATAATGAAAAGCTACTATGTTATTGAATTCGGAGGCGAGGCTTAGGCCGAACCGCATAGCTGGACAGAGTGCCAAGAAAAGCCCTTACATTAATGGCCCGTACCGTAAACCGACACAGGTGGATGGGTAGAATATACCAAGGCGCAAGAGTGAAACCTGGTCAAGGAACTCGGCAAAATAGCCCCGTAACTTCGGAAGAAGGGGTGCCCCCTCTGGGGGGCCGCAGTGAAATGGCCCAACCGACTGTTTAGCAAAAACACAGCATTGTGCTAAGGCGTAAGCCGACGTATACGATGTGACACGTGACCAATGCCAAAAGATTACGGTAAGATGTTAGCACTTTAGTGCGAAGCTTCGAGCCCAAGTCCTGGTGAATGTCGGCCGTAACTATAACGGTCCTAAGGTAGCGAAATTCCTTGTCGGGTAAGTTCCGACCTGCACGAATCGTGCAACGAGTTGGGCGCTGTCTCGACCAGGTGCTCAGTGAAATTGTAGTTCCGGTGAAGATGCCGGACACCCGCAGAAGGACGGAAAGACCCTATAGACCTTAACTGTAAGCTGTTATTGGTTGTTCGATCTTAATGCTCAGCATAAGTGGGAGACATTGAAGGGTGCGTTTAGGCGCATCTGGAGTCATCAGTGAGATACCACCCTTTAATATTGGATAATCTAACCCCGAGCCGTCATCCGGCCGTGGGGACAATGGCAGCCGGTCAGTTTTACTGGGGCGGTATCCTCCTAAAGAGTAACGGAGGAGCGCGAAGGTGGGCTCAGCACAGTTGGCAACTGTGTGTTGAGTGTAAAGGCACAAGCCCGCCTAACTGTGAGACCTACAAGTCGAGCAGATACGAAAGTAGGCCTTAGTGATCCGGCGGTAGAATGTGGAATTGCCGTCGCTCAACGGATAAAAGGTACCTTAGGGATAACAGGCTTATCACGCCCAAGAGTTCATATCGACGGCGTGGTTTGGCACCTCGATGTCGGCTCGTCGCATCCTGGGGCTGGAGAAGGTCCCAAGGGTCCGGCTGTTCGCCGGTTAAAGCGGCACGCGAGCTGGGTTCAGAACGTCGCGAGACAGTTCGGTCCTCTATCCTCTGTGGGCGTAGGAAAATTGAAGGGTTCAGACCTTAGTACGAGAGGACCGGGTTTGACGCACCTCTGGTGTTCCAGTTGTTCTGTCAAGGGCACTGCTGGGTAGCTAAGTGCGGAACGGATAAGCGCTGAAAGCATCTAAGCGCCAAGCCATTCCTAAGATAAATTTTCCCTGAAGGATCGTGGAAGACGACCACGTTGATAGGCTGGGGGTAGAAGTGCAGCAATGTATGTAGCTCACCAGTACTAATCATCCGTTCGACTTAATTCCTTCTCTTCTCTCTTGAAAACCCTTCCGGGTCAACAGAGAGCAAGGGAAGAATAGAAATTCAAAATCTCTTTTGGAATCTAGTCTTTATAAGGTTGCAAGAATAGTAACAGTCTAAGTATCAGTCCTACCAAAAGCCCTATGGCCAGAGGTCGAAAATAATCACTTCACATGGATGCCAGAGAATGGCGTCTCTCAACCAAACTTCTAGTGGCACCTAGAAGTCAGCATTCGAAAGCAAAATGCGAATGTTGGCTTCTGGTGGCCATAGCAGGGAGGAACCACCCGGTCCCATTCCGAACCCGGAAGTGAAACTCTTGTGCGCCGATGGTAGTTGGACGATAGGTCCTGTGAGAGTAGGTCGTCGCCAGTTATAAGCCCCGTTTGTTGGCCAATCGCCAATAAACGGGGCTCTTTTTTTACCCCCCAGTCCTTAACCCATCACAAACTCTCCTCAACTCAACTCTTCCCCACTCAACCCCCCTACCTCATAACCGGAAAAAGACGATCCACCTCTCTCTGAACCAACGGGTTCGTAAACCACGTCCCCCTCATCGGAGGCGCTAAATGGTAAAGCTGATTCGCATCGCTAAAAACCATTGTCTTGAGATCTAATAAGATGGTAGGGATTGATAATTCCCCCCGGTAAATTGCCAACGCGCGATGGTTTTGATCAAGGAGGATGGCGAGTGGAACCGATGGTTCGGGTGTTCGATCAAATAGATTTTCCTGAAAACGATGGAGGTTGAGAGCTGATTTCTGATTAATCATCCCCCAAGGAAAAGGAAAGTTTGTCTTTTTAATAAGTTCGTAAGCGGGGTTTAGGTTGGATTTTGGCCCGTTGATCCCGTCCGCTGAAAGAGCGAGGATCGTCAGCTGGTTTTCACGGATCGCTTTCATGTGTGAAACAACTTGGGTCAAGTTATTCTCACAAGTTGAGCATGTTCCTGACCACAAGAGGACGAGCTTGGGGCTTCGATTTTGGGAAGTCGTGAGAAGTTTGGCAGCTTGATTTCGATAGCTAAGAGTTGGAAAAGGAGCTCTCGCAGGCAGGAGAATATGGGCGTCGGATTGATGCTGTGGCCGTGCCAGTTCTTTATGGTCTAGCTTGATTTTTTGGCGAGAGTTTAACTGGCGTGCGATACCCGTCCCTTGTTTAAGATGGAAACGGCCCGCTTTGATTCCTGTGAAAAGTTCCTTCTTTCCACCCGGCCATAAAACTTGTGCAGTCAATTCCCGTTTCTCTCTACCCAGTCCGAAGTGAAGCCACTTGCTGGATTGTGAGAGGAAAAGATCGCCTGCTCTCACTGATTGAACCCAATGTCTGTTTTGAGAGGAAGGAAGGAGCTCAACCACTGCTCCAATGGCATCCCGGTTGCAGTTGGTTCCTTCAAGCCGAAGGGCCGCGGAAGGGTGGCTTTCCTTCTTGTTAAGCATGAGTCGAAGCCGCGGAGCGGAGCGGTTGCGATACCAAAGATCAAGACGCCCGTCCTGATCCCAATCAACGATAGCGAGACCGCGTCCATCCTCGCTATGATCCAGCCCAGCTAGATGAGAGATTTCGTGGAAAGCGCCTTGCCTTCCGTTTAAGAAAAAGCGATTTCGCTCATCACCGCTCCACGAGTAGCCGTTCCGAACCAGCTTCATGAGTCCGGACCAACCTTCTGTGTAATCGACGATGTTTTCGGAAGGTGACACGACCTCACGCCAGAAAAAACTTCACAAGTCATCGTCGCGGGAATTGTTGAGATAGCCATTTGCGACTACGAGATCCTGCCAACCGTCATTGTTAAGATCGGCAAAGCCTGAGCTCCATGCCCACCCACCGTTTGTAATTCCGCTCGCGATGCTAGCGTCTTGGAATCCATCTTTGGACGTGGTGAAGAGAGTGTTCCCTCGGGCCATCCTCTTTTTTCCCGATTGGTAGTCTTGCTGGAAAGAAACTCTTTGTCCGGCCGAGGAAAACATATTTCCTATCAGTAAGTCGGGTGCACCATCTCGGTTGCTATCACCCCAAGACACCGACATCCCGGCCGCCATGTCCTCGACTCCGGCTTTTTTAGCGATATTAGAAAACTGGCCGTTGTTGTTTTGATAAAGGCAGTTTCGACCAAAATCATTGGCGACATAAAGGTCGGGATCACCATCGCGATCGTAGTCCTCCCATGATGCGGAGAAACTCCATCGCGTATTATTTTGATCGAGACCGACTTCACGGGTGACGTCTGTAAATTGGAAGCCTCCGAGGTTACTCAAGAGGACATTACGGCCGCCGTTTTCTGCGTCATTAAAAGGGGTAGGGGAGCTGGCTTCGAAGCCCCGTTTTTTGGGTTGGTCGCCTGCCCCATAAATGCAGGTGTAAATGTCGAGATCACCATCGAGATCGAAATCGGCCGCACTCAAGGAAAACGGATAAGGGGCCCCTGGAAAGCCACCGCGCAGTTTAAAGGCCTGATTATCCAGATTCTCAGCAAAGGCAATCATGGCGATCGTCGCAACGACGAGGTCTTGGTCGCCATCGTCATCTAGATCGACGAAAAGAGCGCTTCGCGAGTCCTCCAGCCAAGCAACACCCCAATCGAGCGCTACCTCCTTGGCGGTTCCATCGGTTTGCTGGAGATAAAGCTGATTGGGAAGGCTTCCTCCGTCGCACACATAGAGATCCTCAAGACCATCGCCATTCACATCGCCGACCGCGAGCCCGTGATGCCCGGTCAAGGAAAGATCACCAATCCGAGTGATCCGTTGAGCCCAGTGGTCGATCCCGTACAGGACTTGCGGCTTAAAACGAGGGTTTTTTCCAATGACTGTGTTGGTGACATCATGAAACCAGGGCCCCTCGGATATGATGCATTCGAAGTTTTTGACCCTGAGATTTTTTAGCTTGGGTGGTTTTGTATTGGTCCACGAACCGAGCCAGGTTGCCGAGTATTCCGCTCCCGCACGATCGGCTTCGACATGAAAGTGTGTCGTACGGTTTTCAACGCGTATGACTTTGAGTTTTATTTTTCCAAGTGCCTTAATTTCATTAAGGAGAGCGTCTGGACTGGTTGGTGTCTCGGTTCCGCCTTCGCCGGAACGCCTAGTGATGTCATCCCACAACGGATCGGCTGGCGTATCTGGCTCCAATGAAGTTGAGACGAAACCCTCTGCGAGGAAGGATTGAATCTCTTTAGCAGTTTTACTGTTCGAGAGATTAGTGAGTCGAGAGAGCGCCATTCGGGATAAGGCTTCTCCGGGCCATCCTTCCGAGGCTCCAGATTTTGGAAGTCCAAGTTCGAGGGCTATTTCTGTCAAAAGGGTGGCCTCTTCGACAGATTCAGGGAGCCGGTCGGGCCGAGCCATCTGTTTGAGGGTGAGGGGGATTAATTCGTTTTTGAGATCCGCAAGTAGACTGCTTGTCG
>Ga0257110_1001332_pt1 | contig 11657 bp, 5 predicted proteins | sample LP_taG_7_FD_190184 | JGI IMG/M metagenome (GOLD analysis project Ga0257110, IMG submission 190184) | Marine microbial communities from Northeast Subartic Pacific Ocean, Canada - LP_J_2015_P26_10m | ecosystem: Environmental > Aquatic > Marine > Oceanic | place: Canada: Northeast Subartic Pacific... | reverse complement strand
AGTTTTGGAGGGTGAGGGTTTGGTCTACCTTGATCTGGGATATTAGTTCGTTGGCACGAGAAGGCTGGCCCCGGAAATGATTTCTTTGAAAAAAAGGCATAGGGACTTCCATTTAGAAGACCGTATCATCTTTGCTGTAAACTAAAAATGCCGCCCATTTCTGGGCGACATTAGTAATCTAGATAAATTTAAAAAGTATCCTTAAAAAAAGATAATTACTTCTCCTTCTTCTTCTTCTTTTGAAGCCTTGCAAAGAGGGCCTTGGGATCTGCGTCCCCTTTCTTTTTGCACTTGCCACAGCACACTGCGATGCTGATTTTTGTTTCCTTTTCAGCATCCTTGCCGCTGAAAGCGCATTTGCCGTCAGCTGCCTTAGCGACCTTAGCAGCATAAGCCGTAGGGTCTTTTTTGAATTTTGCAACGCACTTGCCACAACAGAACTTAGCAACAAGTTCTACCCGCTTTGAATCGTCAACAGCTTTACCGCTGATTGGGCACTTGTCATTAACTGCATCCGCAGCAAATGCTGAGCCGAATGAAACTGAGACTAGCCCGATAACGGAAAGAGTAAATTTGATTAGAGAAGACATTTCGTTGATGTAATTCTTGTGATCTTTTTAGTCAAACACCTTTTTTAGCAGGATTCGTGGCAATAACTGCCGCCATAAATCCGTCTCCACTAAATTTGCTTGCTGTTGAACTTTTGCCATCCTCGCGAGGCTAGCTTGCTTTACCTTTTCAAAATGCTGGGCCAGTCAGCAGCCTTGCGTGTCCACTTCACGGCTTCAGCCAAATCCTGCGGGACTCCTTTCCCTAGATAACGACTCTCTGCCAATTTGTTTTGAGCTTCTGCATCACCGGCCTCAGCCCGCTCTTAATCTTTTTTCAGCATCCACTGTTTTCTCTTCCCCATAAGAGATCAACAAAAAGAAGAGCAATAAAACTAACAACGCACTTTTTCATACCTAACAACTACCAGAACTGGTTAGTGGCCAAAGGTAAACCACCGGGGTGCAAGCTTGGGGCGGTGGCCATGAACACACTCGTTTGCCTGCTCGCTACTCTTTGTATGCTCATTAGCTCATGCCATAAAGAAGAAGGGCCTTTCGGTTTCAAAAAGGGGAAGGCATATGAGGCTATCATTAATTCCGTTAATTAACACACGGAAAAGGTTACTGCCGTAGGCTCCGACTAGGTTGAGCTTGAGCCGTGAAAACGGCAACTAGCAGAGGGCCAAAAAAGAGTTATTTAAAAGATAACTGTATCGCTACGAACTGAAAGAAGACTCTCGGTTCTTGCTCAGCATGGTTCTTTCGGATTCAGACAACAGAGGAGCGAGTGCGCTTTATCTTGACGAAAATGACCAGCAGTTTTTACTAGAAGGTATTAATGAAGAATAGGTGGGGTGGGAAGCTCGATAAGAAAGATATCTTTCTTATACTCTCTGGAGCACTGGGTGGATTCATTCTGGTGGCTATCGCAATAACAGATCTTGTCACTGCGCTCGTTGCTGGCATTCCCAGCGGAGCACTTGGTGGTTGTGCTGCATGCCTCCTCAGAAATTTCGAATTTAAAGCGTGACCAAAGGCAGATAATGGATGGGGTAAAATCCATGCGCGAGCGACCACTCTCTATTTTACCGTGAATCGCCAGTGGTATGTCCCCTTTGCGTGAACGCTAATGAGACCATTGACGATTTAGTTACAACTAGAGAGTGGTCCTCGTCTGATGAAAAACCTCTTAAGGCTGAACTCGTATCGGCAGATGAAAAGATTACAGAACTCAAAAGAAGTTCTGATCGGCGGATATTTAAAATTCTTCTCAACAAGATTTCTGAAGATGATCAATAGTTGATAAAAAGAGTTAAAAATAATCTTCTTTAACCTATCACGTCTCTCAATCACCTACTTGTCCTCGAAGTCTCCACACCAGTCCGATTTTACTGTGCTTGGGAACTGTGACTTAACGTTAACTTCTTCATTTACCTTGAAGACAATATTCTGGGGCGCACGTCTGCGGCATTCTCCAGTGTCGGTAGATTCAGAATTCCAGTGACTACAAGCGTCACATGACTTGGATGCAATTTCAGTTTTCATAATCAGGGTATGATTACCGTAGGTTTGAGTTTGATGCAACAAGTATCGTGTTGAGACTGATTCTCAAGAAGGGGCTCTAAAGCGAGGGTTATCGTGCAGGATATGATATCAAATTCTTTAACCAAAATGGGATTCAAAAATACATTGAAGTGAAGTCGACTAGAGGTTCCTTCAATATTGATTTTTATATGTCACCTAATGATCGCAAGTTCGCTGAGAAAAATGCTGATAATTTCTACCTGTATCGCGTCTATGATTTAGTTAATGAAAAAGGTGTAGCTCTATTTTTTGTATTAGAAGGCAATGTTACTGAGCAATTAGTTGTAACACCTATTAATTTTAAAATTTCTTTTAAACAATAAAGTGTGGAGGCCGGCTTTGTGTCACTAGAAGTGGTTAGCTTTGAAGTCGTATCTGGTGAGGAGCAGAGCGGGAAGAAAGGGGATGGAGCCTTACCTATCCCCGGGCCCGTTCCAGAAGGAGGAGCATGAGGAAGGAGTAAATCAGGTTTACTTCTTCCTCAGGTGAAAGGTCTGCGAGTTTTTCGATAGTGAATTTTCCTTCGAAAAAAGCAGGTTGCTTGCGCAAACGCATGACTGGTGTGCCGTCGGCGCGAGTGGCAATATAGGTCGGGTGGCAGAAGTATCCGGTCAGGAATCCCACAATCGGGATATTACCGAGAAATCCGTCGAGCATCCTGGTCCATGGGTTTTCTTCCTGAATTTTAAAGTCGGCGAGCTCGTTGCCATCTTTAAACACATCATATCGAGCGCGCCAGATCGAACGCATGCCTTGTCGACCGACGGAGCCGAGGTCGTTACCTTCATGGTCGGTAAAAAAGTAGCGGGCCGACCAGTCAATCACCTTGTTGGCCTTGATGCTTGCGATCTGCCGGGTTTTGTTCGGGTCAGAAAACACTTGGATGTCCTCTTTGAATTTGAACAGCTTTTGTTTGACGTAACAGATGGGGTTGTTCTGGTTGTCGTTGACAATGACTTGGGGGGCGACGGCGATGATTTTGAAGCTTAGGTTGAGAGGGTAAGTCATGAGTGGTGGATGTGGATGTTAAATTAATCTAGAGACAACAAATGAGGGCGTCGAGTCCTAGCTTTTCGACTGCTACTGCTAGGAATTTGCTTTTGGTAGGAAAGATTGAAAGTCGCATTTGGATTTGAGCTGGGTAATGAAGGACACTTTCATATTTAGTTGTGACCATGTGGGAATAAATCGCCGTAAGACATTACAATCCGAGGAGTCGTTTATAACGCAGATAAGATAGCACGGCTTATCACTTCATGCGTGCTAGAGGCCGGCTTTGTGTCAATTGAAGGGTTTGGGAGAGGCTGGAGTAGAAAATTCACCTTTAGCACCATTTTGCTGTGTTATTAGTGATACAAAGGAGATTGAACCGACGCATGAGATGGCGGGGAGGGAGCTCGAAGGCTTCTTAAGGGCTTCTCTGCTTCTCGTGCGGGCAAATTTCCCAGATCTTCGAGGCCTCTGTTTTCTTAATCATCGAATGGTAGTTAGAGAAGATAACACTCTGGCTTGTTTCAGCTATTCGAGCAGTCAACGGAGCGTTAGAATAACAAGCAAAGTGGCACGAAATAAAAATCTTATGAAGAGCGTTTTGAGGCCAAGTGCCAGGGTGCCATCTTGCAGATGTTCGAGCAGCCCTCATTTGTTTGTCGAAGGCTGACTTGCAGGAAAAGGTAAAGGCCTGCGCAGATTAAGCCGTACCGCTATCGCAGATCCGATCAAGCCAAGGCCGAGGATGCCAATGGTGTCGTTCATGGTTTTTCTAAATAGCGCTTGTAGCTGGCCTTGGGATCGTAGCTCGCACGGTCGACCGTGTCATGCACTTGGATACCAAAGCGGAGTCGGTAGGTCTCGCCTGCTTCGATCACTGTAGTCTTGTCACGGTTCTCTTTCACATCGACTGGGAAAGGGTTGGCAACTAACAAACCATAATCCCGGCTGTGTGCCCATATAGGTGGATTTCCTTCACCAGACATAATTTGCAGGCCGACACTGCGCTCCATGAGCGGGCCGTAATAGTCCCACCATTTATCGGTCTTGCCCCAGGTCCCTTTCTCATTAACACCACCGCTAGCACTAGCAATGCTACCGTGACCTTTTTTGACGCGAATCGGCGAGGCTATGCGTAAGGCCATGCCCATCTCCTCTTTTACCCCAAAGACGAGTTCCTTGTCGGAGGTGAAACTAGTCTCCATACGGATCAGGTAGCCATCAGGGTTCTTGGTGAGTTCGTAACTGGCAATTTCCAGACACACCATCTTGCCATCTTTCCCTAGATAGCGATTCTTCACGCTGAAACTGGCAGAGATATCCGTTATGAGAGGCTCGCCCTCAAAGCCCTCGCTGACTACTAAGCCTCCACGATTGTTGTGCCAGAAATTCTCGCCGTTGAGATTAGAGAAACCTAACGAAAGGCCGGGATGCATGTAGCCGTGGTCTACAGGATCCGTTCCCTTGATGGGCGGGAAATTGCGGGTCACCTGTATGCCTAGGGGCGTCTTCACGTGGGCAAAGAATGGACGTTTCGTTTCCTCATGCTTAAAGAAGTAGCTCAACACTTCCAGGCCATTTAGACGAATTGCTAAGCGATCCTCATCGGCTTCGAAATACCAGCCAGTTTTGGGATCACCCCAAGATTCACTCGGCGATTTGGTTGCAATAAGATATGTGGTGATATCGGCAATCTGTTGTGGAGCTAGTAGCGCGCCCAGAGGGGGCATGGCAGAAATCTCCGCAGTTTCGCGGCTTGAGATATCTGATTTCAAAACAGTCTCTTCACTGCCTCCGATCTGCCCGAAGGTCAAAGCACGGCCGCTTTCTTCCAGTACGATGCCACCGATCGAGTTGCCATCTTTGGTTTTCACAATCTGCATCGCGAAGCCCTCAGTAATCTCGGCACTGGGTTCTAAGATAGAACGGATGATGAAGTTGGCATCTGCACGTGTGCCAATGTCAGAGAGGTCAGGAGCAAAGGCATTGCCTATGCCTTCCATCTGATGACAGGTGGCGCAGGTTGCTCCCTGTGCACTGAGGAAGAGCTCCCGGCCACGCTCGATCTTGGCTGTGGAAAGCAGGGGGATTACTTCTTCCACGGTCGGTATTTTACCGCTTGGAGAAAGTAGTGAAGATGCGGTTGCCGCTCGATCATTCTTTAGCGGAGCCCCCCTGATACGGGTCTTTGTCTTGCCACCCAGCCATTGGGAGGCGAGGGAGGCAATGATGGTATCTGTATCATTACTCACGACTTGGACCTCGCTATCGTCCAAAGCATCTTCTTCTAAAAGGCTTAACAAGGCAGCGCGACGTACACCGACACGTGCATCTTTTAATAGACTTTTACGTGCCTCTGTGGACATCAAGTCCCCCAGAGCTCCCCATGTCGCATAATAAGTGATACGGCCAGTTTCTTTGGCGGCTAATTCTAATAATGCTGCATTCTGACTGCGGTCCTTTGCTTGCCGAAAAGCCAACACAGCTTCTAGTCGAACGCGAGCTTCAGCGTCGTCCAGTAAACCGGCGATTTCGTCTGGCAACTTGTGTTCGCCACGCAATCGAGCGCGATGTGCTAGGATCCTGATAGACTGCAAGCGCAGGTTCAGAATCTCTTGGTTTAGGGCAGAAGAAAACCAGTCATCGATCGTGGACTCTTCGGGGGCAATGCGACCTAGCGTCCATGCCGCCCACGTTTGCAAGGCTTTGCTTGAAGTGGGATCAGCTGCAAGTGCCTTTAGCCGCTCTGCGGCAGGTAGACCTTTTTTGATTAATGCTTCCTGCGCGTTGCTACGCCAAGCCGGAAGATGGCTACTCAGATCCTTCCAGGGATCCCGTTCGATGTTCGGTGATTGCGGTGGCGCAGCCTTGGGCCAGAGCTTGTAAATTCGTCCTTCATTCTGCTGTTCACCATCCGTGACCACAGCACCATATTCACGGCCCCAACTTGAGATGTAGATCGCTCCATCTGACCCTACTTCGATATCCACCGGGTCGAAGCTACGTCCATCGCTGGCACCCATGGAACGGCCTCGCTCAGCATTGGCGAAAAGTTCGAATTTCTTGGAAGCTGGCTTCATCCAAGCGCCATCCCAAGTGGGACGATAGATATAAACCTGACGTTTCAACCAATCGTTGACCAGGAACACGCCGCGATACTTGTCAGGATACTGTGAGAGCCCCAAGTAGACCACGCCAGTTCCAGAACCTTCAAACAACGGTCCAGCGGCAGGCGCAGATGGCCAATGCTGTTTGCCTTCCCAGGCGTAGCTCCATGGGTGACCCCAACCAAAGTGCGCTCCATAGAATGGTGAAAAGAACTTGTCACCATGGTTCTGGTCATTGTCCGTGCCTAACCAGTCGAAACCATCGTCGTAGGCGATGTCAAACGGGTTACGATGGCCTCGCGCGACGATCTCCAAGTTACTGCCATCCGGATCACAACGCAGCACACCTCCACAAAGCCCCCAGTCATCGGAAGGTTTGTGATAATTCTTCTGATAGCTGTCTTTCTTGAAGGTCATTGGTTGTGGGAACTCTGGCGAACCTATTGGTGCTTCCATGCCCCACAACTCCAAGAAGGGTTTCGGCGCCAAGCGATCCGGGGCGTTGTTAAGTCCCTTCGAATTCCCTTTCGACATATACAGTTTGCCATCTGGTCCCCAGTTGAGGCCATGCAGACCATGCTCAAGGTTTCCCAAGTCGGTGTAGAGTCTGACATACTCGTCGGCTTCATCGTCGCCATTCAAATCACGCACCACCGTGAGGTCTGGCGCGTTAGCAACCCACAAAGTATCACCTCGCCATGCTAAACTCTGAATGGCATTGAAACCAGAAGCGAATTCCTTACGTCCGTCGGCCACACCATCGCCGTCTTGATCAAGCAGTATCCAAACTGAATCGCCTGGCGTGTCAGGCTTCGGCTTGCGATACTGCGGGCCCATGCCCACGCATAGACGCCCCCTTTTATCGAAGGCCATCCCGCAAGGATTCCTTACGAGAGGCTCTTTAGCAAAAAGCACGACCTTAACATCGTCAGGCACCAAGGGGAAATCATCGGCTGCAGTAGCATGACTTACCATGAAGGCTAAGAAGGAGAAAATAGGTCTCACGCGTCGAAACCTGCAATAAATCATGGTTGGCTGCGAGGAAATTGCTTTTGGCGGGAAAGAGTTGAAGATGCATTTAAACCGGGTTGGTGGAGAGAAAAGGGGTTGCGGGGTAAGAAGTGAGCTGAGATGATTGAGGATGTGAATGGTGAGACGGAGAATTAGGCGAAAAAGGTAACACTCCCAAAACTAGTCCCCTCGAGCAGTGTTGTTCTAAGGGCGAAGACTCTATCATCCCCGTCCACGATTTCTGTAAGAACTGACTTTGACCAATGGCGGAGGTTTTGCTATTATTTCACAACGTCTTTCCCTTTCTCTAAAATCCCTCGATATGATATTCTCAAAGCCACCTCTGTGCATAACCAAGGTGATCGGTCTTGCGCTGATTCTCGCACTCCTTCACCCCGGGTCGTCCTCCGCCGATGTCATCATTACGGAATTCATGGCGAGCAACAACAGTGTTATCGATGATGAGGACGGCGAATCCTCGGACTGGATCGAGATCTATAACACAGGGCCAGCGCTCGTGAATCTCGATGGATTTCACCTGACTGATGACCCGGCAGACCTAACAAAGTGGCGGATTCCGAATGTGACGATTGCGGTCGAAGACTTCGTTATCGTATTTGCATCGGCCAAGGATCGAGACGATCCGGACTCGGAACTACACACGAATTTTCGCCTCTCTGCGAGAGGGGACTATATTGCCTTAATCGATAGTGACGGCACGACTGTGCTGTCCGAGTTCGGACCGGATTTTCCGGAGCAGTTTGAGGATGTTTCCTACGGTCTGGAACAGACGGGGAACACAACGAACATTACGTTCCTGCAGTCCGATGCGGATTGCCGTCGCGTTGTTCCGACTGGAAGCCTCGGGCTTGTGTGGACTGCACAGGGATTCGACGATGCTTCATGGCCGGCGGCGACGACGGGAATTGGTTACGAGAACTCGAGCGGCTATGAGACGCTGTTTGGAACCAACGGCGACGTGGGCGCGCAAATGTCCGGCATTAATACCAGCGCCTACATTCGCATTCCCTTCGAGGTCGCGGATCCCACGGGGCTCATCGGACTGACGCTCGACATGAAATACGATGATGGATTCATCGCCTATTTGAATGGCGTCCGGATCGCGTCGAGCAATGGGCCGCAAAGTGCGGACTGGAACACCGGGGCATCCGGCAGTAACGATGATTCGGCAGCGTTGCTATTCGAAGGCTTCGACATCATTGCCCATGCAGGGAGTTTACAAACGGGAGCAAATCTTCTTGCAGTCCACGGGCTGAACGTCAGCACCACAAGCTCCGACTTCCTCATCGTTCCGCAGATCAGGGCCGTGCGGATTTCCGATCCGAGTGTTGGTGGCCCCGGATACCTCGATTCCGCAACCCCCGGGAGCTTTAACGGATCGACCTTCTCGGGCTTCGTGTCGGACACCGTTTTTAGCGTCGATCGCGGATTCTACGATGATCCGTTCCAGGTGGAAATCACGACGAGCACCCCGGATGCTACCATTCGCTGGACGACCGATGGCTCCGATCCCACCGCTTCTCGTGGGACTGTCTACACGGGGCCAATCGACATCAGCCAGACCACTGTCCTTCGCGCAGCCGCTTTCAAGACCGATCTCGTACCAACGAACATCGACACTCAGACCTACCTCTTCCTTGACGACGTCATCAAGCAGTCGCCGAACGGGCAGGTGCCGTCCGGCTGGCCTAGCAGCGGGGTCAATGGTCAGGAATTGAATTATGGTATGGATCCCGAAATCGTGGGGGGCCGTCACAGTGAACAGGAGGTCATTAATGCCCTGAAGGCGATCCCGACGATTTCGATGGTCACTCCGCTGGCAAATCTTTTTAACGGCCAGACAGGAATTTACGTGAACGCGGGTGGAAGTGGGCGGAGTTGGGAACGTCCGGCCTCGTTTGAGCTGTTGAATCCCGATGCCTCGCTGGGATTCCAGATCGATGGCGGCGTCCGGGTCCGGGGAGGGTTCAGCCGGAGCGACGGTAATCCCAAGCACGCTTTCCGCGTCTTCTTCCGCCGCGATTACGGGGAAGGTAAACTTCGCTTTCCGCTCTTTGAAGACGAGGGTACGGACGAGTTCGATAATATAGACCTTCGCACGAGCCAGAACTACTCGTGGTCATTCCAAAACGACAGCCGGAATAATTTTCTCCGGGATGTTTGGTCCCGGGACATCCAGCGCGAGATGGGTCAGCCATCCACCCGCAGCCGATTCTACCATCTCTACATCAACGGGGTTTACTGGGGGCTGTTCCAGACGCAAGAACGGGCCGAGGCGTCCTTTGCAGAGGCCTACTTCGGAGGTGACAAGGAGGACTACGACGTCATCACTAAATACGGAGGGACGACCGATGGGAACCGCGATGCCTTCAACCGCCTTTACGATGCCGGTCAGGTGGGATTTGCCTCGAACGCGAACTACTATAAGGCACAGGGATTGAATCCCGACCGCACGCCGAATCCAGCCTTCGAGCGCCTCCTCGATGTCGATAATGTCATCGACTACATGATCATCACTTACTACTCCGGCGACCGGGATGGGCCGGGCTCACGATTCACAGGTCCCAATCCGAACAATTTCTTCTCCATCTATAACCGTAAGAATCCGGACGGATTTAAAACCTTTGAGCATGATTCCGAACACTCGCTGGGCACAGGGGACAACAATATGATTTCGCCGTTCACCCGCAGCACGACACGGGCCCATTTCAATCCCCACACACTGCACGAGAAACTGACCGCCAATGCGGATTACGTGCAGCGTTTCAACGATCGCGTGCAAAAGCATCTATTTAATGGAGGCGTTCTTGATGCGACGGTCGCGGCGGCTCGTCTGGATGCGCGCGCGAAGGAGATCGAAACGGCGGTCATCGCTGAGTCCGCGCGTTGGGGCGATTCCAAGCGGGGTCGACCGTTCACCGATGCGGACTGGCGGGGTGCCCGTGATTCAACGCGGAACTGGATCCTCAACCGCACTCCGACTCTCGTCTCGCAGTTGCGCGCTCAGAGATGGTATCCTGATGTGGACGCACCCACGTTTGCGCCGCCGGGTGGTTCAATTTCGAGTGCCGACAGTGTCTTTTTTAAGGGGAGTCAGGGTCAGATTTGGTTCACTTCTGATGGTGACGACCCGCGCGCTCCCGGCGGCTCGGTTGCCCCCTCGGCCTCACAGGCGCAACCTTCGGGAACTGTTAGTACGGTCTTCGTCGACGAAGGGGTCGGGGTCAGTGTCTTCGTTCCGGTAGATGATTCCCTAGCAGATAACTGGCGCGACGCTGAATTTGATGACACGCAATGGCTCTTCGGCCAAACCGGAGTCGGCTATGACGAGAACACGGAATACGATAATCATATCGACCTCGATGTGGATGGGTTAATGAATAATGAAAACACGAGCATTTACCTGCGCGTTCCCTTTGAAATTACGGATCTTGCCGGCCTTAGCGGACTGGTTCTGAAGATGAAGTATGACGACGGTTTCGTGGCTTATATCAATGGGAGCCGGGTCGCTTCGGACAATGCGCCGGGTGCCCTCGAATGGGATTCTGCGTCTACCAATCTTCACGATGACGATCTCGCTGTGACCTTCGTTTCTTTTCCTATCGACGAGCATCTGGACAAGCTTAAGGTCGGCGATAATCTTCTAACCATTCATGGGTTAAACGACAATCTGGGGAGCTCCGACATGCTCGTCAGCCCGCGCCTTGAAGGTACGCGCATCTCGGGCGGCACGCCGGTGACTCTCCCGCCGGGCATCGTCCGCTTGCAGACCCGCTCACTGGATGGCGGCGAATGGTCTGCGCTCTCGGAAGCGACATTCCTCGTGGATGTCGAAGCTGCCAGTGCGGATAAGCTTGTCATTTCGAAAGTCATGTTCAATCCGTCTGTTCCAACCGCCGCCGAAGAAGCTGCCGGATTCGACCGACGGGGTGACTTCGAATATTTTGAGGCGCTAAACATCGGCCCGATGGCGATCCATCTCGGCGGGGTCCGTCTCGTCGCGGGCATCGAGTTTGCTTTTCCCTTCGGCACGCTGCTCGATCCCGGTGAGCGTCTTCTCGTAGTGAGTAACCTCGCGGCCTTCGAGATGCGGTATGGAGCCGGGCTCCCAGTCGCAGGTGAGTTCGAGAACAACAGCAACCTCGATGATGGCGGGGAGCGAATTCATCTGCTCGACGAGAACGGGCAGACGATCGCCGATTTCACCTTCGACGATGACGAATCCATGGGCTGGCCTTCCGGTCCGGACGGAGACGGCTATGCACTGGTCCTTTTGAATCCCGAATCGGCCACTGATCCCGCCCTCGCCGGCAGTTGGCGCGCTAGCGGATATCCGGGCGGCCAACCGGGCACCAACGACCGGCTTACCTTCGCCTCGTGGAAGGTCGATTAT
>Ga0257110_1001331_pt1 | contig 11658 bp, 7 predicted proteins | sample LP_taG_7_FD_190184 | JGI IMG/M metagenome (GOLD analysis project Ga0257110, IMG submission 190184) | Marine microbial communities from Northeast Subartic Pacific Ocean, Canada - LP_J_2015_P26_10m | ecosystem: Environmental > Aquatic > Marine > Oceanic | place: Canada: Northeast Subartic Pacific... | reverse complement strand
CATGACCTCCCAAGTGACCCCCTCATTTACCCCCTTCCAAATGATCTTATCACCCAAAATATCGCGCTCCTTTTTCTCATTGAAAGCCCTCGCTTTCACTGTCTTTGGCACCGCAGCCGGACATGCTACGGTTGATTTCAATCGTGACATCCGCCCTATCCTTTCAGACAAATGCTTTCACTGCCACGGCCCTGACGAAAAGACCCGGAAGGCCGAACTACGTCTCGACACCTATGAAGGAGCAACCGAAGGGGGAGAATTCGAGATCCCGATAGAACCCGGGAAACCCAATGAATCGGAAGTTATTGCGAGAATTCTTAATAAGGACCCAGAGGAAATCATGCCTCCCCCTGAAACTCACAAAAAAGTCTCCCCGAGGGAACTAGAGCTCCTCAAGCAGTGGATCAAAGAGGGCGCGAGATATGATGATCCCTGGACTTATAAAAACCCGCTCAAGCACCCCGCCCCTGCTATTCAGACCAAAGATTGGCCCGTCAACTTTGTCGACCATTTCATTCTCTCCCAACTTGAAAAGGCCGCCATTTCGCCATCTCCTGATACTGATCCCGTGACCCTTCTTCGCCGACTAAATTTTGACCTGACCGGTCTTCCACCCACCCCCGCCGATCGCAAGCGCTTTCTAAGATCTTTAAAAAGTGATCCCCAAATCGCCATCGAGGCCGAAGTCGATCGGCTCCTCAAATCTTCTCACTTTGGAGAGCGGCTTGCAAGCTACTGGCTCGACCTAGTCCGCTATGCCGACACCGTTGGTTACCACGGCGATCAGGATCATAATATCTCGCCTTATCGCGACTATGTCATTCGCGCTTTTAACGAGAATATGCCATTTGATCGCTTCACTCGGGAGCAATTGGCTGGCGACCTCCTCCCAAACCCGACTCAGCAGCAACTCGTCGCAACTGGCTACAATCGGCTCCTTCAAACCACCCACGAAGGTGGGCTCCAAAAAGCTGAGTATCGCGCGATCTACCAGGCAGATCGCGTCCGCAACGTCTCCGCTGTTTGGATGGGAGCCACTGTGGGTTGCGCACAGTGCCACGATCATAAATACGATCCATACACCGCCAAAGACTTCCACACCCTCGGAGCTTTCTTTGCCGACATTGATGATGAGCAACACTTTAAATCCGGAACTAACTCTCTTCCAACCCGCCGCCCCCCTGAAATCTCCGTACTAACTTCCGGCCAAGAAGCAAAACTCGACTCGCTAGAAAAAAAACTTAACGACCTTTCAAAAGGCAAGCGAAACGAAATCGCTCGCCTCGTCAAGGAATCTGCCGACCGGGCTTTCCTTGCCAAGAAAACGAAAGATCCCAAAGAGAAGAAGAAATGGTCTGATGGCCTAAAACGAACCAACGAGGCACTCGCCAAGCTCATCTCCGGCGACAAACTTAACCAATGGAAAACTACCGAAGAACGTCGTGAAAAAATCGCGTCCTCCGGGAAGCTCACCATGATCACGAAAGCGCTCAAGACGCCTCGCATTTCGCGAATCTTGCCCCGAGGAAACTGGCTCGACGAATCCGGTGAGATTGTCCAACCCGCCGTCCCCCACTTCCTACCCAAAATAAAAAAAGAGGGGCGTCAAACCCGCCTTGATCTTGCGAACTGGATCACTGATCCTCAGAACGGAACCGGAGGGCTTACAGCCCGCGTTACCTCAAATCGCCTCTTCTATCTTTTTTTTGGAACCGGCCTTTCCCGATCCCTCGGTGACTTTGGAGGACAGGGCCAACCACCATCAAACCCCAAACTTCTCGATCGGCTCGCCGTCGAGTTTCATGAATCCAATTGGGATCTTAAGAAGATGGTTAAGACTCTCGTGACCTCGCGAGCCTACCGCCAATCTTCACTCGTTCCCTCAAACCTGCGCGAGCGCGACCCCTACAATGAACTTTTTGCCCGGCAAGCCCGCTTTCGCCTCCCTGCCGAGATGGTCCGGGACAACGCTCTCTTTCTCTCCGGACTCCTCGTCACCGACCTTGGTGGAGCCTCCATAAAGCCCTATCAACCCAGCGGCTACCACCGCCACCTCAACTTCCCAGCCCGGAAATATAAACAAGACACCGACGCGAAAATCTACCGCCGTAGTCTTTACATCCACTGGCAGCGGCAGTTCCTGCACCCCATGCTCAAGGCATTCGACGCTCCCAGCCGTGAAGAATGCACCGCCGAACGCCCCAAATCAAACACCCCAGTGGCGGCACTCAACCTCTTGAACGACCCTACCTTCGTCGAAGCCGCGCGCGTTTTTGCTGAGCGGATCCTCAAGGAATCGAAGCCAGACAATCTTGCGCGTCTCCACCATGCCTTTGAACTTGCCCTCAATCGCGAACCAACGACCGAAGAACGTGACACGCTCGGACAACTCCTCACTTATGCCGAGGCTGACTTTAAAAAGAATCCAAAGTCAGCAACCGCCATCATCAACATCGGCCAAACCAAGCCCAAGGATTCCGATACAATCGCTCTCGCGAGTTGGACCACCATCTCACGCGCCATTCTTAATCTTGGTGAAATAACCACGCGTAACTAAGCCTCAAAGAAGTAACCCAAATCACCCCGGGGGCATGCCCTATATTTTGACCTTTAACCCTCTATTTCCATGAACGCCGCAAACTTCATTAATCGTCGGACTTTCCTCAACAACACCGGACTTTCCTTCGGATCCGCAGCCCTCCTTTCTCAACTTACTCGCGCAGAAGATCTCGTTGAAAAATACCCTGGCTTGTCCGGCTTCCCGCACCACGCGCCCAAAGCAAAGCGCGTCATCTTTCTCTGCATGTCCGGAGGACCATCTCATCTCGAGACATTCGACTACAAACCACAACTCGATAAGCTCAACGGGAAGGCCATGCCGGAATCCTTCACCAAGGGCCAGCCCATCGCACAGCTCCAAGGGCAGGCTCTTAAGGTCCAAGGCCACCTCACTAAGTTCAAAAAATACGGGAATTCGGGCCAATATATTTCTGACTTCCTTCCCTACCACCAGAAGATGGCAGACGATATCACCGTCCTCCGATCCATGGTCACCGAGCAAATCAACCACGATCCCGCTCACACCTTCATGAATACAGGTAGCGCCATCAGCGGTCGCCCCTCGATGGGTTCCTGGATTAACTACGGCCTTGGGTCCGAGTCCGAAAACCTTCCCGGCTTTGTAGTCCTCACTTCCGTCGGTGGACGTAACCCCCAACCAATCGCCTCTCGCCAGTGGGGTTCCGGCTTCCTCCCCTCTCGATTTCAGGGCGTCGAATTTAATTCCACCGGCGACCCCGTCCACTACGTTACAAATCCAAGGGGAGTGGATAGACAGCATCAGAGCGCGCTCATTAAAACTATACAGAATCTCGACTCCCAGCGTAACGAACTCGTCGAAGACCCTGAAATCGCAACCCGTATCAGCGCTTACGAAATGGCCTTCAAAATGCAGGCCTCAGTCCCCGAACTCACTGACCTCTCCGGCGAATCTCAAAAGACTCTAGACATGTATGGCGCCAAGCCCGGCGACGGGTCGTATGCTTCCAACTGCCTTCTGGCCCGGCGCCTCATTGAAAAAGGAACCCGCTTCGTTCAACTTTACCACCGAGGTTGGGACCACCACGGCGGCCTTGAAAAATACATGGGAATCTGTAGCAAGCTCACTGACCAACCCACTTGGGCTCTGCTCACTGACCTCAAGCAGCGCGGCTTATTGGAGGATACTCTTATCGTCTGGGGCGGAGAATTCGGCCGCACCCCAATGTTCCAAGGTAAGGGAGGAGCTGGACGCGACCACCACATTAAAGGTTTCTCAATGTGGATGGCAGGAGGTGGAGTTAAACCGGGCATGAGCTACGGCGAAACCGACGAGCTTGGTTACAACGCCGCCAAAGATATAGTTCACGTTCGCGACTTTCACGCCACCCTTCTCCACTTATTAGGAATCGACCACCATCGCTTCTCAAAGAAATTTCAAGGCCTCGACATGCGTCTCACCGGCGTTGAGTCCGCAAAAGTAATCAAAAAAATCCTCGCCTAAAATGACCACCTTCATCTTCACAATCAGCGCCACTTTCCTTTGTCTTTCAGCCATAGCAGCCGAGCCTCTACGCGTCTTTCTTTTCGCCGGACAATCAAATATGGAAGGTGCCGACACCGACCCCAAACTTGTCGAAACCTTTCCTCCCTTTCGCAACGCACTCAAACCTCTTGAAAACGTGCGTTACTCCTTTCAAACAGGAGCAGATCACAAATCAAAAGGCTGGACCGATCTCCGTGTTGTGGGGAACAACTTCGGCCCAGAAATCACCTTTGCCAGAGCCTTCCGCCAACAAAGCAAGGATTCACTCGCACTCATCAAAGATGCTTGGGGTGGGACCACCCTCGTCAACGACTGGGCACCTGATGGCGGCGACGAGAAAAGCCGTAAACTTTACCAACGTTTTATCACTCAGATCCGCGACCGTTTAGCCGAACTCGAAAAACAAAGCCTGACATACAAAATAGAAGCTCTTATGTGGCACCAGGGTGAAAACGACATGTTCCATCCCGAAGGAAAACAATACTACGAAAAGAACCTGCGCAACTTTATCACCAGGATCCGCAAAGATCTTTCTACCCCCGAGCTAAAAGTTTTCGTCGGAGAAATCAGCACCAAAGGGATTTGGGGTATGGACAACCGTGCCAATGTCACCCTTATCCGCAACGCCCAGATCGCTGTCGTCGAATCTGACCCCAAGGTCTTTTTCGTCCCGACATCTCACTTAGCCTTCAAAATCGGACGCCCCGTCGGCCTGCATTATCACTTCGGCACCCTCGGCCAACTTCAACACGGCGAAGCATACGCTGCCGCCTACTTTGATCAAAACCGCACTTCAAATCGGCGAGAGATTCATATGCCTAAAGTCAAAAAAGTGAAACTTTTCATCCTAGGAGGACAACGAAACATGGAGGGAGAAGCATCATGGATCAAGGACATCGAGGATACCCATCTCGCAAAACCACAGAAGGCCCTTTATCAGTATAACCTCGGCAAGGTCACCACCTCAAATGGTTGGGAATACTTATCACCCATCAACCACCTTGGAGGCTTCGGCCCTGAACTAAGCTTCGGGCAACAATTAATTCCCACCTTAAAGGACGGTGAAATCCTTGCGATCTACAAATTCACCGATAGTGGATCACAATCACTCGATTGGCTTCCTGAAGGATCCAAGGAGCCCTACCGAGACCGTTATCAAGATTGGATAACCGGAATTAAAAAGTGCCGTGACGATCTCACCAAGCAGGGTTACCAATGCGAAATTCCAGCCATCTTCTGGCACTGTGGAGAAAACGACCGCGCACTAAATTGGATGGCGGACAAATACGCCGACCGCCTTCAGACTTTTATGAATACGACCCGTAAAGATCTCGAACTTCCCGAACTCAATTGGATTCTCACCGAACAACCCATACTTACAGAAAGTATCACCGGAGATGAAAAACTCTACGACCTTAACTCCGATCTTGAAGCCTTGGACGCCAGCGACTCCAATTTCACGTTCGTCAAAACCTCAGACCTTCCGCACAATCCTGTGCTCTTCGGCTCCAAAGGGATCATCGCTCTCGGTAACCGTATGGCCGAAGCTTGGGCAAAGATAACACTCGATTAGATCTCTATTTTTGGTCTTCTAATCCAAAACCAGATCGGCGATCTTTAAAAACGTTTTAAAAAGGCATGAATCGCACCCGCTTCGAGCGAACGGGCACTCCCCAATTTTGATGTCAGGAAAATTCCCATTACCCGGCCCCGCTGATTAACGATAGGCCCACCCCGACATTCCCGGCTTGCATCGAGTGCCAACTCTGAGGTTGGCTGATTTTTCCAGGAGTCCATCGGTGAGAGAACCGTGCAGGGAATCACATCCGCGATATTCTTATCTTTAGCCGACAACCCAAAGAGTTTGAGGGTGAGTCCTGATTTGAGGTCTTCACGATCTCCAATTGGCAATAACTCATGTGACCGACACTCAATTTTCAGAGCTCCAATATCATTTCTCTCCGAGACACCAAGAACCTTCGCTTTAAAGCTCTGTCCGTCTTCCAGAGTCACCCTCACGGGCAATACTTTGCCCTCTTGGTCTAAGAGAATTCGCCTACAAGTCATCACATAACCCCCCTCTTTATAAAAGAACCCCGTCTCCTTACCATTCGCAGTTGAGATCCGAACACAGGCCGGGGCCACATTTCTGGTGAGAGCAGCACCCTCCAAAGATTTGTAATCTTCATTCTTCAGATTAGGCATTCGCTTTTGTAATTCATCAGCCTGATCGATCTTACCCAGTCTTTTCCAAAAATTAATTGCTGATCCAAGATACCCTTCCCTCGACAGTTGACCTGCCAGTTCTGCTCCAACCCGAAAACGCCCCGACTCACTCCCAGCCTTCCGGTAGAAATCGTAAGACAATTCAAGCTCACCAGCATCGGTAGCGTGAGCTGCTAGGGTCAACCACCGATCTATATTCACAACCCGATCTCGAATAAACTGAATCCGGGCTTCATCATACTTCAATGATGGTCGGTCAACCCAAGAGTTTTGTTTCACAACCTTAATCAATACCGATGCCAGAGCAATAAGAGCTTCGTCCTCCTTTGAAAAACGTAAATCTCCGAGCATCCTTTCATAGTCCACCACCTCCTCCAACCACTCCTTAGAAGACTTCTCCTGTGACCACTGGGATTCCCTCCGCAATTCCCTAGCATCACGAAAGGCTGCTGATGCGGCTAGCTTGTTAACCTCCCCATGGATATTTGGTTTAAGCCACTGTCGGGCATTTTCGTCAAACTGCTTGGCCTTGGCCTCCCGCGCCTCGGCTATCTTGCGACCTTCATTGATCTTATGATTTTTTGTGAATAGGCGCTTCACACTCCGATGCATTTTTTTTCCGAGAGTGACCCTCCGGGCATCTCCTTTCGCAATTAAGTCATCCAACTCCTCCAACACGAGTTTCGCATTCTCAATCGTCGGTTCTTCGAGTCGCTTCACAGCCCCCCCTAGCTCTGACCCCAATAGGGCAGGAACTATGAACAAGGGCAGAATGATTAACGCAACACACTTCATTTTGACGGCGACAAAGATGTGAACGCAAAACCTTGATTTTACAAGAGTGGGAATTACTGTCTTTTCGCGCTTGCCCCGCGCGAAGCTCCGGCGCAAAACCTTTTTGATGTCTGAAGTTACCAAAATTGCGATTATTGGAGCGAGCGGGTATACTGGCTTGGAACTCCTGCGTCTCGTTTTTTGCCACCCAAAAGCCGAGGTTGTTGCCATCACTTCCCGCGCAAACGCCGGGACGAAAGTGACAGAAGTCTTCCCTCGCTTCGAGGGCCATCCCGGCACCGAGATTTGTTTCATCGAGCCTGACATGGAATCCGTCGCAGCGACTGGTGCTGAGGTTGCCTTCCTAGCACTTCCTCACGGAGCAGCCGCCCCTTTCGCCCGAGACCTCTTGGATCTCGGAATAAAAGTGATCGATTTAAGTGCTGATTTTCGGCTAGACGACCCCGCCGTCTATCAAGACTTTTACGACCACCCACACCCCGCCCCTGAGCTACTTGATGAGGCAGTCTTTGGCCTTCCTGAGATCTACGAATCCGAGATCAAGACAGCTCGGCTCATTGCATCACCTGGATGTTACCCTACCTCAATCATACTTCCCTTAATTCCCCTTTTAAGAGGGGGCCTTGTCGAACACTCGACGATTAACGTTTCGTCGATGAGTGGTGTCAGCGGTGCTGGCCGCAAGGCAGACCTCTCTCTCATTTTCGCCGAAGTTAACGAAAGTGTTCGCTCATATGGCCTCCCTCGCCATCGGCATCTTTCCGAGATCGAGCAAGAGCTTGGAAAAGCTGCTGGAGAAAAAGTAACCATCTCTTTCGTTCCTCATCTCATTCCAGTTACGGCCGGAATTTGTACTACGACTTTTGCAAAATTGACCGGCGATTTTGACCGTGTTGATAAGGTTCTTAGAGACGCTTATGAGGACACCCCCTTTGTCCGCCTCCGCGGAGCTGGAATCTCGCCTGACACCAAACATGTCACTGACTCAAACTACATCGATATCGGTTGGCATCATGATTCTCGCACTGGGCGAATCATCATCCAAAGTGCCGAAGATAATCTTGGCAAAGGCGCGGCTGGCCAGGCGATCCAAAGTTTCAATCTTATGGTTGGAAATTGTATAACTGACGGATTGCAAAACCTGTAGCCTCCGTTCACCTTCCTCCCCCCATGGATCTTCCTTACACACGAATCAAAGGCGGCATTTGCGCAGCCCGCGAATTTCTTGGGAGCGCGATTTCATGTGGCATCAAGGATCCAAAATCAAACCGCCTTGATCTTTCCTTGATTTACTCAAAAAGAGAATGCTTGAGCGTTGGGATGTTCACCCAAAACCGAGTCAAGGCTGCCCCAGTCCGTGTTTCCCAAAGCCACCTCCGTGCCGAGAGCTTGAGGGCTATTATTACAAATAGCGGGAATGCCAACGCCTGCACCGGGCCTACTGGTATGCAGGATGCGAAAAACATGGCTAAGGAAACCTCTAAACTTCTCGAGCTAAGACAACGAGAAGTAGGCGTTTGCTCCACCGGAGTGATCGGACTGCCAATGCCGATGATACGGATTGAGCCAAAATACGAGGACCTGGTAGCAGGACTGGGACCCAAGAACGGTAACGATGTAGCCCGCTCCATTATTACGAGCGACACTCACGAAAAGGAATTTGCGATTTCGTTCGAGCTTCACGGTAAGCGCGTCCGTATTGGTGGCTGCGCCAAAGGTGCCGGTATGATTAATCCGAATATGGCCACCATGCTCTGCTTTGTCACCACCGATGCCAACATCGGAAAGAGGAGTCTGAAGGAAGCGATCGAAAACAGCGTTGATAACACCTTCAACCGCATCACGATCGATGGCGACACTTCCACCAATGATTCTGTAATCGTTCTCGCCAACGGCGCAGCCGAAAATAAAACAATCCGCCGTGGAACCAAAGAGTGCCGTGATTTCAGTCACGCTCTAGAATTTGTTATGAACAAACTGGCCAAGGCCATCGTCCGTGACGGAGAACGGGTCACTAAGTTTGTCACGCTTGAGGTGAAAAGCGCCCGCAATACATCTGATGCAAAAAAGGTAGCTCAAGCGGTCGCTAATTCATTCTTGGTCAAATCATCATGGAATGGTGAGGACCCAAACTGGGGGCGCATCATTCATGCCGTTGGCTATTCCGGTGCAAGTATTCGCGAGGAATTTGTTGATATTTACTACGAATCTAAGGTCGCATGCAAAGGCGGCTTACAGGCCAAAACAAATCCCGAGATCCTTCGAAACATCGTTAGTAAACCAGCATTCAAGATCACCATCGATCTTGGCGTTGGAGACGCAAATCACCGAATTTACGCCTCTGACCTTTCACCGGAATATATTGATTTTAATCGCTCAGAGTATGCCTACTGGAAACAGGCCAAAAAAGACGGATTGGTTTAGGCAAGGTCGAGAGCACGGGCGAGGGCTCCGATAATGATGTCTCCCTCTTCATTCCCAACAGATAATCTGAGTAAGTTCGGAGAAACTCCGCAGGCCTCGGCCCAATCGAGTTCGAAGTAGTGTGCCAACATCGTGTAGGGGTTCGCCAAGGTGAATTCAGTTCCTAGGTTTGGACCTTTGCAAAGCTCTAATGCATCGTAAACCTTCGGCATCTTGCGCGGCTGCTTTAAGGTGAACGAAACCAAGCCGCCATAGCCACCATTCTCCCTACGAATTAGACGGTATTCGTGGGGGGTATTAAATTTGGGATACCAGACTCGGCCGATCGCTGGATGTTCGTGCAGATAGTCCGCAACCAACTCGCCATTCTGATTTGATTTTTCAACCCTCTGACGGTAGCTCCTGATATTCGAACTCAAAACCCGGCAATCCCCGCTGTAAAGTCGTGATCCCCCTTCAGTGTCTTCACTTAGAAACGAGCGGAATTCGCTCGCCCAAGGGGAATCAGTATTCAGCGTAAGCATTCCCCCCATGACATCCCCCATTCCTGAAATCCACTTCGTTAAACTAGTAGTGACCAGATCCACATATTTCAAAACCTCCAAATTGATGGAGCTAGCGACTGTATCATCCACCACTAAAGGCACGCCACCTTGACGACAAGCTTCCGAAATCCGGGGAAGATTGATCGTCCTTAAGAGCGGATTACTTGGCACTTCACAAAAAACCGCTGCAAATTCGCCCTCTTGAATTCTTCGAACGGCGGCATCGAGATCCTCCCCTTCAGCATCATAAAGAAAGACGACACCATTTCCAAAACGTTGCTGTACTTTTAAAGCATCAACGTATGGAAACTCCAACTGAAGAGTCTTCTTGCTCGGGAAAAGATTCATGATCGCTCGATAAGCCGCAAAAACACCCGACATGCCGCTCTCATACAAGTAGTGATCATCTAAAGAGGCTCCAGAAAACTCCGAGAGCTGCTGTTTCAACATCACGACTGATCCACCCTCGGACTCGCGATCCTTGAGAAGATCCTCCGCCCGGCGACTGCTGATGATTTCGCCCGTGAACCTCCAATACTCCATTGCCACACCAATCGCAGTTTCTGGAACAATCAATGCCTGCATTCCCTCGTCATAGCTCGCGATTCGAGTTGCCACTGCCAACTTTCGTTCGACATAACGCTGAGCCCCCTGAGCGGCCCGTTTGTGAGGAAAAACAATGGCTCGCTTACCTGTCTCTGCGATCTCTTCGGTCGCTTTAGCAAAAACCCGTTTCACCAGCGGATGTAGAAAAAATCGGGGATATCCCGCTTCTAGCTTCTTCATCACACGGTCTCGGCCTTCCTCGTAGCCAATCACGGAATCCCACGTCGGAAGAGAAACCGAACAAGCATGGGTTGTATCTGGAATCGGCCGACCGGTCGACTGACTATCCCAGAGTGGATTTTTGAGAAGATCCCGCACGGCGCGACTTCTGACGCCTTCGAAGACGTTTCGCAAGCCCTCCTTTCCTTATAATTGCGTTGACACCCTGGTCCACCCCTCCTAGCTTGCGCGCCCCTTACAGCCCGCCGGATTCCCCGGCGGGCCCAACGGAACCCAGTAAAACAATGAAAACGTTTTCAGCAAAACCAGCTGACGTCGAGCGTTCATGGCACATTATTGATGCCAAAGACCAGATCGTCGGGAAAGTCGCCGTGGAGGCAGCCCGTCTCCTTCGCGGTAAACATAAGGCGATTTTTACGCCTCACATCGATACCGGTGACTTTGTCGTCATCATCAACGCCGAGCATGCCAAATTCAGTGGCAGCAAGGAGCAGCACAAGATCTACGCCCGTCACTCCGGTTACGTCGGCGGCCAGACAATTGAGACTCCCAACAAGCTTCGCCAGCGTCGTCCCGAGCTCATCCTCGAATGGGCCGTCAAGGGTATGGTCCCAAAGAACAAACTTGGTTCCGCCCAAATGAAGAAGCTTAAGGTTTACGCAGGGGAAGAGCACCCCCATGAAGCCCAAGAGCCGCAGCCCGTCATTCTCTAAACCTTTATTCATTCATAAAACACCATGAGCGAAACTTTTACTGCAACAGGTCGTCGAAAGACCGCCGTTGCCCGTGTCTGGCTGA
>Ga0257110_1001330_pt1 | contig 11670 bp, 14 predicted proteins | sample LP_taG_7_FD_190184 | JGI IMG/M metagenome (GOLD analysis project Ga0257110, IMG submission 190184) | Marine microbial communities from Northeast Subartic Pacific Ocean, Canada - LP_J_2015_P26_10m | ecosystem: Environmental > Aquatic > Marine > Oceanic | place: Canada: Northeast Subartic Pacific... | reverse complement strand
GGAGATGACCGTGTTAAAATGGATAAAAAGATGGAAGATTTACGTAATAAAGAAGTAAAGACAATATTATTTGATAGTTATTTAAAAGAAATATCAAACGCAAAAAATAATATTCAAACACTAGACAGCTTCTTTATAAAAAAGTAATATCTATTTATATATATATATATATGTTTGGAATAGGAAAAAAATCAGATAATAAAATTGGAGATATTTCTTTTTTATCTTTTTATTCAGTTGTTTTAGCAAGATTAGCATACTTTACAAATATTAATTTTTTAAGTGTCTATCTTGAAACATTCGGTGAAGGTAAAGTTGTACCTAAGGATTTAACTAATAAATTGACTAGTGCTATCGAGGCAAAAACAGATTTGTTTGATGATGTAGCCGTATTAGGAGAGTATTTAAATGCTCCTCAACAACATTCAATTTCATTTAGTGAGCCTATGGCTAATTTTATTGTTGCTGGAGGAAAAGACGTTGAACACGCAGGAATAGCAAAAGGTAGTGAAAGTAGTATAACCGTTAATAATGAAATAGATCATGGTAAGCATATAGATTTTTATGATATGGCAAAAAAAATAAATTTAGTAAATACAGCTGCGGTTAAAAATATATATCAAAAAGAAGACTCAGCAAAAAAAACATTTACTGAGAACCCACAATTTTCTAGTGTAGGTGAAGCTAGAATTAAATATTTTTCAATTTCGAATGATAGTTACGGAGGTACATTTATATTAGCAGATAAAAACATCCCCAATGCTATTTTTGTTATTTTTAGAGGGACATATAGTGCTAAATCAGCTGGAACATATACACGACCTGATTCACTAGTACCACAACCAGGACGTTCTGGTGAAGGTAATAAATATTTATATGGTATATCTAATGTTACATATTCAACACTACATAATATTATGTCTTGTTGTAATGAATTAGTAACATTTTTAGGAAAACAATCAAATCCTGAATCAATACAATTAATTACAACAGGTCATTCATTAGGTGGTGGATTAGCAACTACATTTTCTTTAATATTTAATGGAAGATTAAAAGGATTTCAAGAACAACTCCCAGGTTTAAAAGCATTAAAAAGTGAAATATACACTATTTCAGTAGCTGCCCCAAGAGTTTTATCAACAGAAACAAGTGATGCGTTTTGTGATATTATAAATGGAACTCCTCAAAAAGGACAACTAGCTAAACCTAAAATACATTTTAGAAGATTAGCAGCAAGAGGAGACCCTGTCCCAGGACTTCCACCATCAGGTGCTGGATTTAGACATCCATGTGAAAAGGAAAAAGATAAAAAGGGTACTGCTAACTATGACCGACATAAACAAGGTTACCGACATATTACAGGAGCTTTAACTAAAGATTTAAATATAAATTATAATGAAAATGTTGATTCTGATAATGTAAAGAGAAGAACTTATCTTCCAAATCCATTAAAACACACTACTTACTTGAAAATTAAATTTACAAATGCTGTAGATATTGCTGGATTTGCCACATCTGCGATTCCATCATTTATAAAAGGACCAGGAGCACAATCAGAAACAACAACTATTAAAGGTGAGAGTGTTACACGATTAATAACAGGTGAGGCAAAGGATCAAGACAATAAGGCATACGGAATGAATGTTATCAAAACAGCTGATATACGTATGGGTACTGACGTAAAGGAAGCAGATGACCAAGAATTATTGGGTGCGTTTCAACAAGTTAAAAGTGGTATGAAAACACTTTCTCATGATCATACAGAACTTCATAGAGTTAGTTTTGCTGATGAAGAATTACATAAATTATCAGCTGAGGCTTCAGGTCCTACGCAAGCAACACCAGCAGCAGGTGGGGCAAAGAGAAGAAGAACACGAAGAAAGAAGACTACAAAAAGGAGGACAAAAAAGAGAAATGTAATGAAAAAACGAAGAAAAACTATGAAAAAACGTAAAACAACAAAGAGACGACAAAAAAAATAAATATTTTGTAATAATATAATGTTAATATTTTTGTTTATTATATTATTTAATGGGGTTTTTTCAAATAAAGTTTTCAATTTAACTACATCTAATTTAGTACTTGTAAAAAATGAAATAAATCAAGAAAGTGTTAGTTATGCTATCGAGAAAATACAAAATTCAAAGAATACTTCAAGTTTAATATTATATTTAGATTCACCAGGAGGACAGGTTGAAGATGGGTTAAATTTAATAACTGAGATACAAAAAAATAATATTACATGTATTGCTGAGAGAGCATATAGTATGGCATTCGCAATATTACAAAGTTGTCATACACGTTATATTCTTCCTTCAGGTAAATTAATGCAGCATCAAATTACATTTGGTGTTCAAGAATCATTATACAGAATACAAAATTACGTATCTTACGTAACACAAATAGAAAGATATTTAACAAAAATCCAAGCAAAAAAAATTAAAATGACTGAAAAAATTTTTACAGATAAAGTATCCAATGATTGGTGGTTATTTGGTGAAAACGCAATATTTAACAATGTTGCTGACGATATTGTTAATGTAAAGTGTAGTAAAACATTAATTGATAAAAATTTTACTCAAACAGTTAATGGTGAAAAGGTAACTTATTCAAATTGTCCATTGATACATAAAGAACGTGAAAAAGAAAAAGGTGAAACAAATTTTTTTTACTTTTTATAAAATATTGTTAGTACTATAGTATATAAAAATTTGTTATATTAGAATATATATTAGAATATATAATGTCTATAAATCTAGATGAAATATATTGTAATCATTTTTTAGTAAGTGAAGATTTAAAAAATATTTGTAAAAAAGTAGCAAAATACGTGTCTTTTATGTTTACAAAAGATAATGTTTTGACATCTTTTCATATAAAAGATAGCATACATTATAAGTCATTGGTTAATAATAATTATGAATTATATGAAAAATACTTAATTGAATCAAAACAAACAGACCATTCTAAAAAAGATTTTCTCAAATTATTAAATGAATTTGATATTAATAAAATGAAAAAAATAAAAATAAATTATCGTTACGAAAAAAATAAATATTTTATTGAAGATGGTTGTCATAGAATGTCAATATTATTATTTAAAAAATATTTTACAGATAAGGTTCCGATTAAATATTTAGATATTGGAAATAATCACTGTTTTTATTATGTAATTTATGATCATGGTATAGATAAATTAAATTCTATATGTGAAGAGATCCAAAAACAAAACATTCGTATTGATAAAAAAATATTAATGGATATACCCAAACAGATTTTTCCACAATTTATTTTTGGATTATATAAAAATGAACAACAACACCATATTATATCTAAAAATAGATATATACTTGAACAAAATAAAAATAAAGTATCTGTAAAAGTTTCTATATTACAAGTTAGCGTTCCAATAGCTTATTATATGAAAGTAGGAAATAGTCAAAAGTGTAAACAAATAGAAATAACTAAACGACACATTAGAAATTTATATAACCCCAAGTTTCCTAATCCTGAACAACAAATAGATCCATTGAATAAGGGTGTTTCTCATCATCATATTATTCACTCAACAGATTTTCCGTGTGAATTTATGTCATTTTATAATATAGTAGATACATATACTCGTTTTACAATATTAGATTTATTATTATTTTTTAAAGATATGCCTAATTATACAATTATAAAAAAAGATAAATTTTTTCCGATGTTTAATGTTAGTAGGGATGATATTGATATATTATGTTTAGATATGAAAAAAACAGTTGAACATCTTGAAAATGTATTACAAAATAATTATAGTAAATATAAGTGTAATTTTGATAGTAAAAATGAACAATTAAATATTTATTATGGTAATATATGTTATCAGAATTTTATTGTTAAATTTGATTTGTTTGACGATATATGTAAAATGTATCCATCATATAAAATTTCTTCAGATGTAACAAAAGAAGTAATACAAAACAGTATTATTATAGAAAACGATATTAGAGTTCCTTTATTAAAAGACGAATTAATGATAAGACGTTTAGAATATGAAACTTATATTCATAAAAGACCTGATAAAATAAAACATTTAAATTATATAAATTCTTATCCTGAAGAAAAATATACAGTTTTTTCTAGAATTTTATAATTTGCGACTCTCATTAATATCTTAAAAAGTATATTAATGTATCAATGTTCTATATATTATAGATTGACATTATACCAAATTATTTAGCCCATTATATAAAATAATGAGAGTCGAGAGAATATAATAGTAATATAATATATAATGGCGGGTAATATTATTTTTAAAATTGTCAAGGCTGGACTTGTACTAAGCACAACAGATATGGGAAAAATACTAAATGTCCCCCCAGATATTATACAAAAAAAAGATTTGAGTGCAGAGAACATGATAAAAATCGATGCTCTTGAAGCAGCTAGAAATAAAGCTAGCGGAATAGCATTAAATGACCATACACAAGGCAATATTCTAGATGAATGTATGTTTGAGTATGATGATACTCATGAAAAAGATGTTTTAGTTACATGTAACTTATCTGAAAACGTAAATTATAAGGGAGGGAAATTACGATTTAAATCAAAGAAATCTAAAAAAACAAAAAAGAGAAAAACTATTAAGAAGAAAAGAAAACAAACAAAAAAGAGAAAAACTCTTAAAAAGAAGAGAAAAACTCGCAGAAAATAAAAATATAATTACAAATAATAATCTATTTATAATTATATATGAGTAAAGAATCATTTATTACAGGCCCAAAGATTTACATGCGTAATTCATCAAGTTTTTTCGCATGGAACAGAAAATTAGGAGCTAACTTACAACCCAAGAAATATTTAGATAGTAGCGAGGTAACTAGCGATGATACGCCCAAAATTAGACCTGCTAGAATGAAAATGTTTGCTGCAAGAGCAGGACCAACATCAGGAAAAGGTATTAAAAATGTAACACGTCAAGATTCATCACAAGTTACACAAGATAGAAGAGCGATGGCTGTATCCAAGGGTAATATCAACGAGAATAATAATAAAACATATGACACTAGCTTTGTAAAATCGAAATTAAACAGAGCAAGAAGTTTAGGTGCTGTAGCACCAGCTAAGAAAGGAGCAAAGAGGGACTAAGCTCGAAAAGATAGTTAATTATATTATACAAATTCATATAATATAATTAAAAATTATTTTGCACTAAAGAGGGATTTATTTAACAAATATCCCGACATCCATGTACCTACGGTAACCCACATAGTATCAATAGTATCTGATCCTGTTCTAATTATCCAATTTAGTCCCTTACAATACGGAGTGCTATTCATAATAGGAGAAGCCAAAAAACCGGTAATACTCCAGTTATTACAGCTAGTTGCGTATAAATGCGTTGCTCCATAATGAAGACCAATCCAAATACCATAAATACCAACTGAATTATAAATATACGGATGAACTGTAGTAATATACTGCGCTGCTTCTTTGTAATATGGCGTAATATCCATTAATATATTATGTGATTAATTTTTAACCATTTTACGTAATTTAATCTTTTTCTTTAAGCATTCTAATTTTGAATAATCTACTGAAATTATAATTTTTTTACTAATTCCATCAACACAAACCTTACAAATTGAATAAACACTATTGTTAATATGATCAAAATGTATTCCACAATTTTCAGTATAACAAAAATCCTTATTACAATTTCTACATTCTACAAGAAACAATTGTTTCTCGTTACATAAAATGCATGTATCATTTATAGCGTTTGTAACCTCCATTATTTAATTTTGTAAAAAAGTAATTTTATTTAAACGAAATCATTTTTTTTAAAATATAATTATTATAATAATGAAATATATACTAATAATAATGTTAATATCGTTATGTAAAAGTAAAGCATTCATAACAAATTCACTTATAAAAGCATCTTCTCCAGTAAGATTAAGAGAATATATAAAGAATGAAACCGAAAAAAATTTCAAACATATTACATATCCAAAGGCGAAAGATATATTACATAAAAGCATAGGTGAGATTGATATATATGGTGATGGAACACTTGAAAAAAATGTAGAACATATCTTTCCACAATTTAAATTCAAGGGAAAATCTAATAAAGCAATATTAAGATCAGATATGCATAATTTATATTTATGCAATAGTAGATTAAATAATTTAAGACAAAATTTTAAATATATAGATTCTGCGAGTGTTTCTTTGGATGATAAAATAAAGATTCTAGATATGAAAGGTTGTGAAGTAAATAGTCATAGAGATATATTTACAAAAACTGGGTATTTAATGGTATCAGATAGAAAACAAAAAACATTTATACCTACAAATTATTCTAGAGGAAAAATAGCAAGAGCATTATCATATTTTACAATAAAATATAATTTTTTGGATGAAATAGAGGATATAATTGATTTTAAAACATTAGTAGAATGGAATCTAAAAGACCCAGTTGATAACGATGAGTATTTAAAAAACATAAAAATATATAAACATCAAGGAAATATAAATCCATTCATAATGGAACCTGACCTAGTTCAATATTGTTTTTCAGATAAATTTGAAGTTTCACCAGATACAATAAAAACAAAGAGAGAATCATTTATCGACTCTTTATATACAATTGATTATCTAATAGATGAAATAAATGTATTGGAAAAACAAAAGATTACAAATGATAAAATGATTAATAAACTTTCAAACTTATCTAAACGTGATTATTAGAAGTATCTAAATAATTATTAATAAACATTTGTCTATTACCAAGTCCTAACAGATTACCAGAAATATCATTATTAAAAACATCTAATATATTTGTTGCTGTAATATTAATATTATCTAATGGTCGTAATGCATGAATATTTTCAGATAATGTTCTGGTTAATTCATTAGTTATATTAGTAGTTAAATTATTGGCAATCTCATCTGAAACACTTAACAAATTATCTACATTTCTGGATAAATTATTATATATTTCATCTTCGTTATATTCATTATCTTCAATATTTTCATTTGTACTTTCTTCTTGAGGAGGGGGTGGTGGTTCAGGATAATTCTGAGAATTCATTTCAGAACTACCAGTTAAAATTTCCTCTTCATTTACAGTTGAAAGATTATTTCTAGATACTTGATTTCTATGTTCTCTAATATCAAATCTACATAATGGACATCTAACATTAGTTTCAAACCATCTTTGTAATTCATTTGTTGAAAATATGTGACCACAAAAAATAATTCTGGTTACTAATTGTTGTTCATCAAATCTTTCAAGTGATATAGGACAATTACCATTTTGTGGGTCTATTATATTACCAAACCTTACTAATTGGGTTGATTCTCTAATTTGTCTATCAGTTGGTCTAACAACAACAGATGTCAGTTCTTGACCAATGGTTCCAAATAATAAATCAGGTATATTAGTCAAATATCTTCTCATAAATTGATCCTGATTATTTGGTAAAAATGATAAATTCGGATTCCGAAGAGGTTCTCGGGTAGTTCTATTAAATATTAATGGTTCGTTGCTCTGAGTAGGGATTCGTAGTGTAGTTGCAATAGGTCTTAACTCTCTTTGTGACCATAATGGATTAACAGACGGGCTTGGTACATTAAGTCTTGGCGTTGGTTGAGGAGTTCTGTTATTTACCATTCTTCTTAATTCTTCATTTTCTCTTCTCAATGTTGTAACTGTATTTATTGTATCATCATAATCACGATTAACGATACGTCTTAGTGTAGTTTCCTGATGATTCATAATTGTAATCATTTCCCTCATAGTATTTTGGGATGTTGTTATTAGTTCCATATAGTTATTCAATATACTTTGATTCATTATATATTAGTTAATATATAAAATGAAGCAAAAGTGTTTAAATAATTAACAACAATAATATTAATCATGGATATATCAAAATATGAAAATAATGGATTAACAGGTTTGGTAAATCTAGGAAATACATGTTTTTTAAATTCAGCTATGCAAGCAATTTCACATACATATGAATTAAATGAATTATTAGATAATGAATCATTATATAATTATGTTAATAAAAACTCGAGTACAACATTACTTAAAGAATGGAATGAATTAAGAAAATTAATGTGGTCAAAGAATTGTACAATTTCACCAAAAGGGTTTTTATCTACTGTTCAAAGAGTTGCTGGTGATAAGAATCAAGATTTATTTACAGGTTATGAACAAAATGATTTAAGTGAATTCCTAATATTTTTATTAGGTTGTTTTCATGATAGTCTGAAAAGAGAGGTTGATATAGTATTAAAAGGAGAAATAAAAAATTTTAAAGATAAAATTGCGGTAAAATGCTTGGAGTCATATAAAAGATTACAAGAGAAAGAGTATAGTGAAATAATTGACTTATTTTATGGTATTCAAGCAAATTTAATTTATAAAAAAGAAGTAGAATATAAAGATTTGGATGAAAATTCAATATTAAGTGTTGCGTCAGAATCATTTTTTATAATCAACCTTCCAATACCTCCTAAGAAGCGGGTTATAAATATTTATGATTGTTTTGATACATTTACTGAAGTTGAAACATTAGATGGGGATAATATGTGGTATAATGATAAAACAAAACAAAAAGAAGCTATTAATAAAAAGACGTGTTTTTGGAAATTACCAAAAATATTAATTGTTGATATTAAAAGATATGATATGAATAATTTGAAAAAGCAAAATAATATTGATATTCCACATATAATAGAATTATCAAAATATGTAATAGGATATAAATCAGGAGATAATACATATGAATTATATGGTGTTTGTAATCACGGTGGAGTAACACAAGGTGGTCACTATACCGCAAATATAAAAAATGCGAATGGTAAATGGTATAATTATAACGACACATATGTAAGAGAAATAAAACCTGAATTAGTAATAACAGCTAAGGCGTATTGTTTATTTTTTAGGAAAAAAATATCTCAATAATTACAATCCACCTCTTTTGGCCATTTCTTCAAGTATGCTTTCATCATAGCATGGTAAATGGTCAAAATTATTATTTATTACATTTTTATTATTGTCCTTTACAAATACAATATTATCCACATGGTCAATATCTGTTTCTAAAACAAAACTGTTATTCATATTAGATGCACTTACCTTATATTCACTTAGCTTATATTGAACTCTATCAGCACCAGATATAGCCAACCACCCTCTTTTATTTAAAACAATAATAGGGTTTTTTACGTTTTTTTTTAAAGTAACAAAAATTGTATTCATTTATAAATTATATAAAAAATTAACTTTATATAATTTTGATTTAAATTAAATCTCTTGTGATTGGATTAGCTTTAATAGATAAAGGTTTTAAATTAATAGTAGAAACGAAAGTTTCTGTTGTACAATTCATATTATTATTAGGATTACTGGCTTTGTGTTGTATAGCATATTGTCTTCTATTTTGTGGTATAGGACAAACGTCATAAGATTTTTGTGTATATGAACTATCATAGTTATCAATCGCAGTATTAATATTAGATTCATTTCCTGTAGCACCCAATTTGAAAGTATATACATTTGCATTATCCTTGATGTTTTTAGCATATAATACTTGTTGATTACCATTCAATAATGATACGGTTGCGTTCATTAATGTAGTTGGTGTAATTAATCTAACAACATATAATTCATCATGGTTTTTAGATGTATGAAGACCCATTTTCAATGTTTCTTGTTGAACAACTGTATCGCTATTTGCATCTGTTGATATATTCAAGTATTGGTCTGAAAAGTCATTATTGGTTAATGTTGATTTAATATCACCCGTCATTCCCTCCAAATAATGGTCTTCTATGTGTTGATCATATAATGAACGGTGTTGTCTTGAGTGTGTTACATTGTTATTTTCACCATGGTCGTCATCGTGATATTGATATATTGGTCTAGCATTTCCGTTATTGTGGGAGTGGGTACTAGGGTCATGATTGTCGTTATAATGATTTTCATCAATAGGTTCTCTCATATATCCATTAGCTCCATAGTGATTATTAGAATGATTTGAATATTGAGAATTGTTTCTTCTGTGTGAATGTCTTCCACTATTTCCGTGTGAATGATAGTATACATCTTCTCTACTACCACCATTTAAATTTTGGTTAAAATCACCACATGTATCAGGTCTATTACCACTTAAATCATTATTAGGATCATTAGTAGTAATATGTCCAATAGTAACATCTATTGAACCCTGTGGTGCTATATTTGTCAAACCACTAACAACATAATCATTTGTTGTTGTATCATCAGTTGATGTAGTACCGGTTGATTCCCAAACTTGTATTTCTGATAATGATATACCACTATTATCAGTAGGTGTATTATATTCAACAACAATATATTTAATGCCATCATCTGGTACAGATTGTGAATTACCCAAATCATCATATAATAACCCATACTTTCTTAAATAATGTTCCCATACAGGTAATCCATTTGAACAAGTACTAGTATTACCTAAACCCCGTCTATATCCTGATCCGTAACCTTGACCACTATGAAGTTGATTGTGTAATCTATGTAATTCAGCGTGTTTTTGACACTTTTTAGTTCCACAAATACTACAATCATCATTACTAGAGCTACCAGTAACAGTTGATAAGCTTAAACTGAATGAGAAATTAAAAATATATACTGCTAAAATAACGATACCTACAATCAATACACCACTCATAACACTAATTGTTCCTAATGCTACTAAAATAATAACAATTATTATTGGGAAAAAAGCTACTACTAAACTAACTAATGTATTATATAATTTTTCTGCTTCATTTTCAGTTGACATATATATATTATATAATTTTAAAAAATATATATATAATTTTCATTTCTTATTTTTTTTGGTAAAGCTACCATGTTTCCTTTTATATTTCCTTGTATTCTTAATTACTTTTTGCTTAGGTTTATGTTCTTCTTTTTCAGTTTCACATTTCGAAAAAGAATCAAACAGGTTATCAGAAATACATTTGGGGTCATGCAATAAACATTTTGTTTCACCATTTTTAATAATATCATTATTAACAGAATAAAAAAATGGTATTGCTAAATGAGATAATGATTTATGATTAATAAAAGAATACATATTATTATCGATCTCCATAAATGTTATGAACATTAAATTATTTCGTAAAATACCTTTTAATTTCTGGTTCAAATTTTGTTTCTCTACTATTTTTTACATGTTCTATTATTCTTTCAATCTGTTCATCAGTAAAAAGTTCTCCTAAACATTTTTCTAGAAATTTATATGTGATTGAACCCTGTGATTTATTCTTAGTAAATTTTAATTTACCACCTGTAATTTCGACTACATTATCTTCAAGATTATTTTCTTCAACAAACATATTAATTTTATCAGAAACCCCTCCTTTTTCCTCTCGGATTTCCTTGCATTTTTCATTTAAAACCTTCAGTTTATTATCCAGTGCTACCCATTGCTTAATACTATCAACAAACGCACCTTGATCCATTTATATTATAAATAATATAATATAAAAATTATTTAAATTTATTTATTTCTTACCTCTCTTATTAATTCTACGGGCCATTTTACGTTGAGCACCCCATAATCCAAATGGAACAATGGCAGAGCTAAGAACACCTCCTAAAAATCCACCTGTTCTTCTGCG
>Ga0257110_1001329_pt1 | contig 11670 bp, 9 predicted proteins | sample LP_taG_7_FD_190184 | JGI IMG/M metagenome (GOLD analysis project Ga0257110, IMG submission 190184) | Marine microbial communities from Northeast Subartic Pacific Ocean, Canada - LP_J_2015_P26_10m | ecosystem: Environmental > Aquatic > Marine > Oceanic | place: Canada: Northeast Subartic Pacific... | reverse complement strand
ATCGCTCGTCCAAAAATCAGCCGAAACGAGCGGAAAACGACCGAGATAGGAGCCTTTGAAGTTGGGAATTTCGCACCCTTTTCCTGCCCAGGTCCTGGACGCGTACTTCTACTTCGACCTCGTCGTCAACTTCCACACGGGCTACTTCGACCACGACGCGCGGCGCTTCGTCACGGGCCGCTGGGACGTGGCCAGGGGCTACCTCCGGGGCTGGTTCGCCGTCGACTTTCTGGCGTCCGTGCCCTGGGACATGCTCTACGCGCACGTCGAGGGGCTCTACTTCAACCACTGCGGCCTGCCCATGCAGGACGACGACCAGAGGACGCTGCCCTTCGACCTGTCGCCCCTCGACTGCCTCCGCCTCCTCCGCGTCCTGCGCGTCTTCCGCCTCGGCCGCATCGTGTCCCGCCTCGACCTCCTCGGCATGCACTACAACACGGGGCTCTACTAATACGCGTCCCGCCAGGCGCCGCCGCCCGGCGACCGGAGCTCGGGGCAGGCGCCCCGGTCGACGCACATGGACGCGAAGATGAACCGCGCGAAGAGGCTCTCCGCGGGCTTGCCGACGAAGCGGTCGCAGGACCCCATGAGGTTCCAGGCGACGAGCCACTGGAGCAGCTCCTCGCCGCCGACGTCCTCGCCCGTGGTCGGGTCGCGGAGGTAGTCGAGCGCGCAGGTCGGCGGCGCGCGGTACCGCGGCGCCGCGCCGTCCGCGGCGCGCGCGGCCGCCGCGCGCCGCGCCATCTTCACCGCGCGCGCGCAGCCGCCCTGGTGCTTCACGGCGCCGAGGCCCAGGCGGTTGATGCGCGCCGTGGACTGGAGGGGCCGGCCCGCGGGCACGGACACGACGGGCACGCCGTACCGCGCCGCCGCGGCCGGCGCGGCGTCGAGGATGTCGCGGTCGTCCGTCGTCAGCAGGACGACGTCGCCCGGGCCCGCGCGCGCGCCGACGGCCGCGCGCACGTAGTCGTCGAGCGTGAGGTTGAAGGACGCGTCGCGGGGCCGCGCCCGGAGCCAGACCTCCGTGAGCTTGTCGCCGTGGCGCACGTGGACGGCCGCGCACCGCGACCGCGCGGCCCACGCGGGCGTCCCGGACGCCCAGCGCCGCGACCGCGCGGCGACGGCCGCGCGCGTCCGCGCGTTCGGCCGCAGCGCGGTCACGAGCAGCGTCGCGAGGCTCGCGGCGCCGGCGTCGTAGAGCTCCCGCGCCATGCCCAGGCCCTCGCCGAACTGCGACCGCGCCGCCTCGAGCTCGGGGTCCGCGCGCCAGCACGACGACCCCGCGGGCGCGCGGTCGCGGCAGCGCAGCGCCGCGCCCTCGACGTGGCGCGCCAGGCCCTTCTTCCCGCAGGGCTCGAGCAGCGCCGCCGCCGGGAACGGCGCCGCGCACGCCGTCGACGGCAGGAAGTAGCACCCGAGGCCCTCGCACGCCGCGTCGGACGCGTTGCCGTAGCCCCAGCCCCGCGGCACGACGGCCAGGCTCGGCGCGCGCCGACCGATGCTCGCCTCCAGCGCCCGCGCGAGGCCCATCATGTGCATGCCGAAGAAGCCGCCGCCGCCCGGGACGCTCGCGACGCGCACGCTACCGCAGGAGCTCCCGTGGAGCGCGCAGTCGAGCAGGGCGAGGTAGCGGTCCCGCCGCGCGTCGGCCGGGAAACGCTCGAGCGTCGCGCCGTCCGGCGCCTCGCCGGCGACGCGCCAGCGCACGCGCGGCGCCAGGAACCGGTCGACGAGGGAGCCGAGGCCGTCGCCGCCCGGCGGCGCGGCGACGCGGATCGCGTCGCAGCGCTCGGCCGCGGCCGCGAGCGACGCGAGCGTGTCCTGCGGCGTCGTCCACGGCACGTCGCAGGTTGCGTGCGCGCGCGCCGCGACGACGAGCACGATGGGCAGCCCCCTCATGCCATCGTTTTTAGGGGTTCAAACACGAGTTCAAGTTACCCGTCGAGGAGCCGCGCGGCGAGGACGCGCCTCTTCCGCCGCCGCCGCTTGCCCTTGTCGCCGCCGTCGCCGCCGCGCACGCGCGTGTCGACGCCCGCGGCGGCGCAGCGGCGCTTGAGGTCGCCGTAGCTCAGGCCGTCGACGACGCGGCACCGCGCGGCGCGATCCGCGTCGAGGTCGTCCCCGAGTCGGCGGTCGCCCGCGGCGACGGCGGCGTCGACGGCGGCCTCGAGGCGGGCGACCTGGCCCTCGAGGAGGGGCGGCGGGCAGTCGAGGCGGTCCGCGGCGGCGACGAGGAGCGCGGCGGCGCCGTCGTCGCCGTCGCCGGCGTCGGCGTCGTCGGCGCCGGCGGCCGCGTCGTCGTCGCCTTCGTCGGCGCCGTCGTCGCCGCCGTCGCCGTGCTCGCCGGCGTCGACCGCGCGCGCGCGCGCGTCGAGCGCGTCGGCGAAGCGGTCGCCGGCGGCGCGCGACGGGTCCGTCGACGGCACGCGGTCCCGGAGCGCGCCGGCGACGAACGCCGCGTAGGCCGCGGGCGCGCGCGCGGCGCCGCCGAGCGCCCAGGGCACGGCCGGCGGCTCCGCGGCGCCGCGGAGCTCGCCCGGCGCGTAGTAGCGGCGCGCGGCGGCGACGAGCGCCGCGGCCGCGCGCGCGTCGCCCGCGGGACCGTCGTCGCCCGCGGCGCGCGCGAGGCGGAGGAGCCGCGCGGCGCCGGCCCCGAGCGCCTCCCGGAGCGGCCCGTCGGCGACGAGCGCGCGCGCCGCCGCCGCGAGGCCCGCGTCGTCGGCGAGCGGCGGCCAGGGCGCGCCGCCGGCGAAGCGGAGCTCCGCGGCGAGGAGGATCTCGCCGGGCGCCGGCGCGCGCTCCGGCGCGAAGAGCAGCGCGCCGCCGGGCCCGAGCCGCCGCCGCGCGTCGTCGCCGAGGCCCCGGCGCCAGCAGCCCAGGTAGGGGATCGCGCCGGCCCAGGCCCAGGCCGACAGGTCGCAGGCCGACAGGTCCACGGCGCCGCGGCGGCACGCGGCGTAGACGAGCGGCAGGACCGCCTCGACGCCGGCGTTCTCGCGCGCGTCCGCGTCGCGCGCGGCGCCGTCGGCGCCGTCGTCCGGCGGCGGCGGCGGCGCGTCCGGGAGCCGCGGCGCGGGCCCCTGCTCGCCCTTCAGCCGCCGCCGCCGCTCGCGGCTCCGCGCGGCGTCGCGCGACGCGCTCGGGACCTTTCGTCTCTTCGCCGCGGGCGCGCCGCCGTCGCCGCGCCGCGCGGCGGCGGCGTAGGCGCGCCAGGCCTCGTCGACGGCGGCGACGCAGCCCTCGGCGACGCCGCAGTCGCGCACGAGCGCCCCGGCGACGGCGCGCGCGACGGCGCCGAGGCCGTCGAGGAGCGCGTCGAGCTCGGGCAGCGGCGGCCGCGCCTTCTTGTTCGTCGCGCCGCTCTTCCGGCCCGTCTTCTCCCGCCGCCGCAGGAGCCGCCCGCCGGACGTGTAGAGCGCCGCCTCCTCCTCCCAGGCGTCGAAGGCCGTGTTCTGGAACTCCTGCGACTCCATGCCGCAGTCGAGGCACACGGCGTAGCGGCCGTCGTGCTCCGTGTCGAAGCGCTTCGACCCGCAGCGCTCGCAGATCATCTCGCGGCGTTCCATCGTTTTTTTAGCTCGGTCGCGACCAGGCGCGTGGTTTACCTGGCCATGCCCTGCAGGACGGCAACGTTTTGTGGTTTGGCCGCCTCGAGGCTTGCCGACAGCGACAAAGCAATGGGGAAGAGCTCGAAGCAAAAGAAGCGCCAGCAAAAGGCCGGGAAGAAGGAGCACCCGGTGGCGCAGAAGCCAAAGGCTTCGCCACCACCACCAGCGCACGCGTCCGCGCCGAAACCGGCGAAGAAGACGGCCCTCAGCGCGCTCCAGGAGAAGCTGATGAAGAAGCTGTCCGGCGGGCGCTTCCGGCAGCTCAACGAGGACCTCTACACGTCGTCCGGCAGCGCGAACTTCGCGCGCTTCAGCGCGGACCCCGAGCTCGCCGACGCCTACCACCGGGGCTTCCGGGAGCAGGCGCGGGGCTGGCCCGAGAACCCGCTCGACGCGATCGTCGCGGCGCTCGCGCCCGGCCCCCGGCGCGTCGTCGCCGACTTTGGCTGCGGCGACGCGCGCCTCGCGGCGGAGCTGAACGCGACGCACGAGGTCCACTCCTTCGACCTCGTCGCGACGGCCCCGGGCGTCGTCGCGTGCAACATCGAGCGCGTGCCGCTCGCGGCCGCGTCCGTGGACGTCGCCGTCTTCTGCCTCGCGCTCATGGGCCCGAGCCACTGGGCGTTCCTGCGGGAGGCGCACCGCGTGCTGCGGCCGGACGGCGAGCTCCGCGTCACGGAGGTCAAGAGCCGCTTCGACCAGGGCAGGAAAAGGGTGATTCAACGTCGCTTCAACGTGAGTGTTCCGCGCGCGCGCGTTTCGGGAAAAGCAGCCCCGCTTCGAGAGCGCTCCGAGAGATGATCGCTCGTCCAAAAATCAGCCGAAACGAGTGGAAAACGGCCGAGAGCGGAGCCTTTGAAGTTGGGAATTTCGCACCCTTTTCCTGCCCAGGTCGAGGAGCGGCGGCGGTCGCCCGGCGAGGCGCTCGAGGACGCCGCGCGGCTCCGGCGCGCGCGGCGCCGCGCGTCCAAGAGGCGCAGCGACGACGAGGACGCCCTCGTCGCCGCGGACCTCGCGCGCGAGGCCGCGGCGCGGAAGGCGAACCTCCGGTCCGCGCTCCTCGAGCTCCGCGACGGCGCGGCGCCGGCGGCGCCGGCGGCCGCCGCGCCGAAGCTCAGCGACGCGGGCCACGCCCGCTACGAGGACGACGTCGACAGCACGCGGAAGCTCCTCTGCCGCCGCTGCTTCACGTTCGACTGCAACGTGCACGGCAACCTCGCGTTCGCCGAGGACGCGGCGCCGCGCGGGCCCGACGCCGGCGACGTCTTCCCCGCGCCGCGGCCCCTCGTCTGCGCGCCGGCGCCGCCCCTCTTCGCCGGCGCCGCGCGCTTCGAGGCCGCGCGCGCGCTGCCCGTCGCGGCGCCGCCGCGGCCGTGGACCGCGCGCGACGACCGGCTCCTGCCCCGCGCGCTCGCCGTCTTCGGCGGCTGCGCGTCGCGGACCGCCGCGGCGCTCGGCGTCGACGGCGAGGGCCTGCGCCGCGCGGCCGCGCGCGCGGGCCTCGCCGTCGCGGGCCGCGCGCCGGGGACCTGGTGCTGCGACCGCTGCGGGCCGCGCGCGCGGCCCGCGGACGACGACGCGTCGCTGCCGTCGACGGCGGGCCGCGGGTCGCCGACGTCGTCGTCGACGGCGGGCCGCGCGTCGCCCGGCGGCGTCGAGGAGGCGCCCGCGCCGTCGCCCGCGCCGAGCGGCCGCGCGTCGCCGGCGCCAAGCGGCAAGAAGCGCAAGCGCGGCAAGTCCAAGGCCGCCGACGCGCTCAAGAAGGGCAAGTTCGCCGCGCCCCACCCCGAGCGGCGCTTCGTGTCCAAGGCCATCGAGACGGCGTTCGTCTTCTGCCGCCACGAGGGGCCCTGCGCGTACGCGAACTGCGAGTGCGTGCGCAACGACACCTACTGCACGAAGTTCTGCGGCTGCGCCGTCAAGGCGGACCCGCCGCGGGACCTCGAGCCGGCGCCGGGCGCGCCCTGCGACCTCGACGACCACCGCGTCGCCGACTGGCTCAAGGCGCGGCGCGCGGGGCCCGCGCACTGCGCGGACGTCGGCGCGCCGCCGCCGCGGACCGTGACGCGGAGCGAGCTGCGCATCCGCCAGGCCTGCAGCAACCAGTTCCACGGCTGCGACTGCAAGCGCGGCGACTGCTCGACGCGCGCGTGCCCGTGCTTCGCCGCGGGCCGCGAGTGCGACCCGGACGCGTGCGGCGCGTGCGGCGCCGCGCGGCCCCGGGGCGACTGCTGCGACCCGGGCGACCTGCGCTACCGCCACGCGGGGCGGCGCACGCGCGGCGCCGACGCGGGCGGCGGCGGCCGCGGCGCGCCGCGGTGCCGGAACCGCGATTTGGCGCTCGGCCGCGCGTGCCGCGTCGCGCTCGCGCCGTCGGGCGTGCCCGGCGCCGGCTGGGGCCTCTTCGCGCCCGAGGGCGCCGCCAAGGGCGCGCTCATCACGGAGTACGTCGGCGAGCGCATCTCGCAGACCGAGGCCGAGCGCCGGGGCAAGATCCAGGACAAGGTCAACTGCTCCTACCTCTTCAACCTCGACGAGGACACGGTCGTCGACGCGCGGCGCTACGGCAACAAGGCGCGCTTCGCCAACCACGCGGACCACGGCAACTGCGCGACTAGGACCGTCCTCGTCGACGGCACGCACCGCATCGGCATCTACGCCAAGGCGGCCGTCGAGCCCCACGCGGAGCTCTTCTTCGACTACCGCTACACCGTCGAGGAGGAGACCGACGGCCAGCGCAAGGCCGCCGTCCTCGTCGACTGGATGGCCGACGGCGAGGGCAAGAAGGTCTCGAAATCCACGGGCGCGCGGCTCCTCGAGCCCGGCGCGGCCGCCAAGCCGCCGGCGAAGAAGAAGCCCAAGAAGGGGCCGGGCCGGCCGCGGGCGTCGCTCTAAGCGTAGCCGAGTCTTAGGAGTAGCCGCGGCGCGACAGGCACGCGGCGACGATCGGCTCGAGCTCGGCCGGGACCTTGCCGTCGACGCACTTGTGGACGATGGACCGGCGGCGCTCGGCGAGGAGTCTCGCGGCGGCGTCCTTGGCGGCGTCCTTTTTGAAAAAGCCGCCGTGTCGCGCCATATCCACGAGCGCCGCGGTGCCGCGGGTCGTCGCGATCCGGAGCTCGATGTCGACGTTGTCGCGCGCGAGGTTTTTGAGTGCCGCGGCGGCGTGGGATTTGGCGCCGGCATGACCGGACTCCGCCAGCGCGACGAGGGTTGGAATGCCTCCGGCCAGCGCGATGGCGACGCCGTTGTCTTTGTGACACGCGAGGTTCCGCAGCAAACTCGCGGCGTTCTCTTTGGCTCGGTCGCCGCCGCTCCGCGCGAGATCGATTGCGGGCGGGAGGGCGCCGGCTTGTGTGATCGCGATCTTTCTTTCATCGGAGCCTAGTGCGAGGCCCAACAGCGTCGCCGCGGCATATTTCTTCTGGGATTTGCTCCCGCTTCGCATAAGTTCGACGAAAAGCGCGATGCTGCCGTTTGGGCCGCCGGCCACAGCGATCGCATCTCTGATGACACTGGGGCCACTTGCGAGGTTAGCGAGCGCCCCTAGCGCATAATGCTTGGCGGCGCCTGTTCGGATGATGTCGATAAGTATAGGTATAGCGCCAGCCGCTGCGATGGCAATTATTTGCTCGCTGGGGTCTTGTAATGGCCCCCCTGGATAAGCAACACGGTCTTGTAATGAATCCAAAAAAGCCCAGAGTGCTTTCGCGGCTCTCGCCTTGGCCTCGTCGTCACCGTACGAGAGGGTCCGGACGTGGCCAGCGACAACCTTTGCGTCCATGATGTCTCGCCTCTCCTCAGCGGTCAAGACTTGTTGGTCAAATGTCCACAATTTTTTTGAGCGAGCGGACATCTAGCGGCTGCGCGTCGCCGCGTTTGTTTTCATCTTCCTCAGGGCCGCGTCAAGAAGGGGCCGGGCCGGCCGCGGGCGTCGCTCTAAGCGTAGCCGAGTCTTACGAGTAGCCGCGGCGCGACAGGCACGCGGCGACGATCGGCTCCAGCTCGGCCGGGACCTTGCCGCCGACGCACTTGTGGACGATGACCCGGCGGCGTTCGGCGAGGAGTCTCGCGGCGGCGTCCTTGGCGGCGTCGTCGTTGAAAAAGCCGCCGTGTCGCGCCATATCCACGAGCGCCGCGGTGCCGCGGGTCGTCGCGATCCGGAGCTCCATGTCGACGTCTTGCGCGAGGTTTTTGAGTGCCTCGGTAGCCTGGGCTTTGGCGGCGGCAGGACCGGACTCCGCCAGCGCGACGAGGGTTGGAATGCCTCCGGCCAGCACGATGGCGACGCCGTTGTCTTTGTGATACGCGAGGTTCCGCAGCAAAATTGCGGCGGACTCTTTGGCTTCGTCGCCGCCGCTACGCGCGAGCTCGATTGCGGGCGGGAGGGCCCCGGCTGTTGTGATCGCGATCGTTCTTTCATCGGAGTCATTTGCGAGGTTCACCAGCGTAGCCGCGGCGTTTGACTTGGATTCTTCCCCGCCTTCGCGCAGAAGAGAGACGAAAAGCGCGACGCCGCCAGCCGCAGCGATCGCAGTACATACTTCTCCCGAGCCGTGCACGGCCGCGAGAATCCCCAGCGCCCCGGAAGCACAGCGCTTGGCGCTGTCGCTGCCGCTTCGGACGAGTCTGACGAGAAGCGGGAGGGCGCCAGCCGTCACGATGACACTCTGTTGTTCCTTGGCGACTTGAGAACTCGAACCAGGGTTGTCGAGGCTACGCCAGATTTTGAACGCGGAAATTGTTTTAGACTGGTCGTCGCCATGCAGAAGGGCCTCGACGTGCCTAGCGGCGGCGACCGCGTCGATTGCCATATCGCTGCTGTCCCGCCCTTGTTGTGGTAAAAATTTGCGAAAACTGCCACAATTCGGAGCAGCGACTGTGCGCGCGACGCCGTTTTCATCCTCAAAGCCGCGTCGACGTCGGCGGCGTGACAACGCAGGCCTGAGCGATCACGACGTCGGCGTCAAAAAAGTAAAAAAGACATGACTTCCGTCAAAGAGAAGATGAAGGCCATTCGCCTATCGGGCTTGAGCACTGCGGACCTCATCGAGCCCGGACCAGAGCTTGATGAGCGATACAAGGAGGCGCTCGCGCGGCTCGCCCAGGCGGAGCGGCTCAAGAAGGAGGCCCCGCGGCCGCGCGACGGCGACGCGCCGCCGGCGAAGCGGCCGATGACGGCGCGACGGCCGGAGCGCGAAATGTCCTTCGTCCTAGAGCGCGTGGGCGGTCGGCTGACGGCGACGTGGCGCGAGGGCGCGTGGCTGTCGCGCCCGGGCATGGAGCGGCACTGGCACGCGCGGCGGACGGCGACGCTCAGTGCGCACGAAGGCGGATTCGCAGGGCGTCCGCGTCTCCATCCTCTTCGCCTACGACGCCGACGCCCCCCACGGCGCCGCGTTCGACCCCAAGGCGTCGCCAAAAGCCTACAAGATGTCGGGCCAGGAGGTGAACGCCGTCTCGCTCCTGAAGTCGCAGCTGCAGAAGGCCGTCCGGCGACAGAACGCGGACGTCGCCACGCGCGCGGCGCGCGAACTCATGCTCTCGTACCGGCGTTGGCCCGAAGGTGCGCGTATGAAGCGCCTGGGAGGCCCGCGGGAGGTCCTGCGGCGGTTGCTCGTGGCCGCGGTCGAGGACTCGGCGCCGGTCGAGGGCGCGACCTCGGTCCTGGTCTGGTTCCTCGGCGCCGCGTGCCCGGGCGACGACTTTGGCGGCGAGGAAACATACGAGCTGCGCGAGGCCGACGTCGCCTACGTCCTCGGCGCCGTGGGAGCCGTCGCGAACTGCCCCGAAGGTCCGACGAAGAAGAAGCTGAAAGTGTCGCACCTCGAGGACGTGCCGACGCCCGGAATCGTGGACTCGGCCCTCGACCTCGTGGCGGCTCGGGCCTTCGGGGACTTCGGCGATTTCGACGGTGATTTGATCCTGCGGGCCGCGTCCTACTTTGCGTTCGAGCGCCCGCACGTCGCGCCCGTCGCGCCCGTCGCGCCGTCGTCGCTCGCGCGCCTCCGGCCCGAGGACATGCTTCTCGAGGCCGTCGACGATCATTGCAGTTCCTACAAAAAGGACGTCGCGCCCATTTTCACGGCAATGTTCAAGATCGATCCCGCGCTGCGACCGCGCCTGCGCGAACTCCGGACGTGGATGACGAACTACCGAACGTGCGTCAACGCGCGCTTCGGCTTCGGCGACCCCAGGCGGACCCACCACGAATGGCACGACGTCGCCGACGCCGCCGCGCGCCGCCTCATCGCCGCGGCCGTCGCCAACAACCCGCCCTGGTAGAGACACACCCGCTGGAGCTTAGGACCCGAGCGTGCCGAGGCAGCGGCCCGGCGCGGCGTCGGCGGCCGCGTCCGCGGGCTTGCACCGCAGGCGGGGGAAGGCCGGGTTGATGGCGTGGAGGATGCGGTCGTAGGCGAAGCAGGCGGCGAAGTCCTTGGCGTAGGCGTTCTCCGCGAGCGAGAGGCTGCAGTTCGCGCCGTCGTAGGACGTGCTCGCGAGCACGACGGACGCGTTGAGCGCGGCGACGTAGCCGTTGAGCGCGGTCTCGGAGCCGTAGTCCTCGCCGCCGTGGCCCAGCACCGGGAGCGAGTAGGTGCCGTTGGCCGCCGCCCAGGCCTGGGCCATGAGGCCCGCGCCGTACTCGAGGCCCGGGAACCAGCCCCACGTGAGCGGCTCGAACGCGGTCATGACCGCGAGCGACGCGGCGGACAGGAGCGTCCCGTCGAAGAGGCGGTGCCAGAAGCGCGCGAGGTCCTGCGTCGTCGCCGCCAAATTGCCCGCGGTCCAGGCGTTGAGGCACGAGTCGCCGATGACGTCGAACCAGCCGTACGTGCCGTTGCCGACGCGCGTCGCGTACTGGTGGACGACGCCGGGCACGTCCGCGCACGCGCCCCGGACGGGGAAGACGAGGCCCGGCCCCGGGTCGCCGCCGAACGCGAGCGCGCCCTGGTCCAGGGCCCGCCAGTCGCTCAGGTTCCGCGCCGTCGCCGCCGCGAGGCCCAGGAGCAGGTAGCCGACGGACGAGTAGACGCCGCAGGCGCCCGGCGCGCAGTGGAGGTCGTGGGGCGCGTCGCCGACGACCTCGGTCGGGACGTACTCCTCGCCCCGGAAGGTCTTGTTCTGGTAGAGGGCGTCGTCGTAGTCCTGGAGGCCGCCCCGCATCTTGAGCAGCTCGAGGATCGTGACGTTCGCCGCGCCGGCGCCGTAGAGCTCGACGAAGGTCCGGCCGAGGTCGCGCCGCAGCCAGGGGTCGACGTAGGGCGCGACGCGGTCGCCGAGACCGAGCGCGCCGCGCTCCGCGAGCCGCAGGACGCCCGCGGCCGTGAAGGGCTTCGTCGCCGAGCCGAGCGGGATGAGGTCCTCGCGCGCGAGCAGGCGGCCGGAGACGCGGTCCTCGACGCCGGCGACGGCCGTGTAGACGGCGCGCGGGCCGTGGAACGTGAGGCTGAAGGACGTGTTGTAGTAGTCGGCGAGGAAGTCGACGACGCCCTGGAGCTCGTTCTGGAAGTACTGGCCCCGCGTGCCCGGCGCCTCGCCCAGGGCGACGGCGACGTCGCCGCCGGCGGTGCGACCGAGCAGGAGGAGGCCGGCGACGACGCGCAGCATGGCGGGTGTCGTATGGGCTGCCTTCCTACCTATCCCTTCAGCCTCGTCTCCGATATCGACGAATGAGAGCGCCGCTTCACTCGTATGGGCTGCCTACGACGGATCCGGGCAGCCTCGTCTCGTCTCCGGATATCGACGAATGGGCAGCCTCGGAGAGCGCGCTTCAACACCTTCAGCTGCAGGTGTAGTTTAACTTCAAGCTCCGTCCATCACGCTCGCGCTTCAGCGTAGGCTTCTTGCACAGCCATATCGGCTTGCTCGGCTTTCCGCGAATGCCCGCAAATTTAGCCCGGGCTGCCCTCTCCTCGCGGCGCAGAATGGCAACACGCTGATCCCATGACGGCGACGCGTTTCCTCGCCGCGGCCCTCGCGGCGTTTCGCGCCGTCGAGGCGCAGCCGTCGCCGACGGCGACGGCGACGTGCCTGGGCTGCCCCGCGGAGACCCAGGAGT
>Ga0257110_1001328_pt1 | contig 11670 bp, 4 predicted proteins | sample LP_taG_7_FD_190184 | JGI IMG/M metagenome (GOLD analysis project Ga0257110, IMG submission 190184) | Marine microbial communities from Northeast Subartic Pacific Ocean, Canada - LP_J_2015_P26_10m | ecosystem: Environmental > Aquatic > Marine > Oceanic | place: Canada: Northeast Subartic Pacific... | reverse complement strand
CCGAGCTCGTCGTCGAGGTCGTCGGCGAAGACGGCGCCGGCGTCGGGCACGTCGTCGAGGTCGTCGTCGTCGGCCGGCCGCGGCGCCGCGGGCTTCTCCGCGTCCTCGTTGGACTGGAGGCTGTCCTTGGAGGTGACGCGCTTCTTGAGCTTCGCGCGGCCGCCGAAGGAGCCCAGGTTCGGCGGCGTCGTCGAGAGCTCGTTGGCGCTGTCCTCGTCGAGGTCGCTGAGGCTGTGCTTCGAGCCGCTTTCGAAGCGGCGGAGGAGGCCCTGCGGGTCCTCGGGCGAGAAGCCGTCGGACGACTCGTTGTCGCTGTCGCTGTCGCTGTCCGACGACGAGTCCGCGGCGCCGTCGTCGTTGCGCGCCTCCTCCTGGGCCGTGTCGCGGCCGCGGAGCAGCGGCGGCTCCGCGCCGTCCCACCAGCCGTCGGCGCCGCGGCCCGCGGCGCCCGCGCGGCCGCGGTCGCCCGTCGCCGGGGCGTCCGCGTCGGCCCGCGCCGCGCCGGCGGCCTCGAGCGTCGCGCGGCGGCGGATGCCGAAGAGCGCGCGGTCGCCGCGGCGCCGGTAGTGCGCGCGCGACGTCGACGCGACGACGTCGCGCGCGTCGCGGCGCTCCGCGGACCGCGCGCGCCGCGGCGCGACCTGGGCCACCCTCGGCGGCTCGAGGGACCCGTCGCGCTCCGGGAAGGCGTCGACGAGCGCGGCCGCGTCGCACTCGGCCGCGTCGCCGCGGCCCCGGGGCCGCGGCGACCCGCGCGGCGTAGAAGCCCGCGCGGGCGACCCCGGCGGCGACTCGAGGCGCGGCGGTGCGACGTCGCGGTCGGCGGCGGCCGGGTGGCCGAGGCGCGTCGCGCTGCTCGGCGCGGAGCGGCTCAGCGGCGGCGCGCCGCCCCACGCGGGCCGCGCGGGCGGCGGCGTCCGCGGCCGGTCCGCGCCCTCGGGCGCGCCGTCGCCCTCCGGCGCCGCCGCCTCCTCGACGCCCACGTCGCTGTCGGACCGCGGCTTCTTGCCCGCCGCCGCGGCGGCCGCAAAGGCCGCCAAAGCCGCGCACTCGTCGTTCGTGAGCGTCGCCGTCGGGTCGCGCGGCGCCGGCCGCTCCGGCGCGTCCGCGGGCCGCCCGTCCAGCCCCTCGCCGTCGCGCAGGAACCCCGCCTTCTCGTCCTCGGACCCCCGGCGCCGGACGAGGACGGGCCGCGACGGCAGCCGGTGCGTCTCCGCCAAATCCACGGCGAGCGACAGGTCGCGGCGCCGGAGCGACTCGAGCGCGCCGCGGTTCTCGATGGCGTAGAGCAGGTTCGAGCTCTTCGCCAACGCCTTGCGCGTGAGGAAGTGGAGCGCGTCCGACGCCGCCCAGTAGTGGGGCGTGTCCATCTTCTTCGTGTGCTCGGGCCGCGCGACGCGCAGCAGCCGCTGCACGTCGACCTCGAGCCGGTCCAAATCTAAACCCATGACCGTCCGCAGGTAGAGCAGGAGCCGCGCGAAGTGGGACTCGCGGGGCCGGTAGTGGCCGCTGTGGGGCAGGAGCCGCGTGACGACGCCGTCCTTGGCGACGACGATGCCCGCGGCGTCGACGCACTCGCCGGAGAAGAAGGACGAGTGGTGGAAGCGCTGCTTGCCCGACGACGTGCCCTTCTTGCGCGCGTAGAAGGCGCCGTCGTGGAGCACGAAGATCCAGCCCTTGGGGCCCGTGTTGAGCGGCGCGTAGCCCTCGGGCGCCGCGGCCTCGCCGTCGGTCGCGGCGCGCGGCGCGTCGAAGCTCCGCGGCTGCCGGTCGCCGCCCGGCGCGCCGCCCGTCGCCGCGGGCTTGGGCGGCGACTCGCGGGGCTGGCCGGGCGGCCCGCGGCGGCTCCGGTCCGCGGACGGCTCGCGGCGCCGCCGGTCGCGGTTCGCGTCGTCGTCGTCGCGGCGGTGGTGGTGCGCGAGCTCCGCGTGCTCCTCGGTCGCGAGGTGGAAGACGCGCTGGTGCGCGCACCGCAACGCGTACTTCTCCGCCGCGCCGGGCGCGCAGTAGCGCACGCGCTCGGCCTCGAGGCGCTCGCGCGCGCACGTCGGCAGGCAGACCTTGGACCCGTCGGGCCGCGGCCCGTCGAGCCAGCGCCAGAACGTGCCGCAGGGCTCGCCGAGGCGGATCCACTCGTAGTGGTAGCGCCGCAGGTTCTTCGCGTAGCGGTGCTTCTCGTCCTCGACCTCGAGCCAGCACCGCTTGTCGAGCCGCGCGCACATGTAGCGCCCGCCCGCGAGGTGGCTGAAGGCCTCGCGCTCGTCCGTGGCCTTGGAGCGGAAGACGGCCTCCTCCTGGCCCTCGCGCGTCGCCCGGGTCAGCGCGCGGCCCACGCGGCCGCCGAGCCGGCCCGCGCGCGGCTCCGCGGCACCGTCGCCCGCGTCGCCGGGCGGCTTCGGCGACCGCGCGCCGGCGCTCGGCCGCGCCGATAGGCAGGACTCGGAGTGGCGCTCGTCGTGGAGCGTCTCGATGGGGCTCGGCGGGCCCTGCCACGACGCGGCGCCCGCGCGCGCCTCCTCGGAGTGGCGCCGCGGCGCGCGCGGCGCGCCGGCGTCGCCGGCGTCGCCGGCGACGGCGCAGCAGGCCGGGGCCGCGTCGCGGACCCACGGCGCGGACCGGTGCCGCACGCACCGGTGGCCCGAGCACCGGTTCACCGACGGCGGCGCCGGAATCTCGGGCACGTAGCCGCTCGCCGGGTCCTCCTTGGTCCCCTTGGGGTTCAGGTGGCGCTCGCGGTCCGCCGCGGCGGCCTTGGAGAGCGGGCTGTCCCGGAGCGGCGCCTCCTTGGGGCCGTGGTCGCTCGAATCCGACGTCGTCGCCACCAACGAAGGCGCCGCCAGGCGCATGGCCGTCAGGGGTCCCCCGTCGTCGCCGCGCGGCGACGGGGGCGCACGTTGGGCGTTGGCCGCGGCGGGTATGTTCCCGGTATCGCGGCGCGCCCGCGTGTCAAAGCGCGGCGGGCGACGGCGCGGTGTGTGTGATTCGGTGCGGCCGCAGGCCAGCACACTCGCTCCTCGGGCGGAGAATGCCACAAACATGAAAATGATTGCCCTGAAGTTCAGGAGCCTGCTGAAGCAGGCTTGAAGCCATGAAGCCCGGCTTGAGCGCACCAGGCCCTGGGCACTCCTACCAGTCGCAGCCGCCCGCGAACGCGCATGCATCAGAGTGCCGTTAGAGCGGGGGGGGGCGGGGACCCGTCGCCGGGTCGGGGGGGGGGATAGGTGCGGCCGCGTCCGCGCCGGAGCGCGGGCGCGGTCGCCGGGTGGTGGTGGTGGTGGGTCGATCGAGGTGCGGCCGCCGGGAGCGGCCGCGCGCGCCGGTCGCCGGGCGGGCGGTCCGGGGCGTCCTAGGACTGGCCGCCGCCGCGGCGCCAGTTGCCGCCGCCGTCGCCGGAGTCGTCGGTTCGGCGCGGCGGCCGGTCGTCGCGGCGGGGCGCGCGGGGCTCCGGCGGCGGCGCGCCGCCGCCGCGGCGCCAGTTGCCGCCGCCGTCGCCGCCGTCGCGGTCGCCGCCGCGCGGGGGCGGGCGGTCGCCGCCCATGCGGTCGCCGCCCATGCGGTCGCCGCCCATGCCGCGGCGGAGGGGCGGGCCGTCCTCGAAGCCGCCGCGGCGCGGCGGGTCGCGGTCGCCCATGGCGCCGAGGCCCCGGCGAACGGGCGGGCCGTCCTCGAAGCCGCCGCGGCGCGGCGGCGCGTCGTCGCCCGGGGGCCGCTGGCCCATGCCGCGGCGGCCCATGTCCTCGAAGCCGCCGCGGCGCGGCGCGTCGCCGCCGCGGTCGCGGTCCGTCGCGGCGCCGCCGCGGGGCCGGTCGGCGGCGCCGCCGGGCGCGTCGCCGAGGTCCTTGCGGGGCCCGCGGCGCCAGTTCGACTCGGCCTCCGCGCGCTCCTTGGCGAGCTTGTCCTGCTTCTCGCGCTCCGCCGCGCGCTCGGCATCTTGCTCCTTGCGGAGCGCCGCGCGCTCCGCGGAGAGCTTCGCGTTCTCGGCGCGGCGCTCCTCGTCCTCGGCCTCGCGCTGGGCCCGGCGCTCCTCCTCGAGGGCCCGTTTCTCGGCCTCCTGCTCCGCGCGGACGCGCTCCTCCTCGGCCTCCTCCTCGGCGCGCCGCGCGGCGGCGGCGGCCTCGAAGGCGCGGTCGTCCTCCTCCTGGCGGAGCCGCTCCTGCTCCTCCTCGTGCTCCTCGTGGCGGCGGCGCGCGCGCGCGACCTTGCGCGCGATCTTGTCGGCCTCGAACTTGAGCCGCGCGGCCTCGCGCGCCTCGGCGTGCGCCGCGCGGCGCGCGGCGGACACGTCGGCCTCGAAGGCCGCGCGGTGGGGCTGCACGGGCGCGAGGCGCGCCTTCTCGAGCAACGCGGCGGCGTGGGCCGCCTCGCCGGACGCGACCTTCTTCTCGTAGGCCGCGTCGTGCGCCTCGCGGTCCTCGACGAGGCGCCGCGCGTAGCGCGCCTCGAGCACGGGCAGCTCCTCGAGGCGCAACGCGCGCGTCACGTAGTCGACGCGCTTCGCCTGCTCCGCGAGGCGCTGCTCCTCGGCCTTCTGCTTTTTGGTGGCCGCGTCGCGCGTCTCCTGGATGAGCTTCTGGCGCTCGGCCTCGGCCATGCCCGCGACCTCGTCGCCGACGTCCTTGCCCAACGCCTTCATCGTCTCCTTGGCCTCCTGGAGCTGGAGCTCGGCCTTCATCTTCGCGAGCTTCTCGCGCTCGCGGTCGCGCGCCTCCTTCTCGAGGCGCCGCTCCTCGTCCTTCTTGCGCTCCTCCTCGAGGCGCGCCTTCTCCGCGGCTTCCGCCTTGGCCTTCTCCTGCTGGAGCCGCTCCTGCTCCTCCTTGCGCCGCTCGATGACGGCCTTGCGCGCGAGGCACTTCTCGTGGTCCGCGTCGGCCGAATCGCGCGCCGCCGCGAAGAGCCGCTCGCGCTCCGCGGCGCGCTTCGCCAATACCTCGGGCGGCGGCGCCGTGACTTTACGGATGTGGCCCAGGGCCTCGTCGACCTTGAAGCCGAAGACGCTGAGCGTGTCGCGGCCGCCGCCGGCGACGGCGGACGGCCGGTCGCCGCCGCGCGGCGCCGACGAGAAGCGCAGGCACTTGCGGCGGTAGTCGAGGCGCGCCACGGGCGCCGCGCCCTTGACCGTCGGCGTCGCGCCCACGAGCAGCTTCTCGACGTCGTCGTAGTCCAGCGGCAGGTCGCCGAGGAGCGACTTGAAGTGGTCGAGCGTCACGCACGAGTAGACCTCGCCGAGCTGCGCGACCAAGCGGCACACGGCCAGCCGCGCCAGCGGCTCGGCGAAGTGCGCCAGCCGCGGCGTCTCCGTCGCCAGCCGGTCCAGGAGCGGCTTGACGATGGCCGCGAGGCGCAGCGGCTCGAAGCGCGACTCGAGCGCGTCGTAGAGCTCCGTCACGTGCGCCGGCAGCAGGTCCGCGTCCACCAGCGCCCCGTTCACCGTGAGCTCCGCCAACAGGGCCGACCGCGTCGGGTGCGTCGCGAAGCCCAGGAGCGTCGCCATGCGCGCGTTCTTCTCCGCGTCGACGTCGTCCTCGGGCGACCGGTCGGCGTCGCCGAGCCCGAAGCCCGCGACCTCCCGGGGCCCGCCGCCGGCGTTGCCCGCGTCGGGAATGGCCAGCGCCGCCAGCAGCACGGCGCAGGCGCGGTGGGACCGCTCCTCGGGCGTCGCGGGCCGCTTCTCCGCCTCCTTGGCGAGCTGCGCGTGGCGCCACCACGCGAACGCGTGGAAGAGGTGGTTCCCGCTCACCCAGAAGATTTTGGTGAGGCGCTCGTAGTACTTGGCCATGAGCTTGGCCTTGGGCGGCTTCTTGGAGATGCGCATGATCTGGTGGATGTCCTCGACGGTCCGGAAGCCCTCGGTCCAGAGCTCCAGCGCCGACGCGACTTCGAGCTGCGCGAAGCGCGTCGTCAGGTGCATCTCGACGCCCTCCTGGGTCCAGCCCTCCCAGCCGCGCAGGCGGCTCGTGTTGTTCGTCGCCGCCGCGCGCTGGAGGTTCGACAGGTGCTGGCGGAGCGTCTCGCAGAGCCGGCGGAGCTCCGTCTTCCGCTCGAACTTGCGGCAGAACTCGAAGGCCTTGACGCTCGTGCCGTGGTAGACCTTCTCCAATTTGGAATTCGTGCGCAGGATGTCGAGGACACTGCGGTAGGTCTCCCAGAGGAACTTGAGCCACGGCACGAGCGCCTCGCGCTCGGACCGCTCGCCGTCGCCCTCGTCCGTCATCGTCGACATCATGATGGACTCGGGCGTCTGCTCGCAGTCGAGGTCCGCGACGGACTTGGCCGCCGCCGCCACATTCGCCTTCTTCGCCGCGGCCGCGGCCTCGTAGGCCCGCGTCTCCGCGGCCTTGACCAAGTACTGGATGACGACCTCGAGGCTCTGCGGCGCCTGCTGCTGCGAGATGTTGCGGTACTGGTGGAGCCCGTCCTTGGCGTGGCGGTGCATCTGGAGCTCGACGCAGATGTCGATGTAGCGGAACATGATCGACTCGAAGACCTTGACCCACGTCCGCGACTTCTTCGCCGTCAGCACGTCGTGCAGCACCTGGAGCGCCGCCTTCTTGTTGCCGATGGTCGCGAGCTCGTTCGCGCGCTTGAGCGCATTCTCCGGCTTCTGCGGGCGGGGGCGGGCGCGTGAGCGAGGCGGCGCGGCGCGCGCGCGCGCGCGGGCGGCGTGGGATGCAGCGCGCGGGGGCTGGTTCGTATCGGGCGTGGGAGTCGCCGCGTAACCAGCCCCGCCGCTCAATTTCTATCGGGTGTGGGGAGTCGCCGCGCCGACGCACATGGAAATATTGGTTCGCCATCTTGAGACGAAGAGCCCGTCCGACAGCGAGGTGCACACGCCGGAGACGAGGCCCAGCTCGAGCTCGCCAACACAAATCGAGAGCCGCGAGCGAATGCGAGCGAGCCGCTGGCTCCCGGGGGGTGGGGTTAAAGTTGAAGCCCGGAGCGCGCGCGGCGCGCGCCGCAGCGCGCCAGCCCTCCGTGCGATCGAGCCATTCGGCTCTCTACGCGCCATCTGCGCGCCGGCCTGCGTGCGCGTGCGACGAGGGCGGCAGTGCCCGCGGCAGTGCCCGCGGCGCGCGCGCGCCGTCCCGGACTCGGCGAGCATGTCCGTGTCGCGCGCCTCCTCGAGCTCCGACGACTCGAGCTCCGACGAGCTCGACGAGTCGACGAGCTCGAGTCGTCGGATCCGACGACTCGAGCTCCGACGAGCTCGACGAGTCGACGAGCTCGAGTCGTCGGAGTCGGACGTCGTCGGAGTCGAGCTCGACTCGGACGACGAGCTCCGACGTCGTCGGAGCTCGAGGAGGCGCGCGGCGGCGGCGTGCTGGTCCGCGGCGGCGAGCTCCGTGTTGATGACCTTCAGCGTGTCCTTGTCCGCCGTCAGCATGGTCATGCCGACGACCGCGGCGGGCCGGTGGAGCCAGGGTGGCGCCCCTCGCCCCTCGAAGGGCGAGACGCCGCCGGCGCTCGAGGACGACGACTTCGAGAAGCTCCTGTGCGAGATCCTGCCCGACGTCATCCTCTACATGCGGCCCGACTACGTGCCCGGCAAGGATTACAACATGGAGCTGCCGCGGCTGGCGCAGGAGGCGATCCAGGCCGACAAGAAGCGGGCGTTGGCACAATGAAGCCGTCTGCAGCTTTGCTACTACGTAGTATGTTGCAACACTAGCAGATATGTAAAAGCGCATTTATATGTGCAGGCGGGGGAGGAGTCTGTGCAAACGGGCCCGGCCGCTACTCCGGGTCGGAGACGATGAGGACGGGCCGCTTGATGCCCGAGGGGCGCGGCCGGCCGACGTTGGCCTTGACGAAGCAGAGGAAGGCGACGGCGCGCTGGGACGCGTCGAGGCTCGCGTCGACGGCCGCGCGCCGGGCCGCGTCGCCGATGTGGTAGAGGACGCCGCGCGCGAGGAGCGACGACGTCTCGCGCGCCGAGTGCACGGAGTCGCGGAGCCGGTAGAGCTGGAGCCCGCCCAGCCCCCAGACCTTGGCGCGGTAGGTGCAGGACGTCGCCGCGGCGCGCGTCGCCGCGGCGACGAGCGCCTCGTCGCCGAGGGGCGCCATGGCCTCGATGGGGCTCAGCGTCCGGTCGACGCACCGGAGGAACGCGCCGAAGAGCGCCGCGGCGCGCGCCAGGGGCCTCGCGTCGTCGTCGATCAAGGCCGCGAGCTCCCAGGGCGCCGCCAGCGACGCCAGGCCGCAGGCGACGCCGTAGAGCACGCCGAGGTCGCCCTCGTCGCCCGCGGCCTCGACGTCGTGGAGCGACGCCGTGAGCGCGACGACGCGGGCGAAGCGGCTCGCCTCGACGCGGCTCGACGCCTCGCGCTGCGTGTCGCCGGCGCAGAGCGCCCCGCCGTCGTCGTAGACCTGGGCCCAGAGCTGGCTGCTCCGCACGCGGCAGTCGACGAATTCGACCGCGATCGCCGACGGGCTGTAGCGCTGGAGCAGCGTGTCCGACGCGCGCAGGCGCCGCGCCCAGGCGTCGTCGTCGTCGAGCACCGCCTCCTTGAGCCACGTGCAGCACGTGCCGCACGACGCGAAGCCCCAGGCGTTGAGATTGCGGCAGATGTTCTGGGCGAAGACGTGCTCCGGGAGCTGCTGCAGGTAGCACGTGCTCGCGCCGCGCCGCTGCGTCAGGCCCTCGAAGCGGTGCACGCCGCGCCGGCTCTCGACCATGCCGGCCCCGCTCCCCGACCGGATCCTCCGGTTTAGTGTTTCTGCTTGGCGGCCGCCAACACTCGTGGTGAGTTTGAGTCCGGCTTTGATTTTGTCTGCGCAGGCGTCAACGTGCAGTATTGTTGCACTTTTGGGATGCCGATTTTGCGCGCAAGCAAGGCGGGCGGCGCTGCGTCGTCACACAGAGGCAAACCCAGCAAAACACGCACCGCGGACCAGCTCCTTCTTACGAGACGCGCCGCGCGGGAGTCCCCGCGCGCGAACCGGGCCTAGTCCTCCTCGACGGGCTTGAGGGTGCAGACGGCGTTCCTGTCGCAGTAGACGCCGGCGAAGGCCTTGGCGAGGGGCTTGGACGCGACGCTGCCGACGGCCTTGCCGCCGACGGACAGCGCGAGCTTCCCGCCGGAGGTGCCGAAGCAGAGCTCCATGTTCTTCTTGCAGCCGTCGGGCAACCCGTTGAGCATGAGTTCGGAGAACTTGTCGAGCGCCGGCGCGTCGCTGCAGCGCGGCTTGATGGCGTCGACGAGCGCCTGCGGCGGCGCGGTCCGCGGGCGGCTTCGCGCGGGCGTCGCGCGCGGCCGGCGGGCGGGCTCGCGCGGGCGTCGCGCGCGTCGCGCGCGGCCGGCGCGGCGCGGCGACGCTGGCCGGCGCACGTTCGTCATCTTCTCGGCGCCGACGCCCATGCTCATCTTGAGCACGAAGCCCGGCGCCTTGAACATGTCCTCGTACATGCCCACGGCGTAGACCTTGATGGGGCCCTTCTTGCGCACGCCGAGGCTCCGCAGCGCGCCGAGCTTGTGCTTGCGCGGGAAGTCGAAGCCCGTGCTGAGCTCCTTGACGGCGCTGCACGCGACGAGGCTCGCGAGGAGCAAGACGCAGCGCTGAGTACGTGAGGCGGCCATGTCGAAGCTCAGAGCGCCTGCGATCTGGCAGAGCGCCCGGACGCCCCGACACTTGCCGCGACGCCTCACACGTGAGCCTCCGGAGTCCTCCCTGCAGCACGGTGCACATGTATTCTTAATCACAACAGAGGGGCGGGGCGCGCCGCGTCGCGGCGGACCTGCGGGGGCGGTTTCGTCGAGCGCACCGCGCGGCGCCGCGAAAAGCGCGCGCGCGCGCGCCGTCGCTGCTTCGTTGGCTTTATCTTGTAAGCATCGCGTCCGCCGGGCCGTATGACTTGCGTACACGCGGCCCTTCGCGGCGGCCTCTCATACCCCCAGGAAAGCTCGATTTCGTCCTCAGCAGCCAAGACAACACGAAAAAGCGGACGCCGGGACTCGCGGTCAGATGACGACGGGCGCGTCCCGCGCCGCGCCGTCCGACGTCGCGCCGCTCTTCCCGGGCCCGCCGAAGACGGGCACGTCGTCGTCGTCGTCGCCCGCGTCCGCGAAGGCGCCGCCGCGGCCGCGGCTCGGCTGCGCGTCGTGCCAGTGCTTGATCGCGAGCGCGCCGAGCGCCAACGGCCCGAGCGCGCACGCCGCGCACGCGACGAACGGCAGCACGCACGCGACGACCAGGGTACCCAGGAGCGCCGCGACGAAGAGCGCGGGCATGGCGAGGAGCGTCGCCACCAGCAGCGCGAGCGTCGCGGCCGCCGCCGCCGCGAGCCAGCCCGCGGTGAGGAGCCCGAAGGGCAGGTACTCGGCGGGCTTGAGCACCTCGACGACGTCGCCCGCGCCGGGGAAGTCGCCGTGCTCCGCGTAGTGGACCATCATGGCGTCCTTCTCGGCCCACCGGGCGTCGAGCCAGGCCGCGGCGATGCGCTCGGCCTCGTGGCTCCGCAAAGCTTCCAGGGGCGTCGCGTACGCGCCGTCGGCGAAGATTTCGGACGCGCGGTACGCGACGGTGTGGAGGCGCACGTGGTCGCCGTGGTCGCCCTTGAAGAGCTTGGCGACGTTGGGCAGCTGGACGTCGTCGGACCGCTCGAAGCCCATGTCCCAGGCGGGCACCTCGCCGCCGTAGCCCGCGTACGCCATCGTCGAGTCGTAGACGAGCACGTCCTCGACGAGCGCGCCCCGGCTCACGAAGCCGCGGATCGCCGCGACGAAGCCGCCGCAGCGCGGCACGAGCAGCAGCTCGTGGGCCGGGCGGCGCATGCGCTTCGCGTAGGCCTCGGCCTTGCGCTTCGCCTCCTCGTTCGCCGTCGTCCCCTCGGGGAAGAGGAGCACGACGGACGGCCGCCGCGCCTCCGCGACCTCGGCGACGGCGCGCTCGATCTCGGCGACGTCGTCCTGCTGCCGCGCGCGCTTGCGGTGCCGCGACACGAAGATGAAGCCCACGAGGCGCATGCACCAGCCGACGATCGGCACCGACCGCATGTCGTCCAAGAGCACGATCTTGAGCGCGCCGTGCGCGCCCACGACCCGGAGCATGTCCCAGAGGTAGAACCAGTCCGTGTCGAGCTGGTGGTTCGCGATGAGCAGGCCCGCGCGGTGGTCCGGCCGCGGCAGCTCGCCGCTGAGCTTGAGCCGGCAGCCCCGCGGGAACACGGGCCCGCCGACGACGCCGTCGGCCCACGCGCCGACGACGTAGCGGTCCATCCACGTGCGGCCGATGACCTGGTCCACGGGGAAGACGAAGAGCTTGAGCACGACGCCCACGGCCAGCGAGCTGAACGTCGCCCCGATGACGAGCACGACGCGGCCCACGGTCTTGAACGTGCCCCAGAGGCCCTCGTCCTGCTGCGCCGCGGGCCGCGCGACGTAGCGGATCACGTGGGCCGCGTCGCGCCGCGGCGAGTCCGCCGTCGTGGCCATGATGTCGAGGCGCGCCGGCGCGCCGCCGGCGATATGAGGCTCGGTCGTCGAGGCCACTCCAGTGAATGCGTCGACTTGTCGGACCTGAGATTCGCCAGCTTCGGCAACGAGGTGATTGACGACGACGACGGGCGGCCGCGGCCGCGACAGCCGCGGCTGCGCCGACGACGGACGCTGCGGGAACTTGTTGCCGTGCTCCCGCCACATGGTCTTGGACGGCGCGAACATAGTTGCGCGAGAG
>Ga0257110_1001327_pt1 | contig 11679 bp, 6 predicted proteins | sample LP_taG_7_FD_190184 | JGI IMG/M metagenome (GOLD analysis project Ga0257110, IMG submission 190184) | Marine microbial communities from Northeast Subartic Pacific Ocean, Canada - LP_J_2015_P26_10m | ecosystem: Environmental > Aquatic > Marine > Oceanic | place: Canada: Northeast Subartic Pacific... | reverse complement strand
GACGACGAGGACGACGAGGACGACGAGGACGAGGACGAGGACGAGGAGCGGCCGCCGGAGGTGCCGGACTTCGCGGAGCTCGAGCCCATGGGCATCGAGGAGCGGCGCGAGCGCCTCGCGGCGGCGGTCGCGGTCTGCTCCGAGCACGCGTTGGCCCTCGAGGCGGCGAACGCGGCGGAGCGCGCGGCGCTCTACGAGATCGCGCGCGAGGGCGCGCGGGCCCGCGCCGAGTCGCTGAGCCGCGAGCGGCGCCGGTCCGCGGAGGCGTCGCAGCGCGCGGCGGCCGGCCGGGAGGCGCCGTCGCGCGCGGCGTCGACGGCGTGGCTCCAGCTCGGCGCCGTCGCCATGGGCTCCTTCCTCGAGGTGCGCGACGGGCCGAGCCGCTGGTTCTGCCGCGTGCTCGGCGTCGCGCCGCCCGAGGCGGACCCCGCGCGGCCGGGCCGCGGCGGCGCGCGCGGGCCCGGCGGCGCGCGCGGCGCGCCGCCGCGGCGCGCGGGCGGCGGCGGCTTCGTCGGCGCGCTCTACGTCGAGCCGCTCCTCGACCCGAACCGCCTCCCCGTGGGCGCCGAGTGCGCCGGCGGCGGCGGCTTCGAGCGCCTCTTCCCGCGGCACCACGCGTGGCCCCGCGCGCCGTGGCTCGCGCGCCACGCGCGCGGCGCGGCGGGCGCGGCGCCGGAGCCCCTCGAGGACCGCGAGTCCGAGGACGCCGACGACGACTCCGACGACCGGGAACCCGCGCGGCCGCCGTCCGACGTCGACGACGAGCGGCTGTTCCCCTTCGCGCGGCTCCTGTCGCTGGAGAAGGTCGCGTCCGCGCGGCTCATCGACGGCGACGGCGACGAGGCGCGGAAGATTCTGCGGGATGCGCGGGACCGGACCGTCGTCGTCCACTACTTCCTCGACGGCGCCGACGGCGAGGCCTGCCCCGTGCGCGTCGAGCCGTCGGACGTGCCCCTGAGCCAGTACCACATCGACTACGAGCGCGAGGCCGCGCCGCCGCCGCGGCTCCGGGGGGGGCACGGCGGTTTAGCGTCGTCGGCGCCGGCCCTGCGCCTGCGCGTGCGCCACGCGCAGTCGGGCTGCCGCGTGCGCTGCCGGAGCCGCCGCGCGCGCGCGCAGTCGCTGAGCCTGGATCCCGTGGAGCTGTACACGGCGCCGCTCGCGTCGGGCCGCGGCCTCAACGTGCTCCACCTCCACGTGAACTCGCTGGGCGACGACGCGTCGCTCGCCGTCGTCGACGTCCGCGCGCGTCCCGAGTTCGCGGCCGCGCTCGAGGCCGGCGACGCGGGCGAGGCCGAGGCGGCCAAGGCCGCATTGGACGCGCTGAAGCGCGAGCCCTTCGCGTGCGACGCGTCGGGCCGCCAGCTCGACTACAAGATCGTCGCCGACGGCGCCAAGGTGCTGGGCGTGCTCGTGGCGCCCGACGGCGCGGACGACGACGCCATGGAGGCGCCCTTCACGGAGACGCGCGTGCCCGAGCCCGGGTCGCTCGTGGCCCTGCCCGACGGCGCGCTCGGCGTGCTGCGGAAGTCCATGCCCATGGGCCTGCTCATCACGGCCGACGGCGAGGGCGTCACGGACGCGGACGTCGCCGAGGACGCCGCCGACGGCGAGGACGCGCTGGCCAAGGTGGGGTTCGCCCCGTCGGCGTCGACGTTCCGCGACCACCGGTGCCGCAACTGCGGCGCCAAGTGCCCGGAGGCGCTGCCGGGCCTGGTCCAGGTCGACGTCGTGTCCGTCCTCGCGCCCGACGCGTCGGCGCCGCCGCCGCCGGAGCCCACGCCCGAGGACGACAACGATTTGCTCATCGCGCTGACCGCGGACGTCGACGACGCGTCGCTGGCGGCCGTGCTCGAGATGGGCTTCGACGAGCAGCGCGCGCGCTTCGCCTTGGCGGCGACGGGCGCGCGCGAGCGGCAGACGGCCGACGCGGCGGTGCAGTGGCTGCTGGCGCGCCAGGGCGAGGAGCTCACGCCGGACCTGCTCCGGAAGCGGCCGCGCGCGCGGACGGACTCGGCGGGCTCCCTCGGCGACCGGCCCATGGTGCCCAAGCTGTTGGAGACGCGGCGGACGACGACGTACCCGGCGTGCTGCGTCGCCTGCCCCGAGCCCGCCGTGGCCCGCGCGCACGCGGACCGCGTCGCCGAGCGCGCGCGCACGTCCGCGCGGTCCGCCGCCGACGACCTCACGAAGCTCGAATCGCTGCTCAAGACGTCCAAGGGCGGGCCCGCGGCGATGAAGGAGGCGCGCGAGCTCAAGGCGAACGTCGACGACGCCGTCGAGGAGGGCAAGATGCCGCCGCTCGACCCCACGCGCGCCGCGCGCATCGACCGCGGCCTCCGCGCGCTCGCCTTCTCCTGAGGCCCGGCGCGCCACCTTGCGCATAGCGACCCCGCGCGCGGACCCGCGCGCCCCGTTCCCCCCACCGCCAGCTCGCCGTCCGGCGAGCCTCGCCCACATAACACACCGATGCGAGTTCTTCTTGAGCGTCGCGGGCCTCCCGCCCCTCCCCGGACCCCGGACGGGCGCCAGTCATGCGCCCCCTTCAATAACGGGTCCAAGGTCGCCAAATTGAAGCTGGGTTCCTCAGAAGCTCACGATGGCGATCCCGAAATTGACTATGCTCCTCCTCGGTTCCGTGATGGCCGAGGAATGCGACATGTCCTGCAAGGGGTGCTCGACGAACATCGTCAAGGTCGAGGCCTTGCCCTGCGACGCGAGCGACGCTGCGCAGCAAGGCTGGGCGTTCGGGGCTGCCGACGCCGAGGGCCTGCGCACGATCACGCGTGGCGGGCTCTGCCTTTCCTGGAATCCGAACCACAAGGGCGTGGAGCTCCGCGAGTGCTACGCCGCCAACGGCGACAGCTGGACCAACGCGACGGTCCGCGACTGCCAGCACTTCGCCGTCGACGAAGCCGGCGGCGCGATCACGGCGCCGCGCTGCGCGAACAACGAGGGCAATTTCGGCGGCTGCCTCGACGTCCACGGCAAGGTCGGCCCCGGCGTCCAACTGACGCGCTGCTACGGCGCGCCCAACGACAACTTCACGCTCGCCGCCGGCGCGGTCGCGTCCCGGGAGGTCCTCCCGACCTACCCGGGCCGCTGCTTCGCGGCGCGGGCGTCCGCCTGCACCTTCGCGGAGTGCTGCGACGCCTGCGCCGCGGGGTTCGCGTTCGACGAGTACGGCTTCTGCCGCGAGCCGGCCCTCCGCCCCAAAAAGGTGAACGTCTTTTTGGCGACGCCGACGAATCTGACGAGCCTCGGCCTGATCCAGCGTCCCGCGGCCTCGACGATGTTCGAGAGATCTTGACCGGGAACACGATGATGAAACGTCACCCGACATGTCTGGTAGGCCTGATCATGGACCACCTCGAGGCGCACCGCGCGTCGTTCACGGGAATCATCTACCAGGGGCTGGCCGTCTGCGGCAACGTCAGCGGCCACACGTACCACTACTGCGCCGCCGCGGACAACGTCGGCGCGCCGCACCTCGGCATGGGCCACCCGACGGGCGTGCCCGCGGACCTGCCGGAGCTCCTCCGCGATCGCCTCGGCGACGACCTCGAGCTCTACCCGATCCTGTCCTACGGCGACACGACGGACGTCACGCTCCTGGACGCGCTCTTCGCCTCGGAGCCCCTCGCGGAGGCCTTCGCCGCGGACGCGCTCGCCTACGCGGCCGCGCACGGCCTCCAGGGCCTCAACTTCGACATCGAGCCCACGGCGACGGGCACGTTCTGGGAGGACGCGCCCAAGTTCCTCGGCGTCGTCGAAGCGGCGTTCTCCGCCGCGGGCAAGCGCGTGACCTGGGACTCCAACGGCCCCGAGGGCCGCGCGTACCCGGTCGACGAGTGGATCGCGATGACGACCTACGGCTACGACACCGGCGACGGCTACCAGCTCGAGGCCGTGCGCGGCCTGACCGCCGTCGGGCCGGATCGCTTCGGCTTCGGCATGTGCCCCACTTGCACGTTGCACAACGCGTCCGACGTCGCGGGGCGCTTCGCGTACCTCGCGAAGCCCCCGGGCAGCCTCGCCCGCGAGATCGACCTCTGGGCGACCTACGGCGGCGCCGGCGACGCCTATTTCGACAACTGGGCCGACTACTGGGCGCCGCTCGCGGCCTGGCTCAAGGTTTAGGCTAACATAGGCGTTTAACATATCCCGCCGGCGGCGGCCGCGGTCCACTGCATCGGATCACCAAAGTCGTCGGCTTGGTATTTTTGTCGTCGGCTCGGTATTCCACTCACCCGCTTGATGCCCCGTGAACCTGGCCCACCACTGCATCGGATCACCAAAGTTTGTTTCCAGGTCTTCGCACACAGGCTACATTGCCTGACATGCTCGATGCTGGGTAGTTTCGTTGGGACGCTTTGTGGTGTTGCGGATCTCAGTGGTCTCGGGCCGTGTTGTCATGGCCTGGATGACGCGGCCTGTCACGGGGTCGAGCGTAGCGTAGCTTGGCCCGATCCATTTCCATGTTCCAACTGTACGTAGATTTCCCGCAACTAGAGCACGTATTGCGCCGTTTCCTGCACGTTAGCGGGCGCCCATGTGAGGAGCCTTCGCCGCGCGCCGTGCTCGGGGACCTCGAGCACACACTATATAGGGACACTTATGCACGCACGTGCGGAACTTCGCCGCGGCCTGGAGGCCGGCGCGCGCGGGGAGGGGATGCAAGCAGGTGCCGCCTGGGCGGCTATGTACAGTGTGGAAGTCGACGCCGATGCGCGGGGCGTCGGCGGCGGCGGCGGCGTCCGAGGGCGGACGTCGCCGGGCGGCGTCCGCGCGGTGCGGGAGCAGCCGCGAGGTCATCGTCGTCGTGTTCTCGTCGTTCTCATCTCGTCGTTCTCATCTCGTCGTCGTGTTCTCGTCGTCCTCTTCGCGTTCTCATCTCGTCGTTCTCATCTCTTCGTTCTCATCTCGTCGTTCTCATCTCGTTCTTATCTCGCCGTTCTCATCTCGTCGTCGTGGTCTCGTCGTCCTCTTCTCGTCGTCCTCTTCTCGTCGTTCTCACTCATTTGATTCAATGATTTGACCAGCCCCAAGGCATCGTCGAAGGCCATCGTTGCCGCTAGATCTACGCATTCGATCGTGCGACCCCCGACTGAGGGGGTACAGGTCGTGGCGGCGGCGGCGCGCCGACACGATCCCGGCCCCGGCCCCGGCCCCGGCCCGCCCGGCCGGCCGGCCGGCCGGCGGCGGGGCGCGCCCCGGGAGGCCCAGCCCCGCGGCCCCGCGCGGGCGCGACGCCCTTGGAGATGTCGCGCGGGGCGGGTGGGGGGGCTGGGGGGGGGGCTTGGGACGCGTACCTCCGGCCGCTGGTGTCGGACACGTTCATGAGCGTCCGCGGCTTCCTCATCCTTTTCGTCCTCGAAGCAGCTGGAGCGTCCTCGAAGGACGTCTCCTCGACGGGCGACTCCGGGAACCCGTCGAGGATCCCGTCGTCGGACCCCGCGAGGTCCGCGAGGTCCTCGTCGAAGAGCGAGAGCCCCCCGAGGCTCTCGCGCGCGCTCGAGACACGGTCGGTCACGGACACGCTCGGGCGAGAGGGGGAGGGGGCCGGGGAGGGCTGCGACATGCCCCACGGCACCAGGCCCGGGGCCCAGTCCCAGTCCTCGTCGCCCGCCATGCGGGGTGGGTTGGGAACCGGCTGTCAGAGCGCTTCCGAGCTCTGACAGCCACTCGATCCCGCATACGTATGCGTTTAACACAACGCCGGAAGGATATATATCACGAATAACTAGAGTTAAGATTTAAAATAAGGGGGGTCGACGATGGGCCCCTACTTCGACGACGCCTCACAGAGCGACGGCAGAGAGAAAACATGACCAGCAGAATGCAGGAGGCGGAAGGGTGACTCCACTCAGAGTAGACCGCTCGAGGCTGCGTCGCACCGGCCTCGGGCTGCGCCCTCGGACGGTACTCCTTGCCCCTCGGGTCTACTCTTCACTGGACTATATGTGGACTATAGCCTAGTTAATGGTTAGGAGAAAGATGGTTAATTTTGACCCCTTGAACGCAAAATGAATATGAATGTGATAGAATTAGTGCTGTCTAACGGATTCTCAACGGACCGAAAATTGCTCGGATCGCCCACTGTTTCCGTCACCTTCGACACGTCCCAGGCGCCGATGTACTGGTCGAAGGCGACGGCGTTGTAGAACGCGACGTCCATGTTCGTCACCGACGACACGTTTCAGTCGCTGATATGTGCGTCGAAGGCGGTAGCGTACTCGATTGATTGCGGTCTACTTGAAGAGCGCTTGCACCGATGTTTGACGAGCTACGACGTTGCCATTCCGTCGGTGGAGCTGAGCGCTGCGGGACGTCGTCGAGAAGCCGCTCATCGCGCGGTCATTGCTGCCAAGTGAGTCCCTCGCGTCGCCGCCTATACGCTGTCGTATCGCGAGACCAACTCGACGCGTTTTAACGACCGTTATATCGCGTCGCGCAGAAGTAACAGTCGCAGAACGTCGCCTCGCAGGTAGCGAACCACAGTTACACATGGACCCCTTCCCGCTCTTCTCTCCGGGCCTCCCCCGCGGGAGCTGCGGCGCGTCGAACATCTTCACGGCCGAGGAAGAGGCGTCCCACGCCGACGCGAAGACGCGCGAAGAAGCCTCGCTGTCCGTGGACTCGGACGCCGCGCCGAAGGAGGCGCTCGCCGACGCGACGAACGGGGCCGCGCCGCTCATGTCCCCGTCGCCGCTGAAGCCGCCCCCGCCGACGCCCGCCGCGCCGTCGCCGGTCGCGCCGCCCGCGGCGCCGTCGCCGCAGAAGGAGCTCTTCATCGACGACATGCCGCCGTCGACGACGAAGAAGCGCCGCGCGTCCGTCGTCGCGCTCGAGGGCCGCGGCCACGTCGAGTCGGAGCGCAAGAAGCGCGCCGGCGGCCGGTCGAGCGCCGACCGGTGCGAGTCGCACGCGGACCGCGCCAAGGAGGTCATCCCCATGGGCCGCGTCGCGCAGGAGCGCGCCAAGTGGGCCGCGGCGGCGCGCGCGTCCGAGGCGCCCGCGCGCGAGTCGTCGGGCCGCGCGTCCGGCTCCGCCGTCTTCGCGCCGGCGCCGGCGCCGGCGCGGTCCGCGGCCGAGGCCGCGGCGCGGCGCGCGTCCATGGAGCGCGCCGAGGCCGCGGCGGCGCTCGAGGCCGCGTCGACGATCCCCGCGCTCGCCGACGACGACGACGACGGCGCCGCGGCGCCGCCGGCCAAGTGCCGCAAGTCCCTCGAGGGCCTGCGCCAGCAGAAGGGCCGCGTCGCGGCGCTCCGCGACGGCCACCTCGCGCAGATCGAGGCCGAGCGCCAGCTCAAGCTGTCCAAGGCGCGCACGGAGGGCCTCCGCGCGGACGTCGGCTCGCTCGTGAGCCTCTACGAGGACGCGCTCAAGCGCTTCGACGCGTCGAAGAACCGGCGCCTGTCGACGCGCGCGTGGCAGCCGCGCGCGAGCCTCGCCGAGGGCGACGAGGACGACGAAGACGACGGCGAGGACCTGGGGCTGCTGCCCGGGCCCGCGTTCTCGAACGTCGCGACGGAGCTCCGCGCGCTCGTCGTCCGCATTTCGCCGCGCGACGGTGGCCAGGTCCTCGAGTACTACCACCGCCGCAAGGGCGACGCCGCCGAGGGCGACTGGGTCCGCGCGGACGGCGGCGCCGTGTCGCTCGAGATCGCGGTCCCGGGCACGCACGTCTTCGCCGCGCGCTGCGTCGACGCCGAGACGAGCGACGCGGTCACGGAGACGACGACGGCCGTCTTCGAGCACAGCCTGCCCGAGGTCGTCAAGCACGCGGCCCACGACCGCGCCCTCGAGCTGCGGGTCGCGCCGCCGGCGGCCGGCGCGGCCTGCGGCTTGTGCGGCGCGGGGCTGGCGGAGACGTCCTACGCGGACGCGGACGCGGGCTACGCGCTCTGCCCGGACTGCGCGCTGCCGGCGCCGCGCGCCGCGTCGCTCGCGCCCGCGGACCGCTGCTCCGTGTGCCCGCCGGAGCCGGCGCCCGGCGGCGGCCGCGCGTCGGTCCTCGACCGGCCGTCGGTCGCGCCGGCCGACCGCCGCCGGTCGTCCGTGGCGCTCAACGTCGGCGCGAAGCGCCTCTGGCTCTCCGAGGACGTCCAGTTCGCGGGCAACGCCACGGAGATCAAGCCCGAGTCCCTCGAGCTCATCGACCAGCTCGCGGCCGTGCTCACGTCCCACGAGAACGTCGACGGCCTCGTGCTCCAGGGCCACACGAACTCCAAGTGCGGCCTCGACTGCGACGGCACCATGGTCTGCGCCAACGACACGTGCCAGCGCACCTTCGGCGCCTCGGGCGGCGCCGTGGCCTTCTCGCTCTCGCGCGCGGCGGCGGTCAAGGCCGCGCTCGTCGCCCGCGGCGTCGACGCGGGCCGCATCGACTGCGAGGGCATGGCGGGCTCGCGCCGCTGCGTCGACGATACGGAGTCCGCGGACAACTACCTCAACCGCCGCGTCGAGATCCACCTCGACGACCTCTGAGGCGGGCGCCAAGAAGACCAAGCACCTCGCGGGGGGACCAAGCCCCTCGCACGACGCGCCCCGCCGAGACCCCAAGTGTAAGTATCGGCTATGCATGGTGGATACTGTCATGTTTTACTCTCAACATATCTCAACATGTAGACGTATGTAGCCTCCGGCCGGCTGGTAGCACGTTTAGCCAACAGGAGCGCGCCACGTCCGAGGCCTGGGCGCGGGGGTTTGCCTCTGGGAGCGCCATGAACGACCGCAAGCGGCCGCGGGCGGCGCCGGAGCGAAGCGCCCTCGCGACGTGGATCGACGACGGCGAGGCGCTCGTCGCGGGCCTCGCGGCGGACGGCGCGATCACGGACGTGGACCTGCGCGACTTCCGGCGGTCCATGGAGCGCGTGCGGTCGCTGACGACGGGCTGGCGGAGCCGGAGCCGCAAGGTCTGGGGCGACGCCGGCGTGTCGACCGCGTGCCTCGAGTTCTGCTCGCCGGAGTGCCTCGCGGCGCTCCGCGGCGCGTCGTCGGCGTTCCGGGCCATGGCGATGCGCGACTGCCTGTGGCGGCTGCACGCGGACCGGCAGCCCATCTGCGTCGCGCTGAAGCAGGGGCTCTGGCGCTGCTCCAACTCGCCCTACCGGGAATACGTCCGCGTGGCCAAACACCTCGTCTCGCCGCGCTTCCGCGACCAGAAGTTCCTGTGCACGCCGCCGCGGCGCGACGCGGAGTTCGTCCTCGTCTACGCCGTCGCGCTCGCCGGCGGCGGCGCGCCCGTCACGGGCGTCTGCGACGTGTCGACGTCGCCGTCGGGCCGCCTCTTCGCCATGTGGCGCCGCGGCCGCCACCCGGAGCTCGACGACAGGCCGACGGCGGCGTTCGACGGCGCGCGCGCGAGCGTGTCCCTGCTGCGCAAGGCGCCCGAGCGCAAGATTCTGTGCCTCGGCCACGGCCTCGTCGCCGACGGCGCCGGCGCCGCGCGCCGCGACGACGACGTGGGCTTCGTGCGGTTCCGCGCCGGCGGCGGCGACTCGCGCGCGCTCCGCGTGACGTCGTTCCTCATCAAGCGCAAGCTCCGATACGAGATGTCGGACTCGGAGGACGACGAGTACGTCGGCGAGCAGCCCACGTCCGCCGACGTCGACGTCGAGCTCGCCTTCCGCGCGCCCGACGACGAAGACGCCGGGCCGCCGCGGGACACGCACGGCGCGACGCGCGGCTTCGTCGTGCGCCTCCTCGACAACAACGGCTACTCCGTCCGCCAGAACCTCGGCATCCTCGACGGGCTCGGCGATAACGCCTGGGTCTAGACCTCGAGGAGCGCGCGCCGCGTGCCGGCGATGAGCGCCGAGAAGCCGCCCCCGGAGGGCACGAAGGTCGCCGCGAAGACCATCCGCGCGAGGTCGCCGTCGGCGTCGCCGCCGACGGCCTCGGCGACGGCGAAGCCCCGGCGCTCGAATATGGCGCGGACGGCGGCGACGTAGGCGAGGCTCTTCGCCCGGCTCTTCGCCGGGAGGTGGAAGCCCGTGAAGAGCGTGATTTCCGACCCCGCCGGGAGCTCGAGGGCCTCGTAGAAGGCCGCGGGCCGCACGTAGAAGCCGCCGTTGAAGAAGGGCCGCGGCGCCGCGAGGAGCTCCGCGACGGAGTGGGCCGCGGCGTCGACGACGTCGCCCGTGCGCAGGTGCACGGCGACGTCCGGGAACGGCGGCTTTCGCCGCGCGCGGACGAGGCGCGCGAGGACGGCGTAGTCGCCGCGCGCGCCCGTCTCCCGGAGGTAGGCCGCGCCGACGCTGTCCGGGTACGCGGCCAGGAACGCGTCGCGCCGCTCGCGCGCGGCCCAGGCGCCCGAGACCATGTCGCCGAGCGCGTAGGGCGGCGCGGCGGGAGCGACGGCGCGCCGGGGTATGTGGCCGAGGTGCCCCCGATGGCACATGGTCCGGCGGCCGGCGAACGCGTACAGCGGATTCGGACACAGGGAGTTGGTCGCGCCGACCTCGCCCGAGGGGTAGACGCCGTCCTCGACGCAGAACGCGACGTCTTCGTCCTCGAGGTGCCCGTAGAGGAGCGCCTGCGCGCGGAGGTCGCGGCCCGGCTCGTCGCAGGTCCCCAGGGGGTCCGGCGGCCGCCGGCACGCCTCCTCGAGCGCGGCGACGAAGGCCCCGACGCGCGGCCCGGGCGCGTAGTGGAAGACGTCGCACGTCGCGCCCTCGCCCGCCCAGGGCTCGCGGAAGGGGAAAGTCACGCGGTCCGGGTCGAGCCCCCAGTCGCCGAGCGGCGCCGACCACACCACGTCCGGCCTCAGGAGCAGCACGCCGTCGCAGGCCGGCAACGCTCGGAGCGTCGCGAGCGCCGCGGGCCACTGCTGGAGGCTCGGGTCCGGCGGCGCGTCGCCGGCGACGGCGTAGCCCCGCGCGGCGATGGCCGCCGCGAGGCCGTCGCCGCGCTTGCAGGCCGCGAAGACGGACACGGCCGCGCCGAATCGTCGGAGCTCCGCGAGGACGCACGCGTCGAGGTTCGGCAGCGTGTCGCCGTAGTGGAAGCCGACCTCGGGCCGCGCGGCGGCGCCCCGGAGCACGACGAGGATGCGCCGGCCGCGCCAGGCGGCGGCCCTCGCGCGGCTCCGCCGGCGGTGCGCGTCTGGTAACATCGCGTGCGCGCACTTGCAGCACCACCGGGGCTCCGTCGCGGCATACCGCCAGGCCTCGACGAAGAAGAGCGACGCGTCCGTGGCCTCGGGCGCCGCGGCGAGGGACCCGTCCGCGGCCGCGGACGCGTACGAGCCCCGGAGCCGCAGCGCGGTCAGCGCCGGCGGCGCGCCTGGTCTCACGCCGCGGCCGTTGACGACGGCCCAGGACGCGGGCCGCCTGCGCTGCCGCAGCGCCGCGCCGCCGCGGTCGAGGTCCACGTACTGGCCCGTGGCCGCGCTGCGCAGGGCCGCGCCGCTCCCGCAGGGCACGACGGCGAAGGCCGTGCTGCGGTCGCTCGGCTCCGCGCTCTGCACGAGCCGCCGCTTGTCCGCCGCGGCGGCGACCCAGGTGCCGCGGCAGGTGCGCAGCCGGACGATCTCGTTTGTCGTTGCTGCGGGCTGCTCTGCCATCTCGGGCCTACACCATGGGCTTGTCATTGGTTCAACCATTCACGTTGACTTTCTGAAGTCCGTGGAGATGGGGGAGCTCTCCTTCTCGCTCGGCTGTGGTGCACGCGAGG
>Ga0257110_1001326_pt1 | contig 11685 bp, 10 predicted proteins | sample LP_taG_7_FD_190184 | JGI IMG/M metagenome (GOLD analysis project Ga0257110, IMG submission 190184) | Marine microbial communities from Northeast Subartic Pacific Ocean, Canada - LP_J_2015_P26_10m | ecosystem: Environmental > Aquatic > Marine > Oceanic | place: Canada: Northeast Subartic Pacific... | reverse complement strand
ACAGTTTTAAGAATCCTGGATTATAAGTTACTTCAGTTAATTGAAATTGATCCTTTCCTTTGGTAGGTAAAAATACTTCTTCAGTATGTGGCTTAATTGATCCTACATACATACCAGGCCTTAACAATACGTGTTCGGTATCTGTTAATTTCTGGTACTTCTTTTCAATATTTACTGCCATGTATTTTATTTTTATATGGTAAGTTTTAAAGTTTGTTTACCTAAATGATCTTTTAAGGTTAAGTTTAAGAGAATGTAAATAAACATCATATATGTTTTTACTATATTCTTTAGAGCCTATCCATTTATTTTTCCAAATATCTATTAAATTTTTAATAGCTGGATAATGTACTAATTTATTTTCTTTGTTTCTAATTACTTTAATGACGAATTCGTAGTCTTCTTTCATAATGTTTATTTTATATTGTGGAGAATATCGGAGTCGAACCGATGACCTCCTGCGTGCAAGGCAGGCGCTCTAGCCAGCTGAGCTAATTCCCCGTTGTGGTGGAGGTGGTGGGATTCGAACCCACGTCCAAAAAGTATTCATAAAAACATTTCTTACAGCTTAGGATAAGTTTCTTTAAACTTCCAAAATCAAATTTTGATATTCCATGGCCACAAAATTATAAAGGCTCTATTGGTTGTAATGTTTAGGGTACATTACTAAAACCACAATCTGCTTCCTTTTACATCTTAGTTATTTACAAGCATACTAATAACATGATGAGCATTACTTACCTACTTAGGCAGCCATTGCTAACTCAGCGTTGTCGGCTAAGATTGATGTAGGTCATCACCCAGTGCTGTGGTTCTTATTTCAATCAGATTGTCAAAAACCGGTCACCCCCATTAATTCAAAGAACGATTTATATATTATAAGTAATTTTAGGATGTAAATGAAATGCTCTATAAATTGCTTCATAAGCTTTCTTAGATCCAAATCTATTTTCTGTTCCTATATGCCATTCAATCGTTTCATAATCTTCATATGATCTAAATTCTTTATAATCATAAATAGTAAAAGTTGTACCATCTTCGGTTGTCATTTCCCATTCATTTTGAGTTACTTCGTCAGAATCATCATCGTTATACATAACAGGACCACATACCTTTTCCAAATCTTCCTTAGAGGTTTTAAAATAGTGACCATGAAATGTATGATCTTGTAAACTGGAATTTTCTAATCTTTTTATCATCTTATGTATATGTTTAGTATATTATAATTATAACAAACTTTCTCTCTTTCTGAAAGATTAGTATGGCATTTGTATATTTTTATTTTCTTCTGATTTAAACTTTGCAACAAGTTTTCTACAAATAACTTTTAATTCTGTTGAGAATTCTCCTTTATCTATAATCCAATCAATGTACCTTCCATCCATTTCAAATACTTCTTTAAAAGGTTTACCTTTATTCTTTCCGAAATTAAATACGATTGTTCTCTTTCCATTTATTTCATCAAATTTTAGCTTACCTCCTAAATCAACTTGATCAGCTCTACGAGTATTTACTACCTTATCAATTTCTTCAGCAGTTTGTGGCATATCATATACTTCTCGTTGTTTTTGAAATATTTCCATAGTAGCTCTAACATCAGCTTCAGCTCTATGCGCACCTTCTAAATCTTTACCTGTGAATTTTTTATAAGTATTTGTTAAATCTCGCTTTTCATAGTTACTGTATATAAGGAAAGGATCCATTACAGCTCTACCTCTATGGTTAAATACAATACCACATCTCATAAATTCCTCACATAAGAAAGGAACATCAAAGAATAAGGCATTATACCCTCCTAAGTCACTATCACCAATAAAGTCATTGATTTCAGATGCTACTATTTCAAAGGTTGGTTTATCCTTTAACATCTCTAAAGATATGCCGTGCTTTTCTTCAGCTTCGGCTCTCATTGCTACATTTCCTGGATTTACTAATTGATTGTAAGTTTCAATCTCATTGCCATCAAAATCTGTTTTAATCATACAGATTTCAATTATGCGGTCAGCTGTTGTGCTGATTCCTGTGGTTTCTAAATCAAACCAAACTATATTTTTCTTCATACTATTCTAATTAACTTTAACTGTTATAAATATTATATAGCTAAAATTAAAGATAGTTTTAAGAATCTGTGATAATTATATCATTAATAACTTCATCTTTTTTAATCTGTTCAATTAATTCTATACCATCTATAACATGACCAAATGTAGTATAACTTGAATCCATATCTTTACCATACCATCTACCTAAACAAATAAAAAATACACCCATTGATGTATGCTCACTACCAGCATTAGCAGCACTTAATACGCCATAAGCATGAAAATTATTATCTCTACCTCTACGTGGAGGTTTAATTTCATCGTACATATATCTTCCAGGTTTTTTTGGTCCTGCTTGAATTATCCAATTTTTTATTACCCGGTAAAAAGTAATACCTTTAAATAAACCTTCATTAGCATTTCCTATAAATCTACCAACCTGAATTGGTGTTTCTTCATAAAGACGAAATTTTATATCCCCTCTATCCATTTTAAAAGTTGCGTATTTCATAAGTTTTTAATTTAATCAGGTAATGAAACTGTTATGTCTGCTGTTGCTATGGCTGTTTGCATTTTTCCTGGTAATGAATTGATTGCGCTGTTTAAGCTTCTTAAAGTTTTATCTAATTTGTTACTGCCTCCTGAACTACCTCCAGAGGATTTAGCAGCTGCACCAGTTCCAGTTATTTTTTCTAATAAGTTAGGACCATCTCCACCAGACTCTGACATCATATCTCTAATATCTTCTACTGCTCTAGCCAATGCTTTATATGCAGATCTGTTTTCGCCTAAGTCATTAGATGCTTTAAATAAATCCCCAAATGCTACTGTCTTATCAATATCTATTTTATTAATTGAATCTGCAATTTTAGAAATTCCTTCAGCAGCTTTTTCTAATTGTCCTTTTTCTGCAACATCCCCCAATGTTACTATGAATGATTTAAAATCATCTAGTTCTTGAGACATTTCAGGATTAGCTGCGTAAAGATCACTGAATGCAGTTCCTATAGAAGTTAATAATTTACCTACTGAAGCAGCAACAGCTTCTGGTTGAAAATCACCACTGAATGCTTTAAGTCCTGCTGCTATATCAGTTAATGCAGCACCAGCTCCATCAACAGCCTCAATACCTTTTTGTATTTTATTTTCATCCCAACTAAAAAATAACCAAGAATCAGATTCTTCGTTTTCTGCACCACCAATAGAAGCAAACGCAGAACCAACTAAACCTAATGTTGTTTTAATTTTCATAGCAACAGCTTCAGGATCTTCAATACCTGAAAATGTAGATAAAGCTTCTGCAATATTTCTTAATTCAGCACCTGCACCTTGTACAGATTCAACACCTTCTGCTACTTTATTCTTTTTAATTCCAAGTAGGCTTCCCCAAAAACCACCAGCCTGTACATTACCTTGATCCGCAACGGCTGAAAAAGCTTCTTGTACAAAACCAACTGATTTAGATATAGCTGCACCAACTGCGTCAAAGTCTACTTTAGATTCAACTAATTTTTGAAATTCAGTTAAACCAATTGCAATATCCTTTAAAGCAGATCCTGCACCTTGTACTGATTCTAATCCTTCTGCTACTTTATTCTTTTTAATTCCAAATAATGATCCAAAGAATCCACCTGCATCTACATTACCTTCTTCGGCTACAGCAGCAAATGCTCTTTGTATGAATCCAACTGTTTTAGATATAGCATCTCCTAATACAACAAAATCTACTTGGCTATCTACTAATTTTTGAAATTCGGTTAAACCTACTGCTATGCTAGTTAATGCTTTACCTGCACCCATCACAGAATCTATACCTTTCTTGGTTGCATTAGGACTAAATGCATTTCCAAATACAGCTCCAAATAAACCTGTTGGGGTTGCAGCTTCTCCACCTGCTTGTGCAAAGGCTGTACTAATACCAGATAAAACTCCAGCTAATTGTACACTTTCTTCATCAGTCCAATCTAGTTTTTGATAATCTTTTAATCCTACTGATAATAAACTTAATGCTTTACCAGCAGCTGCAAATCCTGCGGCAGCCGATAACATAGCAACAGCATCGGCACCACCGCTTATTGCACCACCTATACTTGCAAATATTCCTTTTATTCCTCCACCTTTAGGAGGTCCTATAAATGCTGTTTTTACACCAGCTAATGTGGTTGTTAATTTAACAGCATCTTTTTCTGTAAAATCAACTCCTTTTATTGCTTCTAATCCTGGTGCTAATAATAACAATGCACCACCTATTGCTGCAAACGCAAGAGCTCCAGGTATAATAAATAATGCACCTAAACCTGCCAATGCAAATTCAGCACCTAACATTAATAATAATGCGCCTTGTACCCCAACATCTTCCATTGTAGTATCTTTAGTAGCATGAGCAAATGGAATGTAACCTAATCCAAAGACTAATAAACCTACACCCATAGCAACCATTGAAAGTGCACCTTGTATAATATAAGAAAATGCAAATCCTAATAAAGCAGTGGCTATTCCTAGACCTACTAATATTCCTGCCTGTAGTGCTATATCACCTAGTGTTGGTTTTGTTAATGCAATTAATCCTGCATAGGCTGCATACCCTAAACCAAATACTAGTAAACCAAGTCCCATTACTGCTAATGCAACTGATCCTTTTTTAACTTGTTTGTCTACTAAACCTAGAAGAGCTACCGCGCCACCTAGTAATATTATAGATCCTGCCATAGTCATCATTAGAGGCAGGCCACCTTGCATAACGAAATAAGAGACTAAAGCAAACAGTGCTAAGCCTGCTGCAAACTTGACTAAACCCATACCCATATCAGCCATAGCTTCTCCACCGGCTTTAATTTGTTTAGCGCCCATCCCTAATAAAAGAAATAATGGAGTAACTAATATAGTAGTTAAATATAAAATAGGAATTCCTAATGCACCGATTAATAAAAGTGGTGCAGCTAATGCTAAACTTTTTGCAAATTTAAATATTGCGCCACCCATTGCAGCTAAATTATCAATTCCTTCCTTAACCTTTTTATTATCTTGTTCTGCTAATTTAGTATATGTTGTTTCGATAAAATCAACAAATTTCGTTACACCTTTCTTAGGGACAATAGCCCAAAGAGTCATTCCTAGTGCAGTTTTAATGGATCCAACACCTAGTGTTTTTAAGAGTGCTGAATTACCTTCTGCATTGGCATCTCCTCCCCCACCACCTTTATCGCCTTTAGCAATTCTAGTAGCACCATCCTTAACTGTTTTTAATATTTTTCTTAATGTAAATACTTGTGCAGCAAATTGAAATAAACCTTTTCCTGTTTGTTGATCAATTTCCTCATTAGTCAGTGCTATCTGTTGAAGTAAAAGAGTTTGTTTTTGTAACTCACCCATAATAGCCATACTACCACTACTATCAGACGCACCAGTAGAAACTGCAATAAGAGCATCTAACTTTTCATTGGTTTGTTGAGCAGCGGCCTCTATCTTAGATAAAGGGTCCATTAAATTCGCTAAGGTTACAGCGGCCATTTAGAATTTTATTTTATAGTCTAGGCATTTTTATCGAAGGCATCTTAGGAGCCTTATATTGACTCATATTTTTATTTGCCTGAGATTTTAGCCCATCCATATTGTATTTATCTTGAGTGTCTTTAGTATTTTGTTGTTCTTGCTTGTTACGCTCTTTCAACAAATCATTATAGATTTCCAAAGTAAATTCATATTCATAGAAAGGCAGCAAATCCAACTCAGTAGGTTGGAGATGCAACTTTTCTAATAATAAAACTCTAACTTTATAAAAGTTCAGAAGAGATATCTGGAATAATGAAGAGAGCCTTGATACCGCCGGGAAACGTGAGCGGAACGGTGACCTCCTCACCGCAGCTTTTACATGGGAATCCCATTTCAGGTTTAACACCAACTTTCATATCTTCAGCTAATCTATATACAATTGTATATTTTGTAGCATCCCACCCTTGAAAGGATGTAATCTTTGCAAAAATATCTTTTTCATTCCATCCTCTCCACTCTCTTTGTAGATAAGGCAAGATAGCTAATGTAGATTTATCCCAGCTCTGGTTTTTCTCTTCTCTATCTCTGATATAATCAGTAATCGCCCTCATAACACCGATAGTAGGTGGTGCCATTTTAATTTCACCATAACTCTTAGTTGCTACAGTATAGCATTTATCAGCAGTATCATAGTATTTTTCAATTGTATCTATAACATTATTAAATTGTAAATTTTCAGTTCTTAATTCAACAGATTCTTGAGCTTTACAATTATTTTGTTTACAACCTTTTTTACCAACAGGCATCATTAATGTTTGTTCACCTGTTTTAAAGGTTAATTCTCTAATCGCTAAAATTAAATAAATTCTATCTTCTTCTAAAATATCTTTATAAGATCCTCTTTGATTACCATACAGAATTCTAGTACATGAAAGTACAATGTTATTTAATCCATCATCAACTTCTTTTAAGTTATTTTCATCTACAGTAGAAAAGGATCTAATCTCAGCAACCTTTGCAGCCCTAATATGAATTTCAAAATCATCTCTGTAAAATTTACCTTTAGATGGAAATTGGCTTAAATTTAAAGCAGTGTAACCTACCATTGAATTTAATCTTTTTATTTCAGGATCATCTGGAGAAGTATGATCCATTTGTCTACTAACATCAACCTTTCCTAATTCTGTAACTACTTCTTTAGGTGTTTCTGTAGCTTCTACTGCAATACCTTCAGCAGCAGCAAATTCTTTTTTAATATTTTCTTCGTGCTCTTTTGACATTTTTAATTGTTTTTTATTAATTGTTTTTCAATTTTATTTTCATCAACAATATGTTCTACTATTAACTGTCTTACATACCTAGAAATTGCTACAGGCTTTATACCAGTTTCCATTGATTTTTGTATAATTATTGTATTTAGGCTATCCTCGTCTTGTGGTGTTAATAAAACTTGTAATTTTTTAGTAAGCCTTCTTTTTTGTGGAATAAGTTCTTGTACCGTTTCATTAAAACCGTACTTAGGATTATCAGATTTAAATTTTTGAATCCAATATTCAACTCTTTTTAAAATGTTACCTAAAGATTCATTACTGTCAAAAGATTCTAATACTTCTCTTTTAAATGATGTTGTACCAAAATCTTTAACGGCTCTTTTAATATATTTTCCTGTTCCAAAGTTATTAGGATTATCATTTACTGAATATCCTACATAAACTTTATTTGTTTTATTCTGTTGTAGTTTATAGATTATCATTTCTATATTATATATTTTATATTATATATTAAGGAGTAAGCAAAAAAACTGGGAATACTTAATATTCCCAGTTTAATATTTAATTTATGCTCCTACGTTCTCTTCAACCCAGTGATCACAACGATAAGTCATTGTTAATTCAGCAGGATCTTGAGTTTCATAATTCAATTCATCTACAAAATCAGGTTGTCCTGTTGGGAATACATCTTTAAATGTAATCTTTCTGAAGATATCTCCTGCTCTGTTATATTGAACTACGATCATACTTCCAACATAATCTTTCTTTAATCCCATTTCACCAGTTAATGGATCATAGATTAAATTATTCCAATTACGGAAAGTATTATAAATGTAGTTTTCGTTAGCTTCATTTAAGTTAAGACTGAAGTTAAGTGTTAAATCAACAAACGTCTGAGCTGGCATACCTGCATAAGATCTATCAGCAAATTTATATTTTTGATTTACAGCATCTATTGATGGATTCAAATTATTTAATCCTCCTATAGATTTAACTTGCTCTAAGATTAAACCCGTATCATCCCCTAGTGGTGAAAATACAGTCACCTCAAATAGGTTAGGCTGAATAGGTTCGTACCTTTGGCTACTGGCCCTTGATTGGGTATAATGTGGTAGTGGCATATTTTATTTGTTTTTTTATATATTCGTCTTCTTTATCTTCTTATTGGAAGTTTCCTGTACTAATTGCACCAGTTCTTAAAATAGTTGTTCTCTGTACAAGAATTTCCATTCCTCTCGTTGGTTCAATATATGTATCTAAGATACCTACGTTTTGATCAATAACTTCTGGTGTGTTATTAGTTTCATCCATTATATTTCTATAATCAAAAACACCATCGTCATTTTGAACTGTTGCTAAGAAGTTATCAGCTAATGTTTTAATTTCTAATCTTGTTTGAGCTGTATTAAATTCAAATAAGTAGTTTTTAAGGATTGCTTCAATACCATCTTGGATATAAATTACAACCTCTCTAACGTTAATTGAGCTTAAAGCAGATTTTGGAACCTGTTGTGCAGTTTTATTTGCAAATATAGTTGGTCCTGTTCCACTTTGGAATACAATCGGATTAATTCCGAATGGCTCTAAGTAATAACGATCATCTTGGTCAAGATTAATTTCTAATCCTACAACCCCATTTCCTCCTATTACTCCACGTCTTACACCAGCCACGATTGACCACGGTAAAGCATTTTCATATTTAAGGATAAAGTTATTAGATACATTTGCAGCAGGAGGAACACTTATGTTCTTTCCTAAATCTCTAACAGTTAAGAAAGGATAATAATATCCACCCCAAGATCCACCACTTGTAGAGGCAGGTAATGAGAACCTAACAGTTGGATTCAATGCAAGATCTCCACCTTCAGATATAAACTTAGAAGATAAACCACCAGTTGCATCAGAGAAGCTTGGATTAGTATTTTTCTTAAAGTCTTTAGCAGATGGGGCATTAACAATCGCAAACGCATTTTTTCTACTCATACATAAGTTTGTATAGATAGCTTTACAATTTGCTTCAATTCCATTTCCATAAGTATCTACTAAATAACGGAAATTAATAGTTTCTCTATCAATTAAAGCTTTATATAAATTAGTTCCACCTAATATTGGACTTAAACATTTATTTTGTCTAGAGTTTGTTCCATCTGGTACATGTTTAGATGAATCTAATGCAAAACCTGGTAAAAGAAATACATTAAGGTAATCTACCCAAGAATCAATTGGATAATAAACCTCTACTGTTTTTTGTCCTCCAGCGCCACCTATTGCAGTTACGCTTATTTCAGATTGGCATGTTACCTTTACACCTTTTACACCTGCAGGTAAAGTAGATAGAATTGGATATTCTGATGCAGTTAATCCACCTACTACAGTATTAATTCTTGTTAATCTTGAGTGTGGTACAGTAACAGATCCTTCAGAATGTACTAAATAATTTCCTACAACGATATCAGCAATTTCTGGTGAGTTATCTGCTATAAGTATTTCATTCGGCTTTAATGTAGGTTCATTTAAAGTATCACCTTGAATATTTACAGTAAGGTTAAGAGCGCCTTTTAAAGTTTGTACTGCTAAACAATTAGCAGCTGCATAAGTAGTACCATCAGATTGTAAAAATAGTCCAGCACCATCTAAAGTAAATTGAGATTGTGGTGTTAGATTACTATAAGAATCTTCCTCGTAAGCAGTAATCTTTACAGCAGGTAAATTATATGCTGGATCAGATATTGCAATTTTATTAACTGCTTCTGTTGGAACTCCTGTATGAATATATCCATAATCTATAGAATTCATTACTAAATACGAAGTATATTGAATTCCTCCTTCTACATAAACAGCTTCATCACCATCGGTTAAAGTTCCGTTAGCAAATTGTTTTTGTAACATGGATCCATAAGAACCTATAATACCAGCAGCACCGCCACTTGCATTTTCATTTACTACAAAATCAAAGTCAGCTTCATTAATATAAGTATAAGCAGCAGTTGGTAATGTAGAAAAATCAGATGCCTGTACTCCACCAACGTCAGATAATAATACAGTTACAGTACCACCTATTACTTGGTGAGAAATTACTGGAACGTATTTATTAAGTACAGTATCGAGAATAAATGTACCTACTAAAGAAGATGTATTAGCGCGCATACCAGCAAATGCATCATATATAGCATCACCCGTTACACCTGTTACTTGGATTTGAACCCCATTAAATGAAGATCCTTCTTGAACAGTTATAGTATTACCGGCATTTGTAACCAAAGTTCCCGGTTCAATCTTTCTGCAATATGTTAAATCAGAAACAATTGATCCACTGTATGATAAGAAATTAACATCATCTTGGATTGAAGTGGCTTGAGTATATTCAATATTATGTCCTATCATATCAATTCCACCAGGTACACCATCTATTAATGTATCACCATCAAATAAATCTTCATTTACGGTAACAAATAATCCAGTACTTGCAGTATCAGCATTAACAACTTTTTCAACAAAAAGGTTATTACCTAATAAATCTACAAAGTCAGGAAGTAAACATGCAGTATATGTTGCTTGTAATGTTACTTCTGTTTCATTAAAGAATTCTTGTAATAATGTATCACTAGAATCAGAAGTAAATTTCTTTCTCTTTAATCCTTGTGTTGGATCGAAATACTTTTGAAATAATGGATCTGCATTAAATCTAGAATAAGGAGTTGTAGTACTAAAGTCTCCACCAAAATTACCTTGTAATACAAAGATGTCTACAAAAAAGTCAGATATTAAACTATCTTTGTTTAAATATCCAGGTACATTTGCAGCACCATACCATTCTTCAACAGTTACTTGATAAGGTAATACATTTGTTGCAGCAGATTTTTTAACAATTACAGATATAGGATTTTGGCCTAAATTTGTAACATCTAATAAATCATTTACTGTTAATGAACTTAACTTTGTTTGATTTGCACCAACATTTGTTAAAAAATCAGATGTTGATGGAAACCAAAATTTATCTCTGTTATAAAACTTTGCGTATTCATAATCAGCACCGATGTTTGTTTGTGTTGGCTCTGGTGTTGCGGCTGTTGCAAAACGAACAGCATTAACTTTATCATTAGCATCTAAGCTTAATAGATTAAGTGCAAGAATAGGTCCTCTTTCAAGAGCTGATAAACAGCTTCTGTGGAAAAAAGAATCTTTTCTTTCTAAGTTTCTATCTATATCACCGTATACTTGTTTAAAGAAAGAAGTATCGGGAACAAAGACGGGTGTATTGAACGGGCCTGTCTTAGAAAAACCGACTACCAATCGAGTTTGATTTGCTGGAATACTTACGACTTGACTTTTATCAAATTCAAACCTATATGTTCCTGCAGCCTTAAGAGAAGCTATTTTTGGATCTAGTGCCATCTTATAATATATTTTTTTTGTTTATTTGTTTTTTTATATATCTACCAAGTAACTACTTTTTATACTAAGTCATAGATATCAAAATTTAGATTCCCACCCTTTGAATCTTTTTCTAGAATTTCTTCTATCTTATTTTGAATTGAAGAATCTATCTCATCATATATCTCTTCGACAAAATCAGAAAAATCTAAAGTGGTAAAGAACTCAGAACTATTTATACAAGTCATAATCAAATCATCATTACCTAACTGGCCTGCATATGATCCGTTTGGAAGTTTGCCAAAAGTAGAAGACTCTTTTACTGTATCTTTATCAAATATACTAATTTTGTTTTGTGAAATATATTTTTTAAAGTTTTGGCAAAAAATTGGTTTATTGTCTTTTTTCACCTTAAGGCCAAACTGTTTAGTTTTTGCATCAACCCTATGTTTAAATTTAACTACACTTTCTTCATCAAATTCATTCCTCTGTGGAAATACCGTTTC
>Ga0257110_1001325_pt1 | contig 11686 bp, 14 predicted proteins | sample LP_taG_7_FD_190184 | JGI IMG/M metagenome (GOLD analysis project Ga0257110, IMG submission 190184) | Marine microbial communities from Northeast Subartic Pacific Ocean, Canada - LP_J_2015_P26_10m | ecosystem: Environmental > Aquatic > Marine > Oceanic | place: Canada: Northeast Subartic Pacific... | reverse complement strand
CGCCACGGCCCTGCTTGTTTTTACAAGCATTCCTCCAGAAGCGCAACTAGCTTGGGCATGCATGGCCGGGTTGGGCTCGCTGCGCTTCGCCTGCCTCCCCTCGGTCGGAGCCACATGTTTGGTTGATGTTGCTCGCTTCGCTCACTTTACACCACTCATCAAAAGTTTCGACGTGCCGCGCGGAATCCGTTCTGGTAGGGTCACACGATCGGCGTCGGCGTCGGCGTCCCTCCACGAGCAAAGTCTAACCTCCACGACACCTGGGTAGGGCCCACACGTGATGTGCCACACTGGGAAATGGTCTATAGGTGCGTCGAATTTCATGACATTCAATCTGCTCTAGTGGCCTTCTTCCTGAACTTTCTTTTGTCCTGCGCCATCAAAATCTGTGAGGATGCTTTCTTTACCTTATCACGAGTCAACTCGTCGTCAAGTTCACCATTAAGTAGATCATCATTGTCCTTCAAGGCACCGTCATTGTCCTCCCAATCTTCGTCAAGCAGTGGTAAATCAATGCGCTGGTTATAAGGGCGAGTTCTCAAAAGTTGGAATTCATCCCCATCTTTGGCTCCATTGTCTCCCGCCTCGTACGTCACAGGACCGCCTGCTATTGAATCATCGTCAGCTGCGATGTGGATCCGAGCTAACAGCTCAATCATCATCTTCTCATTCTCCGACATGACACGAACAGTTGTCTCGTCCGTCAGCTGCAGTTGCTTCCCCCCAACCTCCTCTCTAATGCCCTCCAGCTTGTCTTGAAGGTGCTTTACACCCGCCTTCACAGCAATGAGCATCTTAGCGAGCCGTTCGTACTTCGTGCGACATCTTTCAAGTCTTGCAGCAGCAGTGGCAAGCTGCTCTTCATGATCATCCACCATCTTCCTACGATGGCCTCCACCAGGACCTGAGTATTTGATTTCTTCAACATGCACTTTGATTCGCATCTTCTGTTCGTTGAGAGCCTCAATTTTTTGCTGATTTTCTTTCGTCAAACTCATCAGGTTTTCAGTCGTACTCTCTTGCGAAACGATTTTCTGGATTACCTCGTTCACATCAGAAACGCCTATTCGGGTGTAGTTACCAGCTGGAATTACAGCTATGAAATTCGTCATACCGGTGGCTTCCTTTATTTTTCGGAAGGCAGCTTCGAAGATGTCGATCTTTGTGCGTTGCTCCATCCTCTCTTTTGATAGAGTTGACTGTAAAGATGCGTTTGTCATAGTAGCCTTGACTTCTTGCTCACACCCTGCACCGATTTCACCTGCCTCCTGTGCGGCAATTTCCAAACGCATCTTTTCGCGCTTCTGAATGCGCTCGAGGGTTTGCTTTCGTAGCTGAACCATTTGGTGGCGTTCGCGCAGCTCTGTATCACGCCGTCTTCGTTCTTCCTCATAGCCCCCGCGCACATGTTCTAGCTCCGACTGTGCTACCTCGCGAGCGTGGTTTGCATCGCCAGATAGCAACAAAAGCTCCTCGTAGTCTCTCTGCTTAGCAGCAAATGTTCTTTCAAGAGCAGCAAGTTGGTGATCGAAGCCAATGCGTTCCTCCCTCAAACGTTTTACAATTTGTTCGTACGTCTTCTTAATTGACTGCACAACACCATGTAAGATGTAGGCGAATCTCATGTGTGATTACCTGCGCTTCGTTAAACTTGATGAGCGCCTTGTCTAATCTGTTTTCAAGCATGCGGATATTGCGTGTAATTGGCGAATCTTCTTGGTTAGGCCGTTGTGACTGGAGCTCGAGATCTCTGACGCCGTCCCTTAATTTCTCTAATAGCTGATCTTTTATCTTCGTTTGTTCCCTCATCATGTCGAACTGTTTACGAGTCTTAATCAAGTCAGCCTCAAGATTTCCACTCAGATGAAACGATCCACCGCCACGCTGCATGACTGAAAGTTTAATTCGGACTTCTTTGTTCTCCTCACGCAGACCTGCGAAGGATTTGGTAGAGTGTTAACTGTTGAAACACTGTTGCCAGCGTTTGATCTCCTCCTTGTTGGCGGTTTTGTTCGCTTCCAAAATATCTACATTTGCACGTCGGTCGCCTATCATAAGAGTCCGCTTGCTATTGAGGTTTAACTCGTAAGAGCACCTTGGAGCAGTCGCATGCGCTCTCGTAGATCGTCGACTTGTTCGGCAACGTTGCCATCGACCTCTTTGCGACCCATTACCATTTCGGTAACGCAATTTAACGACCGAATAACGAATGGGCATATATCAAGATCAACGTGTGTGCTTGCACAGAGAAACACCGGTTCGTCGCGGAGCCGTTGAGCCCCCAGCCGACGCCCTCAGGCGCTCTGACGGCGAGTCCGGTGTACTTTTCGAACTAATCCTTACAAAATTTGGCTATAGGTATCCGAGCGAGCGCGGTATAGAAGGCGACTATCGCGGTCAGAACGCGAGTGTGATTAAGCACAATCAAAGTGCGCTTAGCACAATCAAAGTGCGCTTGGCGATAAGCCAGCTGCCTAGGGGGCCTACATTCCGCTCCTTGGGCTATGGCTTGATCTGAGATCACCCCCCCCAGGCTGTGCTCGTTTTGTCAGATCTGGGCTAAACACGTCTTTCGCTAAACTTGTAGCGAGATAGTAAACTCCGACACGGGGAGGCAGCCTAGTGGGGCTGCCCTGCCGTGTGAGGGTGAACTATCGAGGTTACGCAGTGGCGGTACACCGGCGTCTCTGTTATCCTCACGTCACCTCGGCTGCCGCAGTATACGGGGGCCGAGGCTACTGGACGAACGGGCAGAGGATCTGCCTCACTAGGTCCAGGAAGACTCTCCGTCTATTACAGTGCGGGATGCAACTATAACAGGGTTAGAAAGTATTAAGAAAGGGGAAGGATATAGGGTGACTCTGTACCAGCGAGCCACTAGCTGAGGGAGATACAAAACTCTCTATCTCTCTACCCCCCCTGGATCGTAAGCCAATAATGAAGATCCATGTAGAGTATTTTGTTCTCAAAAGCTTCGAACATATATTCGGACGCTCTCCAATCAGGGCAAGAGAACTACCCACTTGATTATAAAGTCAGCATTTGAAAGGAAAAAGATGTGTGACGAGATGTTTAGTCTGCTTCAGAAGGTGTACCTGGTGGACGTAGAACGGGCATAACTCCAGCGATTGAGGACAGAGAGCCCCGATCCTAGACTAGTCTACCTGCTTGAGTAGGTAGTCTACTAACTACTTATTACCGTACCCTAGTCAAGAGTCAGGCTGAGGGTAAATTAACTTGTAAATTTACCTCCATACACCGGACAAGCCGCTTCATCGGTCTCCGAGCACATCCGTGAAGCCCTGCGGCCCACACACTGCCCGGCGGCGGCGGCTGACGACCACAGGTTACTTCAACATAGGGCTGCCTATTCAACCCAGGTTACTTCAGGTTACTTCAACCTCACATAGGGGCTGCGCTCGTTTCGGCCACTCTCTTGCTCCAGAAATGTTGGAATAGAGCAGAACCTTTATGCTGGTGCATTCATTCCAACGTAATTGCACGTGTTTTATGATCGACTAATTGAATTCGGTTGATCCGTCTCACGAAATCCCACTCAGGATACCTCGGAGGTAGTAAATAGAATACAGCGTGTTCATCGGCAAAAATGAAGATACTGTGAGAGATCTGCAACAACCTTGCCGTTATTCGAATTGCCAGGTGCGATGACGACCAGCTTCCCTGAACACTGTGCAGCAATCCCAGTCAGTAGGACGTCAAGGAACCCAGCCAGTGAATCGGCAAGCGGTTGCTTGTACTTACTATCACTGCGAACGAGCTTCTCTGCTTGGACATCAGCGCACCTTGCAAGGAGCTCCAGAAAATCAACGAAGGATAATTGCCCAACCCTCTGTCTATCATACTCATCGAGGGGCAAGAGCCGCGACCAAAAGAACAGAAGTTTGTAGTCTTGTCGCTTAAGGAACAACTCACTATTACCGCTGTCAAAGAGGCCTGCCTATATTTGGGTGTATCAAAAAAGTTCATCCTAGCGGTCTTCCACTCAGTTCTCTAAGCGCCGCATAGCGCATCGCTCAGCATCTGGTTCCAAATATCAATGCCAAAGATAGCGCGCGCCGGGCCGAAATGCATACCGCGTCGCTCCTTCGAACCCATTTGATACATGCTGTAGCAGCCATAGAGAGCCTCGATTTCTTTTTGCACGCGAAGAAAGACCTTTTCAACCTCTTGAGTATACAGGCGCCCTTGTCGATATGCATCTAGATCAACGTCCCACGCTGTCGGCGGAAGTTTTTCTCGCATTGCGGCAAACAGGTGCTTCGTGGCTAAAACGAGCGCATCTGCATGGCGTTTGCGATATAGTACTGAGCCGATTCGAATAATTGCTTCAAGCCATTCGTGTCCCATTAGACAAGTGTCTAGGTTGATATCCGCACTAGCCACACCTGGCCTTTCCTCTTTGTTTACCTATGTCACCAAGTTAAGCCTGTCCTAGCGATAAACATGACCCACCGTGATAAAGATGATCTGGATATCTTGCCAGACAGCCAAGGGGAGCTGCCGGCGCCTGACGTTAGGTAGATATATGTTCATTGGTTTTATACAAGAATACACCAATGTTGATTACTCCGATGAGTGCTTCTCTTCACTGCCAATTATGTCTTGAACGAAACGCAGGTATGAGTTTTCTCGAACGCAAAAGCACGAAGTACCGCCATCGCCTAGTTCAATCGCGTGAGGGAGTGCAAGACAAAGGACACCGGATGGAGGTAGACCCATCTCACCGTCAAAAGCGGAATAATGATAAAACGCGGCCATGATATTCGGATACTCCTTTTCGCAAAGATCCCGCAAAGGGCCAACAATGATTTCGCTGATTTCCCTATCCGCGAGCTCCTTGCTGACAAGTTTTCTGAATCTCTGTGTTGAGACGACGCGCGTCCAATCTGTTTCGAACCGCCTAGTCCAGTCAGCAGCTGTATCAGTATAGCCACGCCCATCACCGACGCTTTTACGTCGATTAAATATCGACCGCTCGATATCCCAGGGCCTATGGAAAGTGAATGGAAGCTCCCTAACCCAAACGAAGCGCACGTGTGGACATGATGGACTGCCCTAGCTTCCTCGATTGGCTGGTTGACTGTATGAGCATAATCAACTATAAGCTCGATTTCATCGATTGTTTCCTCAATTCCCGATTCTAATGCAGCAACTTTACAGCGCATTTCTGATGTATATGGCCCAGGTGCACGTGGGTAGCTAGGAAGAGGCAAACTACCAAGAAGTAGCCCCCCCCGACCTGTTGGCAGCGAGCAGGACGGCAAAGTCGGCATTACGAGCGCAAGTGTTTTAAGGCTGTCGGGTGTAGGCCATGGTCGATCTGGCAGAGGATCAGCGACCTACGTCTGAAGTTGCGCGTTAAGCTGTAATGTACGCCCGGATTGAAACTGCACAACTTTCGCAGCGAGAAAAGTAATAGAAAGCATCATCGTCAACATTTGAAAGGGCATGAAGAGCATTCACCCGAGCATCTGGAATCTTCCGGAACCGCCACAAGTTCGGACGCCCTTGAGATGTTGAAACTTTTGATAGAAATTCCCGAGGCTTGTTGGCGCTGCTAGCATCGTAAGTCATGTCAGTTCTGTTCATGCCTCGGGCTGCCTACGACGCAGGAATGATGGATCAAAGACGAGTCAAAACTCCTCACCCCATTTTGGCAATGAGCGCGTGACTCAGTCATTTTGAGTGAAAATCGCAAGTGGTGTGCAGTGTCGCAAGGGGAGAGGACCACCGTATCAGTCTCCTCGAAACAATCATCATGCACATATTTTTTTAAGACTGCCCTTTGGAGAAGAGACACGGCTGGACGCCATGGGTCGGAGCAACTGAACGGGCCACCTCGACCATAGCCATCGACAAATCGCCGCAGGCAGCACGAGTCTAAAAGACAGACTTTCGCGTCCATACACCGCTCAACTTTCATGCTGCTTGTCGCTGTGAGTGCTGTAGTTTGAAACCTTTTTTTCTTGTTGTGTTGTGAAGTGGCTTGTAGCCGACGTGATACATTTTGGACCTAAACGGATTCAACGGGCTTCTCTTTATCCTGTTAAATTGACTCGAGGCAAGACTTGGACATGGTAGAAGAAAGTACGAACAGCGGGATTCTTTGAGCGTAGGAGGTTAGCCACTGTCGCAGCTGCATCTGCTGCAGTGAAGGCATCTTCTGATCCAAATATCACGGCAGATTCAAATTGAGATAGTATTGCGTGCCGCCAGAGAACTTTAGCAGCATACCGCGCGATTGTACCGTGATTCATCGGGTGTATTGAGAGATTCCGGAAAGCTGTGATAGCTGGGGATAGGAACACCGAGTCAAGACCAAAGGAAGCAGACAGGCACTCTACGCAGCCCAGAACCCCAAGTGCACCTGCTTCAGGATGGCTTTTAGCAAGCCGCGCAACGATGCGTGCTGCTTCCACCTGGCATGCATCTGTGTCGCCAGAACTTCCAGGCACACGACTTTGAGCACCTGAATGGAAAGAAAGACCAGAATTGGAGTTTCAAAGGTCAATGATTTACAGCTCTGGTAGTTTTGCGACTTAATTCAGGAGTAAGTGAGGTAACCTCTAATGTTGGTGTTCGCAGTAGTGCCACGGCGAGAGCCGCGAGAGCCCAGCGCTCTTCGATCGGTGCCCCCCTCTTGTCGAGAGTGTGGCTCATCGCGCGCCGAAGCAGAGTTCTATTGCTTGGATATCGAGAGAACTCAAACGCCAGGCTTGTGGCACCACGGCAGGCCACGGGGCCAGCTACAGGCCAACGCAGAATTGAAACAACCGCCACCAAAACCGTAAAACTCTGATGGACGTCAGTTATTTCCTTAATACCTAGGTTTGTTCCTAGCCTTGTTGGACTTGCTAGAGGAATGAATGGCACCATCGTCGTGACCATAAGCTCGCCGTAGTGCAAGAATACAGGCAGTCACAAGAGAACGATGTTCAACACTGTTTTCTGGGCTTTTTTTTTTTACAAAATCAATTCTGTGATTGAGCGAGGCCTCCCTGATTGGATATGGATCTTTGCACACTGACATGCGCCTATTCTCATCAAAATTATAGAATGCATCTTTTCCCGACCATGGGAACATTCCCTTGTTTGATGGTATAGCGAGAGTAGCTAGCATTGTTGCTGCGGATGTAACACTTCTCATCTTGGCCGCACCTATCTACCCAGCATGCTGATGCCAATTAGCAAAGAACGCCGACACATGCCACTTTCATCGTAGGTAAGCAGTGCAAGTGCCGCCACGGCCCATGTCCGACAGTCTAGGTTTGGCGCCCACTGAACCATCCTTATCAACGATTTGACTGCACCGAGCGAGGTAAGCACCGATCGCCACTGGGCCTAGATAAGATACGAAGAAGTAAAGATATGTTTAGGAAGTGGGAGAGGCTGACTCCCACCGTGCGAGCAAGAGCCCAGACTATCGCAGCTGCCAAGGTTGCGATTGAAATATCTTTTCGCGTTTCAAGAAGCTCAACCGCTGCACCAATAGAGGCCTTGGAGGCTAAGCAGCCCGTCTCCCCGTTCACACCTGCTCCGTATGCGAGGTAGAATGCAGCTAAAGCTGTGCGATGTCTCAACAATCTATCACCTTCGGGGCTTGGGAGCTCGGCATTAGATGGTCGGGCAGCATGCGACAGTACCTTGGCTACCGTAAGTTCATTCGCGTGAAGTATAGAGATGTGCGCCGAAACACAACGGTCGCAAAACCATCTTTATTAGTGAGGAGTGCGCAGCAAAACCTATGCTGTCAGATTAAAGTCTGATTATTACATTATATGAATGCAATCTAGTACATTTTCCAACGCCGCCGTGTTTGGAGTGTGGAAGTAGCCGCCGGACTGGCACCCAGGATTGAGCTGCCAAGGCGGGCAAGAACGAGCGCTGCACCACGTCTAACGTCGAGCAACGCGGCAGCGTGAGCTGCCGCAGCCGCAGCCGCAGCTGAGGAGGAGGATCCGTCATCATCGCTTTGATCTGAAGATATATCTGGACCCAACAAAGCAAGAACTTTGATTAGAAACTCGCCATTCTTACGGAATGCAAGCTCTGGCAGGAGCGAGAGACGATCAAGCAGCATAATGGCTGCTGGAACAGCCTGTATTGGCGTATTCACAGTGGCCGCCTCCGTGATAGTCTTGGCGAGGTGTAGGGCAACACTCCAGCAATCGTCTACGGCTGCCTCCATATTCCAGATTGTACCTTGAGGTCTGACCAGCACACTTGCTAGTCCCCAGAGTCCAACAACTGTAGCATGTAATGTAGCAGACCAATGATGAAGGGGCATGGAAAGTCCATTAGTCTCACCATTGATTCCACCAATAGCGAAGCTGCTCAAGAGTTGGAACGCCTTTGCGGATATGGGAAGCCGTGTTGACAATGTATTATCAAGATTATAATTTTCGCCGCTAGGATGGCAATAAGTTCCTACTTCAAAATATGATCGGCCAAATGATGTTCGCATGGTAGCTGCGATGAGATATGCACCACAGCGACTGAGTGGCGGCCGCTCCCAGCCATTTACAAGCGTGTACACGATTCGAGACTGTTGTTCGAGAGTTGCGATCGCCACCTGACCCGGCCGTGCAGATGCGAGAGTTGTCAACGCATCCGCTGCCACAGTGACCGTCTCCTCATCGAGGCCCGAGGCTCTGACAGCATCGCCATGCGGATCAATCTTCCTTCCCGAGACCCGAGGTGGAGCTTCGGTGTCATACGTCCATAGAGTTCCCTCGCGTGCATTCGGGGCGAACTTAGCACACACCCAGAGAAGAGCGGTGGTTGTACCACCCACAAGCATGCCAGTTGCCGACTCATTGTCCACTGTTGCGACTATGATGCGCACCAGGATACCCACACAAAATGATCTCACTAGTGAACATGTGAATAACATCGAGGAGGGGTGCTTCCCAGCAGTATGTCGAAGTAAACGAACAGCCCTATCCATAGCACCAACCTATGTGGCCAATCGGCGTTGAAGGTGAAACAATGATCAGCACCTCGGAGAGTGTTCTTGCCGTGGGTTCAGCCATGGCAATCAAGTAAGTACCATGTGCAGCGGCTACAGCATGCTCCAATGGCGGAGCAAGAAGTGAAGCGACACGCTTAACCGTGATCCTGTCTAGCATGTTTTTGTGAGCGTGCAGGGTCTCAACGAGGATCAATAGCATGGCCTCACGCTCGAATTTCCACATGGAAGTGCACGACTTGCTCTCGGGGGGGACACCGCATGCATCGAGCTTATCCAAGATTACCTGTGGTAGCACGGACATCGAGAGACGCAACAATCACTGTGGACACCCAAACACGCCATCAGTCGGTTTCGCATTTTGCTTTCAGAGCGTTCAAGCATGTGCCGCCAGGCAATGCACCAATGCTTTTGACATCCAATCCAGTGCTCTGTGCCAAGGTGTTTACTCTCATCGGAACCTTTAGTAGAATCTAAATTCATCGAGTCGCGTACCACGAGATTCGCCGTGTCCACCAAATTTAATGCTCCCCTCACCTGGTCTGCGAGCTCGTCATATGTAGCATGCTCGCCCAAAAAAATGGTTGATCGGTGTCCAGACTCAGAATGGCGAACGAGCACGCGCCTGCATGCAGACTCTAGCTGAATAGCGTCGCCCATGCCTTGCCGATAATATATAATTATTATTGGAGATTTAGCGTCGGAGATATACTAAGGAATGATACAGATATAGAATGAGATAGTTGGATTAGGAGCTGGGTGTGCCTTCAACCTCCACCGAAGGCTCACTCCGCTACTCCCACCTACCAGGAAGGATCGAGTCTGGGTCCCCGTCGCGTCCACCGCGGACCGGTGCAACGAATATAGACGGACCCTGCTGTCTCTCTCTCTCTCTCTATCTCTTTATCTCAATGACTATACTAGGCTACAGTACGCTACGCTACCACTACCCTACTACTATCATGCTAGTACTGTACCTACCCTATTTAGGCTCTCCTTCCCGTTCCCCTCCTTTATAATCAGTTACTATAAGGCTCACTGGCACAGGCCGGGCGATTTGATCGAGATCACCTCACCGCCTCCGGGCGGCGCGCGGCGCCGCCGGCGACACGGTGCTCACCGCGCAATGCATGCGGCGTTCGGGCCGCGGCAACCTTGACAGGCCACTCGGGAGGGACATTCCAGGGGGTGTTTACTCGAGATGCCGCGGCCCGCTCGAGCCCTGGAACTAAGTTGGGCCTCTCGTCGGTCGCCCCCCACCATTAACGGCCGTTCTGGTCATCCACGGGCTGCCCCGACGCGAACTAAGCTGCTCGCCTTCGACCGATGGTCTTTCCCGAGCGACTCGCAGCCGGGCCCGAGGCGCGGCAAGGTCCACAGACCGAGCGCCGCGCCGAGTCCTGGAGCCGCTGCATCGGCTAGCGAGAGACGCGTTTTAGCCCAGATCTGACAAAACGAGCAAAGCCGGGGGGGGAGGCTAATCAAAGATTAAGCCACTACTCTCTGATAGAGCCCCTGTTGAAGGTGCACCGTGACTGCCACTTGTATCATTCTTGATACAAGTCACAGAAGCCTCTTCGATTTGCGTTACCCCTCGATAAGCATTATGGACCTTTCTCCCTCGGATAAGCATCGATGGACCACGCGGAAACTGGGTGGCCGCATTCGGCTCCCGAAGGAGGAGGATGTGAGCAACATCTGGCGCTCTGATCTCCTGACCTCTAACCTTTTTTCATTGACATGTCCCTCTCGGTTGCCACCCTCGGAAGGCATCCAGTACGCTCAGGTCAATACATCACGCCACACAATCAGAGATGCGCCTTCAGGGTCATCGACAACGGTGACAAGAGAGGCTCTCGCGAGCCGCGGTGACGAGGGAGTCGGAAGGCAATTGCCAAAGCATCTCGATGCCGCGTCGCATGCTTCATGGGCCTCGTCGCATGCATCATGGACATCCGCAGAGTCTCGGGCTTCAGTCAGCTCAACAAATTCCATCAGCAGACGAAACAAACAAGCACGATACCATGTGCCTATTGCAAAAAGACCATCAGAGCAACTGCTGCTCAATGCGCGTCGGAATGTGCTTGAGGGAAAAGTGTACAGGACAAAGTCTCATGCGCTGTCATCGATGCCCCTGAGTGAACGCTTACAGGGACCGACGCGGCAATCTCGGCATCGCCCAGCAAGTCCCTACGAATCACAACGCGACCCATTCAAAGACAAAGCTTCGCTCGGCTTAGTAGACAAGCTTCCCAATGAGAGCGCGGCAGCTCAAACAAGTGACGTCATAGCCGTACTGCGACCGCGAAAAACCATATACAACAAAGACGGAACCATGCGTCGGTTTGTGAGCGAGATGATTAACTCAAAGATTCAATCCATTGCAACACATAGAATAGACTGGAGGTCAAGAAAGCCATTAGTGAACCCACGAGATGTGTTCTCGGATGCGCGCGCTGCCGCGAGAGACCGTGAAGTTGCATCTGCAGTTGCGCAGGCCGCGATGAAGGCATTAGAGCAGCTTAAGCGCCACGAGACAAATGTTCGGCGTTCGCGACTGAGGTCTTCAACAGTCGGTCAGCACCTCGCTATGCAAGCACAGATGGCACAGCTTCTAGCAATGAGACGGCAACATCATGAGCGTGACCAAAAAAGACAGTGCGCACAGACCATCGCGCGATGGTGCAACTGTGAACG
>Ga0257110_1001324_pt1 | contig 11686 bp, 12 predicted proteins | sample LP_taG_7_FD_190184 | JGI IMG/M metagenome (GOLD analysis project Ga0257110, IMG submission 190184) | Marine microbial communities from Northeast Subartic Pacific Ocean, Canada - LP_J_2015_P26_10m | ecosystem: Environmental > Aquatic > Marine > Oceanic | place: Canada: Northeast Subartic Pacific... | reverse complement strand
GTATGAACTCTAATTTTATTGGTGTTCCACACAAAAACCGCATTTTCAAAAATTTCTGAGGATGTTGTTATATTAGAAATTTCTTTTCCTTTAATCGAAGATACTTCAGATTGAACACCACCACCAAAAGATTGATTTTCAAATTTTAATTTATCACCAATTTTATAATTTTCTCCTGAATTTACAATATCAATTTTATCGATAATACCTTTAGAAATAGAAGTTATTCTTACATCTTGATTAGAGATTTCTCTAGATTCTGTTACAAAATCATATCCAGAAAATCTTTCGGTAATCTTGTATGGGAAAGTATTTCTAATTAAATTAGATTTTGTAAATTCAAATGTTTGATCTAAGAAATTATTTTCGGTTAATAAATTTGATCTAAACGTGTTTCCTATAAAATATGGAAATTCTGGATTTCCTGTAATTGAATTTATTGAAGCATGATAAGCATAAACTCCATTTGGAAATTCTTTTGTTTTTTCAAATCTTCCATTATGTTCATCTAAATCTCCAGAATTATCAAAACAATAATCTTCAACAAAAAATCCATCAGAAAACTCAGAAGGTCTATCAATAACTTTTGAAGTGTCTAGAGTATATCCAGAAACTAATGTTTTTGTAGTTGAATTTATATCTGTAGGGTCTGATATTCCAAAAGAACCATATATTGGATTTCCATCATAAGCCCATCCGATAATACCAGAACTTGTAGAAGATTCTTCCCCAAAAGAGTCTCTTAATTTATCTGAGTATCCATTAAAAGTGAACTGAAGACCTTGATTTTTATTTTTTAAATCATAATATAAACCGGATCTTTTTTGTGGGGAATTTACATTTAAAGATCTAATTTTTCCTTCGTATACAGCATTTAGTCCTCTAGGTCTTATGATAATCTTACTATTGTCTGGATAATTTGAACCTCTATTAATCACAACGACCGAAGAGATTTTGCCTTTAGAAATATTTGCTTTTAACTTAGCTCCAGATCCTTTTCCAGTAGAATCAAATAGTTCTAAATCTGGTTCGGAAAAATACTCAAACCCCCCATATTCAATGCTGACAGATAACAAGGATCCCGAAATAATATTTGGTTTGATACTTGCTTCTTTTCCATTTTGTAAAGATATTTTTGGTGTTCTTTCAAAATTTAGTGTTGTTGTACCAAACCCAAGACCTTTGTTATAAACATAAATTTGTTCTATAGATCCTTTAATAGTTGGTGAAACTTGTATAGATTTTGCAGTTTCAACTGCAGATCCTACTGGTGATAAGTTTACAGATATTTTGATATCTGGATATTTAAATTTTTGGTATCCAGATCCTGTTGTTGTCAATTCAACAATATTCCTTCTTTCAAAATTAGATGATATTGTATTTCCTATACCAGCATCACATAATTGGAAAGAATCTTTATTATTTGCTACAATATAATAACTGTTTGTTGTGGAAAGACCAGATATTGGAGTCTCTCCAGAATCAATAAAGTATTCGACAACTTCTCCAGTAGAAAATCCATGATCTTCAAAGTTAATTGTATTTTTTGTAGTAGATATTCCTGATGTTTTAACATACAGTTGTCTATTTGTAAATGTTCCTCCATCAATAACTCTAATTTCAGTGAGAGTGTCTTTAAAGTCTGCAGTTTTAAATTTTTGAATTCCCGTAAAAATAGTTCCACCAAATCCAATAGGATTTGTATCATTTATCGCATCTTCAAAGGTTTCATGTAATTGAATTGTTGTGCTGTTGTCTACAGATACGAAATAAAAACTATTATTTGTAAGAGTAGATGATCCCAATCCTATACTGACGTTACTATTTCCATTATTAAAATAAACTACTTCTTGACCATTAAAGAAATTATGATCTTCTGAGAATGTTATCTGATTGGTGGACGTGGAGATGCCACCACCTTGGGTAGTTTTTCTTGCATCAAATAAAATTTCTCTTCTTCTTTTTGTTAATATTGGTTGTAATAATCCTCCTTTAGAATTTCCACCTTCGATAGAAATACTTGTAATTTGCTCAATATCAAATTCTTGAGGAGTTACATTAATATCTGTTATTGTACCTGTAATAACTGGTATTGCTAAAGCTTCTTCAGATCCACCTTGTACCTTTAGTTTGGGTAAATTAATAACATCGTAATTTTTTCCACCATTTAAAACTCTAATTTTTTCTAGAGGGCCATAATATAATTTATCTCCCGATTTATAATTTGATATTTCTACACCATTTATGAGCATCCCTACAGAAAAATTTGGAATAGTATCTGTGGATTTTCCAAATTTTATATTTGAAGGAATTGGAAATTTTCTAAGAATCTTTGAACCGGATAATTTTTTATTACTTTGAGAAAATAATGTAAAGGTATGAGAACCTAAAATAGAATCTGTATTAAAGTTTTCATCCTCGTCAGAGTAAAATTTGGCAGCAAACTTATCATCATCTAATGTGCTTATAGATTCGAATAATTTTATAGAATTTTGGTCAATTACTTTTACAAAGTATTCATTATTATCTAATTTTTTTAATCTTTTATCTGAAAAATTATAAATTACTCTATCACCAGTTATAAATTTAACTTTATCTTCGAAAGATATTGTAGTGAATGCATCAGTATCTAGATCTTTATCTGTTATAAATCCGGAATCAGGGGAAATACTCTGTTCAGATAATTCGGGGGTTAAATCATATAAAAATTCTGTGGTTATTCCCGTAATTCTACTTGAAGGTAAAGAATTAGATGCGACATATGCAAATTTGTTATCTTCGAAATATACATTTTGAATATCAGTTATTTCGGAACCATTTCCATTTAAAAAACCGATAGTATTACTATATGCTTTATTTACTTTTCTTCTTATCTTATAAAGTCCATTTCCAGTAAAAGAAAATTCTGATAAAAATACTTGGTTTGATCCTATAGAAATATCCTGACCCACAAAAGGAGTGTCGGATGTTAAGGTTGGGTATACAACTATATTTGTACTTCTATCTACAATTTCTACTAAATCGTTTTTCTTTAATTGGCATTTATCGACAGAATTTTTTAGAATTATATTAGATCCTTGTATAGATTCAATATCAATTGAAGGGCAAGCATTATAAATCCAAGAGTTTGCGAAAATTTGCTTATAATTTTTATTATCTTGAGGGTTTATAACATTATCACCAATACTTTGAATTGATATTTTTTGATTCTCAGATATAATAATATTATCAGAACCTTGATTAAATTCTGAAATGATTCCAGTTAGTCTAAAATCAATTCTCTTTGATGTATCACCATCTTCAAAAGAAAAGTAAGTATCATCAGAATAAATGTTATTCGTAGAAGAAATTTTGCTTTCTACACCAGAACAACCAAAAAATTGATTAATACTCTTGTTGGTATAGGTTATTGTATTAGATCCGGAGTAAATAGTTCCAGACTCTGGAAATCCAATAGTAGAGTCTACACTAATTACAGAATTACCTACACCTACATTTACATCCTCTAATGATTTTGTATTTGGAGTTATATCAAAAGTTTCTTTTGCTGCAAGTCCATCATTTGATCCAACAAAAAGAGATACTTTATAATATAATTTTTGTCCTCTAGTAAAAGGACTTATAGAAGAAATTGCAGCAGAAACAAAAGAATTATTATTTTTGAATAACGATTGACCTTTTATATTTACAGGATTTCCATCAGAGATAGGTTCTAAAATTACAATATCAGATCTGACATAATTTGCATCCGAAGACTTTAAAAGATAGTCTTCTAGATTAATAATGGATGGATTTTCTCCAAAAAGTACATTAAATAAAATTCTAAAGGATTCATTAGTACCTTTTGACGAATAAAGAGATTTTATTTCTTTAATAAAATTACCTACATCAATTCTATCATCAAACTTTCTACCTTCAAATCCAGGAGCAAAAGTAAATTTAAACTTTTTAAAAAATTCTTTTAAAAATAAAGAACTTAAATTTGTTACTTTAGAATCTTCACTATGAGACGATTTACTAGATTGTTCAAATACTAATTCTTCTATATTCAGATCATTATGATAATCGGTTATTCCACTAAAACCACGTATACATCCTATAAAACTATTGGTTGTAATTCCAGTATATGTGATAATTTCATTATCAATTTTAAGAAGTCCATACTTTGTTGGGAATCCTTTAGTGCTTGATACGGTAATAGTATCACCATCTTCTCCAATAGAAGATTCTAAAGTTACATTGTCAACAATAACTTCTGGTTTTAAATTATCTAATTTTAAATATTGATCTAAATTTTCTGCAATATCTACCGTTCCACCTTGATATTCTTGAGATATGTAATACTGTTTTAGAAAATCAAGAGTTTTTGGACTTTCGTCCAAAATAAATTCTGGAAGTTGGTTTGAAATTACATCTTGAATCTTTACTCTAGATTCAAATCCAGTACGTATCATATTACTCTCTGATTAATTTTCCGTTTGAATAACTTGATGTATAGAAACTTCTTCTAAACACTGTCCCTGATATTTCTTCACCTGAGGAAATAACGTCTTTTAACATATTTATTTCGATATTAGAAATGTCTAATTTCAAGAAAATATCACGCAACCCGATAACATCATTAGATTCTGGTATAGCTTGAACTTCTATAATATTATTTGGTCTTTCAGTAGAAGTAATATTTACAGTTCCAATATTAATTTCACCTTTAACATAATCTACCGTTCCTGCAGATTTAGAAACAACTCTAATTGTTCCATTTGATAAATTTTTCACAACAGAAATTAATCCAGTCTTTCTATCTGGATTTGGAACATCAGTCAAATAAACAGTTTCACTTTCACCAGCAACAGTAAATCCTGTTGATTTAATATTAAATCCACTATCGTTTACATGAAATTGATTACCAAAACAGAGTTCGTATTGGGTAAATTGATTAAAAAGAGCATTTAAATTTCTTCTTATCTTTACCCTAGTAATATTAGATGTTATAGCAGTATCAGTATCATCAATTGCTCTTAAAACTCTACTATACTTAAACCTTCCTCCAAACTTATTCAAATCTAAAGATTTTGCATAACTACTGAGAGTATTTGATATTTTAGTCTTAAGTGTCTGTGGAGTAGATACTTTTGAGTCATTATAATAAATAAAGGAATCCAATTCCACATATAAAACTTTCAAGTCTAGAATACTTTGCTTAATTCCAGAAACGGAATAATTCTTGAGTTGTGAAAGTATTCTAGACTTATTAAACTCACTAACCAACTCACCATTTTTTGGCTTGATTGATATTTGAACTGTACCAAATTCTGGGGGTTCTAGTTCTTCTCCACCAATAATAGAAACAGATTCTGTGTCTGGATATATTTCTTTAATGATAGATTCGTAGTCTTGACCAGTTACTGCTCTGTTTTGTGCGGAGTATATCTTTGGAGCAAAATACTTAATTGAATCTATCTTTTCAATTCCGGAACCATTTTGTGCTTTAGATACTGTATTTACACCAAATGGTTGCGGTGAAATTGGGTTATTATTGCTATCAATTATTCTACCTGCAAAGGAGAAGAATGATGCACCATTTCCTTCTTCACCTTCAGTTACCAAATAGTTAACTTGAATAACAACACCATTTTGTAATTTCTTTCCAATTAATCCATCACCAAACAATAATTCATATTTTTCATCCTGTATCTCTTGAATTAAAAATATAGCAGACTCACTATTCACATTTACAATATTATCAACTAATTTATATTCTACTCCATCAATGTAAACTTTTATTGTTGCAGTATCTATAAAAGAATTATCTAAAATAAATCTCTGATCTATTGATCCATCATAGACAAATTGCTTTGTTAGAAATGTTCCTTGCAAAACTTCAATATTATTAAAATCTGCTTTTACGGAATTAATATTATTTTCATTCTCATCTGTAAAACTCACATCTTCAGTTTGAACCGTAATATCTTCTACCACCGAAAATAAGTATGATGTATTTTCTATAAGACCTTTACATACAAGACCTTTTTGAAGAGATAATTTTTGTGTATTTGAACCATTTACTGTAACTGAGAAAGATATTGTAGATTTCGCAGAATTTCTAGATTTTGGAACATATCCAATATTTCTTGCTAAAGAAACGACATTCTCTCTAAGAGTCGCAGAGTCTAAGAAAGACTCATTTACGACCATGTTAGAGTTGAATGCCGTTATATAGGTATTATATGCTAATGTATCAATCAAGACTGAGAAGTTAGAACCTTCATAATCAAATCCCGTGAAATTTGAATTAGCACGAAGATAATCTTTGATAGATTCTTTTATTTGATCAAAGTCTAAATTTGTAAATTTTGTAAAAGGCATTTTATCTTGTTGCCTCTAAAAGGAATGAATACTCTTGTGTAGGAAACTCTTGACCGATGATATCGTAAATTATAGTAGCACTAAATGTATTTTGGTCAGGTCTAGGTTTTACAATTACTTGTAAATTATTTACCCTTGTTTCAAAGTTATTGATAGAAATTTCAATTTCATCTGCAATTATTGATGCAGTACCAAAATCAATGAAATCAAATAATGAACCTCTGACATTAGAACCAAAAACTGAGTTAAAAAATTTTTCTGTGGGAATTGTTTGTACAATATTTCTTACAGACCTGCGAATAGCAGATTCATTTCTTAATACTTGAATATCTTTAGTAGTAGGATGAGGATCAAAAGATAAACTTATATCTTTAAACCCTCTTGATATCCTCTTCATTTTTATTATCAAAGAGTTTTCTTAATTATATTTATACTCTATTCCTGGAGATTCTTCTGTCCTTTTTTCAAATCATCGTGCATAATCTCTTGAAGTACTTTTTCTTCCGAATTTTCAATTTTTTTGGGTAATGACCAGTAATCTGTGGTCAAACTTGTTGTTCCCCACACTTCTTTCATGTAACTTGTATTTCTGTCAACTGTTGAATTGCCCATTTTTACTCCTGATTGTTAAAATCAGAACTTTTTAAGGGGTTACTATCCCTATTTTTTATAAAAAAATTAAAATATTACTGTGGCACCAATTTTAGTGGTAAATTGATTTCCATCGAAACCAATTCCATCAGATATTGTCCAAACTTCACCATATACACTAAGATTTTTACTTAGTTCAAAATTAACACCAGCTTTTGCTGAACCTTCATTTTCATTCATATTACCAGATTCACTAACAAGGGCTGGACCACCTTGAAAATAATATGATGATTTTTCACCAATTTTTCCTTTGTAACCAATATGAAATTCGGTAATACCACCGTTATATTTGGTTGGACATTTGGAACATCTAGTAACATAACCGGCATTAGACTCAATATTAATATAAGGATCTGCTATTGAGGCAGAAGGAAATAATAAAACAGGAAGAGAGACAATAAATGTTGCTATAGAACGTAACATTATGCTAATGCATGGAACTATTATTTATTTTCTATCCTCTTCAAGTAAGAGTTCACGTTCCTGTGCAGTTTTCCAGAAATATTCGTCCTCACGACCCATTCCAAGTCTTTCAAAACCATTTTCAACACTGTAATATTGAGTTGATACTTTAAAATCAGGCATTTTGGGTTCGACAGGTGTCAAACTATTGTCAAAAATACGTAATCTGTTGTTTGGATACAGTGCATACTGCCCATTTTCAAGTTCAATTAGGTTATGAGACTTGTGTTCGGCAGGATTCTCACTGGTCGACCAATCAACATAGTCAGGATCATGATGATAGTTATCAATAGTACAGACATAAGTACCTTTTACATTACCATAGTCCCGTGTATAACATTCAAAGTCCATTGATCCTATGAATTTCTTATCTACCGAGACAACCCCGTAGTCCATACAATTCCAAAACTGTAGGTTTGGTAGGTTCATGTCCGGACTTGGGGTCTCAGGGTCCGTTACAAAGGCACTGATAGGCAATTTATCATACATTGCCGCATACTCTGGTAAATAAGTCTCAAAATAAAAAGCACGTCCAGGTAACGATTTAACCGATACCCAAACGCCCTTTACAAATTCACCATGTCCACTTTGATGGTCCGTTAGATACTCCTTACGAACCCATACTTCCTGCGATGGAAGATTTGCAATCAAACAGGCCATATAATGATGATGATACTATGATTATATATTAACCCCGTCCTTGTCCACGATACATCTTACGTTTCCCATTACGAGAAGTCGCGGCATATTTTGTATGCTTCCCACTTCCTTGACGAGTCTTTTTCGGTTTAGCTTCCACAAAACCATTACCACTCAATCCAACCTTTGAACGTACTGCCATAATAACTCCTTAATACTTTGTGATTTTTGTTTCAAGATCTTGTGGTCTTGGAGAACCTTTCTGATAATACTCTATCGAAAGGTCCTCCATCTTATCAAAATACTCCTCCTCCGTCAAGTTCTTATACAGAACTTTCCTTTTATGGAGAATTGTATATTCTGTCAGTCCCATCAGATGACTCTTGTCTTTTCGTGTCCGACACGAACCCGTGGATCACACCATATCTCAAATCCTGCTTCGATAGCATCGAGACAGAATGATACATCTTCTCCACACATATCCTGTACCTCTCCACTCTCAAAGACTTGCATCTTCGGAGCAAACCATGGATACTTCATTTCTTTATGTTCAAACACTCCGTGCTTAATTAGTAACCATCCAAATCCTGCATAATCAACAGTGAAAGGTTTACGACGTTTTGAAATACTCTCCCCGGTTTCATGATTCATGACTCCACCATTATTACGGAAATCATCCTCTTCCATCCAATGTGCAACACTTGTTGTCCTACCATCTTCTGTCATATACCATCCACTCGCAATGTCCTGGTCCATCAGAACTAATTGCCAAAACTTCTCAGACGAAAATACAATGTCACTATCAATCCATAATTGCCAATCATACTGCAACTTACCGTCCCATGGAATTTGATCCGGTCCTCGTAATACATTCGCACCTAAACATTTGCATCTGGCAAAATTTACCATCGATGAATAATCTTGCGAAATCTGGATACTTGCTCCGGCCTGCACTAAATCAAAACAAAGTTGTACAAAGTTTTTGAGATACGTATAAGAAACTCCTCTACCTGGTAAACAAAAGACAATAGTTTTACCTCTTACCATTTCCTTTGCTTTTTCATAGTCCCATTCTGGAGCACTCTCAGTTGCTTTGGGTGTCTTTGCTTTTACAGTAAATCCTTTAGCCATAACTTTAATTAAACTACTTCACTATCATAACACTCTATCTATACACAGTCAACCTAATTGATACTCCGAATAATAATCGAATCTTTATCAAACTCGATGTTTACTTCTACTCCCTCATACCATCCATTCTCATCACATATCCATTCGGGTATTGTTAATAAGTGCTCACCGGTTACTGGATCGATCTCTATAGTCGTAAAATTTTCTGCGGGATTTTTTTGCATATCTTTGAATCCTGATGCCGTTTTTTATATATGAAAAAAAAAATTTATAGTGGGTATTTTGAAATAACTTTGAGTGTTGTATCTCAAGGTCGTTCTGGGTCGTTTATAGCTTCCAGGGACCCATGGGTTTTATATACGCACCCCGCACGAACGAACGAACTGCTGTTCAACAACTGTGCGGGGTTAAGTATTACTTAAGGGGATGATTAGTCCCCCTTAAGTGTTAGATAAGATCCGACACTATTTCATCCCCTGCCAGTGTAAAAGGGTCCCCGTCAATATACTCTACGGGTTCAAAGGATGGACACACTGCCCAATTTTCAGTCTCAATAAAGTGATTTAGTGCAAACTGAGAGAATAATTTAGCACCTAGATTAGTGTTAAATTGTCCGAATGCATAATGTCTTTTTTCGATCCATTTTTCTGGGGTGGTAATAACAACCTCACAAAATAAGATCCCCAATTGTCTCCACTCACCAACACGGAATGACACTGCAAAGTGATAATCACCTACAGCATCAAAGTGTATGTAATCAGTGTAGATTCCACCGATATCATCATCTTTAAGTGCAAACTGTGAGTAACAGTCCCAAGTAAGATTATATTTTGCGAGTGTTAGTGACATGATTTTAGTGTGGTGAAAGGTTAAAGAATAGGGGAGGATTAGTCCCCCCTAAGTGTTAATCAGGCAGGGATTTCAGAACCCCACCAATTGTTACCATCGTAGGCAGAATGCCAGGTTTCATAGAAACTATTCCAACAATCATCATCGACCTCACACATACCATAAGGTCTTCCCATGGTCTCCTCATTGAGAAGAGAATTGATCTGCAATTGATCACATAACCAATCGTGCGAAGCATCAAGATCGGATTGTGTGTTGCTCACGAAATCATAGAGACCTGCCATAATGTCCTCCCATGTTGCTTGCATTTCGGGGGAGTTTGGAAAGATGATCATGGTTCGGGTGTCGGTTGGTTTGACTCTTAAATTATAGCAAGTTTGGAAGGCATTGCTGCCCTCCAAACCTTAAGAGAATCGGATCATCCTAGGATTGCTGCCATCAGTCTGTCTCTCTTGCGTGGTGCAATACAAAACCAGAGTGATCTCTTACCGGTCTTAACATTTCGAGTGGCAGCGATTGACCTTTGGGTTTCAAGATCCACCAAGACGGCATGGATTGTCCCCTTATGCTCTTTAGGATCAAGTCCCATGGTGCGAACCAACTGGGTACCAGTCATTGGACCTTGCTGAATTAAGATTGACCGGGCAGCAATCCGAATCATGCGGTGAAACATTTGAGAAGAGAATGCGATCATGGTTTGGGTATCGGTTGGTTTGACTTTGTTATTCTACAGGATCGGAACGGGCATCCGTGGCAGAATGCCCGACTTGTAACACTTTGAAATAATGTTACATAATGCTTGATTGCCAGATCTCAGCATCACTCTTTAATAGTTTCGTTGTCTTATCTGAAACATAAAGATTCTCCAGATAAGATTTAATGTGCCTAGTCGTAGTGTTAGAATAACTTTCTGAAACATACCAATAACCATTTTCTATGTCACTATGTGCATCGCAGTCATAACCTGCGACTAATGTTTCATATGAAAATAGATATTCTCTCCCTTGATTGTCTGTAACCAAAGTAAGATTTGATTTGATTTGCTTGAGTTTCATGGTTTGGTGTCGGTTGGTTTGACTTGTTCAATATAGGGCATCTGAGGTTCAGTGCCCATTTTGTGTGCCAGTTAATCAATCGAACATAGCAGCAAGCAATTCTTCCCACGTATGGTAGGGAGTAGGGTTTGCAGGTTCGGGATCCGCCTTTGGGGCATCAGACAGCAGACACGCCCAAGCATAGACGTGAAACGTGTATGGGGTGAAAGTATTGTCGTCTTCGCATAGTTCCAGACCTTGACGGGGAATCAGACTGCCGTGCTGTGATGCAAAATTTAAGTGTGTCATTGGTTTTGGTGTGGTGTGGTGGTCTTTCTAATATTAATCTATCAGGAGACCGTTTCCAGTCTCCCTGTGCCAGTCTTAGGATTGTCACAGCATTTCGATTAGGTGCATCAGGGAAGTAATTTGTATGGGAGTTTGCCAGACGATCACATCTTCCAGCATGTTGCCGTTAGGACGGATCACACCAACCTCAAAGGTAACCTGCCCAATCCTACCATAAAGCCCAGAATCTTCCGGACCTGCTACCA
>Ga0257110_1001323_pt1 | contig 11689 bp, 4 predicted proteins | sample LP_taG_7_FD_190184 | JGI IMG/M metagenome (GOLD analysis project Ga0257110, IMG submission 190184) | Marine microbial communities from Northeast Subartic Pacific Ocean, Canada - LP_J_2015_P26_10m | ecosystem: Environmental > Aquatic > Marine > Oceanic | place: Canada: Northeast Subartic Pacific... | reverse complement strand
TTCGTGGGCAACCCTCGAGAGGGGCTTGTTGGTTTCGGGGGTCGCGGTGCTGACGGGTGTGGTCCTCTTATTCAAGGCAGTCAATGATTGGCGTTTGTCCGATTTTGGGTCGCTCGATTATGGAAGTAATATGAGGTGGGTGATCCCGGGAGTGATGATCACGGCATTGGGGTTCCAGCTTTTTCTGACCAGCTTCTTTGTGAGCATCCTTGGGATAAAAAGGAAGCGATGAAGATTATCGATCGAATCCATGGAGATTATGTGCACCAGCGAAGAGTAAGGGTGCTGGCAGATTTTTTTGCGTCATCGCTTCCCCAGGATTTGTTGGTTCTAGACGTGGGTTGTGGGGATGGACTGCTCGCAAGAGCGCTCACCCGGGCCCGTCCGGATCTTAAGATTGTGGGAGTGGATGTTTTAGAACGCCCGGACTGTGCAATCGCAATGACTAGCTTTGACGGGGAAACGCTTCCATTCGACGAAGGAGAGTTCGATGTCGTTCTCATGGCTGACGTTTTGCACCACACCGAGGAACCGATCTGTTTGCTGAAAGAAGCAAAGAGGGTTTCGAAGCGATGGATTGCGCTCAAAGATCATACCAGAAACGGGTTCTTGGCTGGGGTGACCTTACGGTTTATGGACAAGGTCGGTAATTCCCGCCACGGGGTCGCCCTGCCCCACGTTTATTGGTCGAAAGAGGAATGGACGAGGGCGTTTCAAGAGCTGTGCTTGACGGTTCAGAAATGGACTAACAAGGTCTCTCTCTATCCATGGCCAGGGAGCCTATTGTTCACAAGGCGACTTCACTTTTGCGCCCTCCTAGAAATTGAAAACCAAAAGATGGAGCCCGAGGTTCAGGAATAAAAATGGTGCCAAGTCTGGAACTTGCGCAAGCTTTTCAAGCTTGACTCTCGGAGATTAGAATACGAAACTTTAGGGATACCTTCGCAAAGGATGGATCCTCTCTCAAAGGACAAAACGCTTCCGGAAGTAAGCCGAAGGATAAAATTTAAAATCAAATGTTTATGACTCTCAAAAAATTCTCTCAGCTGCTTCTGGCTCCTTTTGTGGGCTGCGCATTCTTCCCGACCACTTCAATAGCTGCTCTGACAACGTGGGACTTCGTGAGTAGTAATGACGGCTGGACTACAGTGCAGGGTGAAGCATTTCTTGCCGATAACGGCGTGACAGCTGCACAGCTTAATGGCGAAGGAGGAAGGGCAGGGGATGCCAACTGGCGCGGTGGTGTCAACACTGGAGCAGCCCGGAACGGTCATGATGGAGCTCACAGTACTCTGATTTTCCGTTCGCCGGTCCTTAACTTTGGTGCTGCTTCAGCAACTGGAAGTGTCCTCGAAATTGATTGGTTTGGTGGAGCAGGAAAACAGGACCGTGCTAACCCAGCCGCGGATCCTTCAAGCATCTTGGATCCAACAAATCCAGGCGACATTATTGCCGGTCAAACTAGCGGTCTCGAAGACGGCATGAAGGGAATGGGTCTCCTCAACCTCTCAACTGGTAACTACGATGCTTATTCCTACAAGGCTGGTAATGGAGGGGGTACTGAGGTTGAGGCCTTTACCTTAGCCCAGCTTGAAGGAGCTGGAGTGTCACTGACGGATGACTACCAGCTCGATTTCTTCGAAACCGACGATGGAGGTTGGGGTTGGACCCGGTTGGAAGCAGTGAGAGTTGACGAAGCTGCCATTACTGGCGTTGCTCCGCCTCGGGACCCCAACATCGTCGTCTCTAATGGCACCTTTTTGAGTTCCGCCATCCAGGGTTCTCAGGTGGGCACCATGAGAACGACTTTAGGAACCGCCGGCGATAGTTACACCTACTCGCTGGTTGCGGGAGAGGGCAGCACCGACAACGCGAAATTCCAAATCGACGGAGGTGAATTACAGATCGGGCCCTACGACTTCAGCACGACTGCTAACAACACGAGATTCTCGGTCCGAGTGCGTGCCACTGGCACCCCTTCAGGTGAACAGATTGAAAAAGCCGTTCTTGTGACTGCTCTGGCCGAAGATCCGGTTTTAGAAACGGTTGTCTGGGACTTCGATACTAATAACACCCACGGCTGGACTACAGTTCAGGGTGAAGCATTTTTTGCCGATAACGGCGTGACAGCTGGACAGCTTAATGGCGAAGGAGGAAGGGGAGGGGAACCCGACTGGCGTGGTGGTGTCAATGGTGGAGCAACCCGGAATTCTCATGATGGAGCTCACAGTACTCTGATTTTTCGTTCGCCGGTCCTTAACTTTGGTGCTGCTTCAGCAACTGGAAGTGTCCTCGAAATTGATTGGTTTGGTGGAGCAGGAAAACAGGACGGTACTAACCCAGCTGCGGACCCATCAACCATCATAGATCCAACAAATCCAGGCGACATTATTGCCGGTCAAACTAGCGGTCTCGAAGACGGCATGAAGGGAATGGGTCTCCTCAACCTCTCAACTGGTAACTACGATGCTTATTCCTACAAGGCTGGTAATGGAGGGGGTACTGAGGTCGAGGCCTTTACCTTAGCCCAGCTTGAAGGAGCTGGAGTGTCACTGACGGATGACTACCAGCTCGATTTCTTCGAAAACGACGATGGAGGTTGGGGTTGGACACGGTTGGAGGAAGTGAGAGTTGACGGAGCCGCAGTTACTGGGGTTGCTCCGCCTCGGGTTCCTCGTATCGTTGTTTCTAACGGCACCTTTTTGAGTTCCGCAATCCAGGGTTCTCAGGTGGGCACCTTGACAACGACTTCAGGAACTGCCGGCGATACTTATACCTACTCGCTGGTTGCGGGAGAGGGCAGCACCGACAACGCGAAATTCCAAATCGACGGAGGTGAACTACAGATCGGGCCCTACGACTTCAGCACGACTGCTAACAACACGAGATTCTCGGTCCGAGTGCGTGCCACCGGCACCCCTTCAGGTGAACGGATTGAAAAGGCTGTTCTTGTGACTGCTCTGGCCGAAGCTCCACCGCTACCACCGGGAGAAGCGGTTGTCTGGAACTTCGATGCAGACAATGAAAACGGCTGGACCACGGTGAGCGGCCAAGCATTTCTTGCCGATAATGGCGTGACAGCCGGACAGGCGAATGGCGAAGGAGGAAGAGCAGGGGAACCCGACTGGCGTGGTGGTGTCAATGGTGGAGCCAATCGGAACTCTCATGATGGAGCCCACACAAACTTCATCTACCGTTCGCCGATTGTGAACTTTGGTTCCGCTTCAGCAACTGGTAATGTTCTTGAGGTTGACTGGTTTGGTGGCGAAGGAAGAGGGGGGAATGTTGCTTTAGATCCAACAAGTCCAGCCGAAATTATCGGTAAAACCACGGGTGGAACTGAGGATGGTGTGAAGGGACTTGGTCTCCTCAACCTCACAACTGGTAACTACGATGCTTTTTCTTACAAGGATGCCAATGGAGGAGGCACTCAAACAAAGACGTTTACCTTAGATCAGCTGACTGAAGCTGGAGTGTCACTGACAGATAGCTACCAGCTGGATTTTATCGAAAATGACGATGGCGGTTGGGGTTGGACGCGGATGGAGGAGGTGCGAATCGACCCGCTTGCGATTGGGGAAAACAGCTCCTCAACTTTTGTGATCACGGACATTGATTTTTCGAGTGATCAGAAGGTGACTTTGACTTGGAATTCTAGAGAAGGTCAGATTTATGCCGTTAAGTATTCGGTGGATATGGTCGACTGGGATGGAGATCTCGACGATTCAATTGATGCGGATCCCGGAGACCAGACCACAAGGACGTTCAACTTAAAAGATGCCGGGTTTAATGGCCGAGCCTTCTTCAGGGTTGAGAAGGCAAAGTAAGATTGTTATTGACTGAGTGTGTCAGATAGAGAGGGCGGGGGAAACGCCTGTGAGTGCAAGGTCACTCCGGGCATCATCCACTCGAGGCCAGTCTTGATTAAATCTCTGTTTGTAGAATCAAGTGGTTTAAACAAACTTTCGCCAGCTGCGCTTCACAAGCTTGTTGGCAGCTGCATTGTTACTAATTTCTAGCGCGGTGGTGTCCCACTTTAGCTCCTGACCGTTGTGACGGTTGGCGATGTTGCCGAGTAGGGTGGCCTCGGTGAGGGGGCCGGCGAAAGCGAAATGGCTGGTGGTCGCGCCACGGCCGAGGCAGGCCTCTACGAAGCTATGATAGTGGTTACGGCTTTCGAGCTTGGGTAGTTTGAGATTGTTGTTTTTTGAGTGGGATGAGAGTTGCGGACCACCGACGTGGGGAAGCAGGAGGTTGCCGCCCTCCCCAATGAATAGGCTGCCTCCGCCGGGAAGATTTTGTTTTTCGTCTGAGAACCCAGCGAGTTCGCGCGCGGGCTGTTTGCCGCCGTCATACCAGAAAGCTTTGATAGTGTTGCCGATGGTCCACTTGGTTCCCGGGTAGAGATATTCGTAGGTTGCCCATTCGGGCCAATTTTCCGTATTGGCGGCCTCGCTTGAGGCCCAATCGTCGGGAACGCTGGTGGCTTTGACGCTGGTTGGGGCTGTGAGTTCTAATGCTTTAAAGGGAGAGTCCATGATATGGCACATAAAATCTCCCAGCGGACCGGTGCCAAAGTCTTGCCAAGCGCGCCACTGGAAGGGGTGGTAAATTCCTTTTTTGAAAGGACGCTCACGGGCGACGCCGAGCCACTTATCCCAGTCGAGCGTCTTCGGGATGGGATCGGCTCCCGGAGGCCGGCCTTTGCCAGGGAAGGAAGCTCCGGACCAAGCGTGGACTTCTTTGATTTTTCCAATAACACCTTGCCGAATGAGCGCGACGGCCGATCGGTATTCGATAGTTGATTGGATTTGATTGCCCATCTGCGTGACGACCCCCGCTTTGGCGGCTGCTTTTACCATGGCGCGGGTCTCCGCAACCTCGTGCGCTAGCGGTTTCTCACAATAGACGTGTTTGCCTCGCTCCATCGCGGCGATTGAAACCGGAGCGTGCATGTTGTCGGGCGTGGCGACCTGAACGGAATCGATCTTGTCACCCTCAGTCTCCAGCATTTCGCGCCAGTCTTGGTAGGCTCGGGCGTCGGGGAACTTTGCGATAGCCTTTGCCATGCGTGCGGTATCGACGTCGCAGATTGCGGTGACGTTGACGCTGGGATGGGATGTAATACTTGTGAGATCGCTCCAGCCCTGGCCATCGACACCCACCGCGGCAAGGTTGAGCTTCCCGTTCGCCGAGGGGGCCGATTGGAGGTCGCTCATGATCAAAGGCGCACTGGCTGCGGTCTTGAGGAAGTGGCGACGGGAGGTCAGGGGCTTTGACATGGTGTAGCTTCGAGAGAAATTGATAAGGGCGCGAGGCAAATCGGAGAGGGCCGCTAGGAATTTACTTTTGGTGGGAGAAGAGTGAAGCCATTTTTGGGCTAGAGCGGATTGGGGAGAAGAATTTCTACCGCCCCTTCTCAGTCGGAAGATAGTATAGAGTTTTAAATACTTACTTCATTGATTCCTGCAGGAAACCTTACATGCTTCGAGGTTCAATGACTGAGAAAATCTTACGTTTCGTGCGGATTTCGAATCGCTATAAATCTTTCTTAATAACTTTTCTAGTCGTTTGTGGTCTGAGTCAGGTTTCCTTTTCTCATCCGATTATTTCTGAATTCTCGGCCTCTAACTCAGCGGTCCTTCAGGACGAAGATAATGATTATGTTGATTGGATAGAAATCTATAACCCAAGCAATAATCCTCTTAATCTTGCCGGATACTACCTCACTGATAAGTCCGATAATTTAGTTAAGTGGTCTTTCCCGGCAGTGCAGTTAGCTGCTGGTAAAGCGATGATCGTATTTGCCTCCGAAAAGCGCCGATCAAACCCAGTAGGAAATTTACACACTAATTTTAAACTTACAACAGATGGGGAATATCTTGCTTTGGTCGATAAAGACGGACTCACCGTAATCCAAGAATTTGCTCCTTCCTTTCCTAAACAGTTCACAGATATCTCATACGGATTTAAAGAATCAGATGCTGGAGGAACTGAGGGGTATTTCTCTCCTCCGAGTCCCGGGGTAATGAATGGAGCGTCTTTTCAGAATCCTATTCCTCTCGTTAATTTTTCTCATTCCAGCCAGACTTTCACTGAAGCTTTTAGCTTGGTCCTATCGGGAGCCGGTCCGGGTCAGGCGATTCATTTTGAAACTAACATCAGTAGTAGTGGGGCCACTCCAGAACCTAATGAGGATAGTCCAATTTATCAAAATTCTATATCAGTTCAGAAGTCTTCCGATAGGACTTTGCAAGTCAGGGCTAGGATCATTGGTGTGGATGGAACATTGGGAGAGACGCTGAGTGCCACCTATATTTATCTACAGGAGGAGAATGTCACTAACTCTGAGCGTTACATAGGCGCGCCCATTCGGGATTTCACTTCAGATCTCCCCATTGTTGTTCTCGAAAATTTTGATAGAGGGCGACCGAGCACTAATCGCGATATGCATATTTCTGTTTATGAGCCGAAAGGTGAAGGTGAGGAGAAGCGGGCGTCGGTAAGAAATAAACCTGACTTGGAAACCCGGGGTAACATGCGGCAACGCGGGTCTTCCACGGGTTCTTGGGCAAAGTATTCTCTTGCGGTGGAGTTTCGCGACGAGGTGGATGAAGATCGTGATTTAAGCGTGCTGGGAATGCCGGCCCAGTCTGATTGGGTACTAAGCGGGCGCTGGGATTTTGATCGTGCGCTGATGCGTAACCCCTTCATGTACGAGCTGAGTCGCAGGATTGGTCGTTATGCGCCGCGGACACGATTTGTGGAAGTTTTCTCGAATACGGATGATGGGGTTCTTGAAGCAGAAGACTATATGGGAGTTTACTCTCTCATTGAAAAAGTTAAGAGGGATCCTAATCGCGTTGATGTTGAGCGCCTCTCTCCATCCGACACGACTGAGCCCGCAATCACAGGAGGCTACATGTTTAAGAAAGATCGACTCGATCCTGGGGATCGAGGTCTCAGGGTTCAGAGTATGGGGTCCCTAGGATGGATTTATCCAAAAGAAGAGAATGTTACCGATGCCCAAGCGGAATATCTTGGAAACTATCTCAATGAATTCAATGGAGCTATCCGTAATTTCCCTGACTACACGAACACCGCAACTGGAAAACATTATTCTGAGTATATCGATGTGGGAAGTTGGTTGGATGAGCACTTGTTACGAATTCTTTCAAAAGATCCCGATGCTTTGCGCTTAAGCACTTATTTATTTAAACCTCGTGGAGGAAAGGTTCATTATGGCCCTGTTTGGGATTTTGATCGTTGCCTCGGCTGTGATTCGGATAGCCGTTCAGGGGTTCCGAGCTCTTTTTCTAATAATGATTTTTGGGCTTATCCTTGGTGGAATAATCTGATTTGGAAACCTGGCGTGAATGGAGCCCCTCCGCTTGCGAGCGATAGAGGCGATCCCGATTTCAACCAAGCCTATATTGACCGCTATTTTAGTCTTCGGAAGACGCATTTTTCAGAAGAAAGTTTCAATAGTATCATCGATGGGATGGCTTCTCAGATCAGGGAAGCTCAGTCGCGAAACTTCCTCCGCTGGTCGACTAGGCCTCCGAATGGGGGGCGTTACTCCAACGGCGATAGAGGTTGGGAAGGTGAAGTTGAGCACCTCAAGGGATGGTTAAGAGAGCGCGTTAAATTTATGGACCGGCAATGGCTTCCTGAGGCGACCATGAATCGGGAAGGTGGAATTGTGGAGGAAGGTTTTGAACTCGCGATGTCATCACCTAAGGGGTCGGTCTTTTACACATTAGACGGAACGGATCCGCGCGACTCTAATGGCGTTGTAGCTGGCGAGCTTTTTCCTGGTGGTCAATTCACCAATAATTACGTTGCCTCGTTTGTTCCGAGTAAACACATAATACCTTTGGATGACTCTTTTGGTATTGGTTGGAATACATTTGATTTTGATGATTCCTCTTGGGCTTCTGGTGCAACCGCGATGGGGTTTGAAACCAACGGGCCAGCCCTCGATTTAATCAACACAAATATACAGAGCGAGATGCGGTATGTGAATTCGAGTGTTTATGCTAGGATCGAATTCAACTTCAATAACAAGGCCTCAAACGTCAATGCGGTGACGCTTAAAATGAAGTATGATGATGGATTCGTAGCTTATCTCAATGGGGTCGAAATTGCTCGTGCTAATGCTCCAGAAACGCTGGCATGGAATTCTAGGGCAACGAGATCTCATAAGGATAGTGAGGCGATTATTTTTGAGGATTTCAGTGTCGCTAATGGATCAGAAATTGTGCGTGAAGGCCGTAATGTGCTCGCAATTCAAGGGATGAATACTTCCCCGGGTGGCTCTGACTTTTTCATTCTTCCAGAGCTTAATATTAATGAGACGCTCGCTCCCAATCCACTTCCGATAAATAAGTCGACCCTCGTCACTTCTCGAATGGCGGAAGAAGCGAATGGCCGTATCTACTGGAGCCCTCCCAAGAGTGCTTATTTTGTGGTTGGCGAAGATCGCGGTTCAGAGGCTAACCTTGTGGTTTCGGAGATCATGTACCATCCGGCCGCACCAAGTGAATTAGAGAAAGCCGCAGGATTCACTAATCAAGATGATTTTGAATGGCTCGAGCTCCAAAATATTTCAGGCAAACAGGTCAATCTTTTCGAGTCATCTTTTCTTGCAGGAATTGGGTTCGATTTTCGCGGAGCAGATAGAGTGACTCTCGGACCAGAAGAAGTGATTCTCTTAGTTAGTAACAAGGATGCCTTTGAACTCCGTTATGGTGGGGGACTTCCTGTGGCTGGCTCATATAGCGGGCGGCTTGATAATAATGGCGAAGATCTTCTTTTGAGCGATTTTTCTCAAAGTGTTATCAAAGCTTTCAGCTATCAGGATACTTCTCCATGGCCAGAGGAAGCGGATGGCCAAGGTTTTAGTCTCGAACTCGTAAGCCCTTTTACCAATTCTGATCACAACAAAGCTACGAGTTGGACCGTTAGTTTAGCAGTTGGAGGCACTCCCGGAGTTGGCATCGGAGGTGCCCCTCCTGCTGGTGGAAATGATAGTGATGGAGACAGTGTTCCCGATGATGTTGAAATTGCGATGGGAACGGATCCCGCCGATCCGAGTTCGTTCGCTATTCCCGAGGTGGGAGTTACGAGTTTTATTGTTGAAGAACAAGAGGATAACTTTTTCTACTTTGCATTTCAGAAAATAACCACTGGGGTGCTCGATAATTACGTCATTGAGCAGTCGAGGAATCTTGAGAATTGGGAGCCGGCTGACGGTGAGCTGATATTTGTTTCTGAAGAGGTAGCAGAAAATGGCCTTTCAGTGGTTCTATATCGAAGCGTCTTACCTTTCGATGATCAGGAGAAAAAAGTATCCTTTATGCGACTGCGCGTTTTGACGGAGTAGTGATTTCCTTTCCAATCGGAAATGAAAGGAAAGCCAGTTTTGGATGGGAGAGAAAAGGGGCTGAGTCGGACCACCCCGTTGAAGCTTTGGTTTTTCTTGGGGGTCCGAAAGGATCTCGTCCGAAGTCAAAATCCGGAAATCTTTGTTTTGGATTCGCAGAAGAGGCTTTCACCTGCGAAGAACAGGCGTCGTTCATTCTTTCTTATGAGATCCTTGGGTTTTTCTTCATTTATTCCAGTGATACTCTCGATTGTATTCACTGGTTTTGCTTGTGGTCAGTCGGTTCTCATTCCCTTTGGTTCTATGTGGAAGTATCTCGATGACGGGAGCGAACAAGGTTCTGAATGGAGGAAGGAAGCTTTTAACGATAGTTCCTGGAAAAGCGGATTGGCTGAGCTTGGGTATGGTGAGGATGAAACGACTCAGGTTGGTTTTGGTGACAATCCGAGAAATAAGTTCATCACAACGTATTTTCGCCGCAATTTCACGGTCGATGATCCGTCGGTTCTGCCCGGAATTAGACTTGAACTGTTGCGCGACGATGGGGCTGTTCTTTATGTGAACGGGGTGGAGGTGGGGCGGTCAAATATGCCGGAAGATGAATTAATCACGAAAGACACGGCGGCCAGCCTTTCAGAGGGAGGCGTAGTCGAGTCTATCATTCACGAGTTCATCGTATCTCCTCTCTTGCTCAAACCGGGAGAAAACATCATCGCCGTAGAGGTGCATCAGGACAAGCCGGGGAGCTCCGATTTGAGCTTCGATTTGCGTGCGACGGATGTCGTCGGGCCGTCTGCCCCTGTGATTCAGCGTAGTTGGCTTGCTGTTTCGACTGGGGAGTCGATCATCGCGATCACTCCAGAAAAACTAAGGGCATCTGATTTTACGAGCGATGATGCCCAGCTCGACTTTAGGATCAGTGATCTTGAGTCGGGGCGGTTCGAGTTAGTTTCAACTCCTGGTGTTGCGATCACCGAATTTTCTCAGGTTCAGATCACCGATGGTGAGATTCAATTCGTTTACGAGCCGGGCCGGTTTGGGGCAGGACATGTTGCGGGGAATCTTCTTCAGCCTACGCGTCTTACTGAAATCTCAGGATTGGTCGCGTCGATTCAGAACCCGGGGATCTTGTGGGCGCATCAAGATAGCGGCAAGCCGACCAATTTGATCGCGCTGGGAACCAACGGAAGCAATCGAGGCGAGTGGATTCTTGCTGGTGCGACTAATAAGGACTGGGAAGATATTGGTGCCGCCACGGTGAACGACGAGCCCTTGCTCTACATTGGTGATTTTGGGGATAACGGTGCCGTAAGAACAGACCTGAACATTCTTCGAATTAGAGAGCCGCTTCTGGTCGCCAATGGGGGTGGGATTATTCCGGAAACGGACATCGAGAGAATTGAGTTTCGATATCCCGTAACACCAGAAGGTGAAGGTGGAGCTGGAGTGCCCGGTGTTCCAGCTCGCCGCGACGCGGAATCTTTGATCGTCGATCCACATAGCGGGGACGTGTATATTCTGTCTAAGCGTGAAACAGTCGGCCGGTTGTTCCGGCTCGCTCATCAGGAAAATTATGTTGGCGTGCAAACCTTGGAATATCTCGGCGAGATGCCAGCTATCATTCACGATCGCCTTTACGGTTTTTCAGTGAGTACAACTGCTGCCGATATTTCCCGAGATGGGCTTGAGATTATCGTTCGAAACTACGAGCACGTTTTGTATTTTCGGCGTCCGGATCTGAGCGTCTCTATTGCCGACCTTCTCACCGGTAGTACTATTGAAGAGTTACCCTTTTTTGGAGCACGCGTTCCGGGAGGCGAACCAAAAGGAGAGGCGGTTTGCTTTTCGGCGAGTGCTGACACTTATTTTACAATCGGAGAGCGAGTCTCTGGGGTCACGGATATTTCGATGTTCCGTTATCAGAGGCTGGCTCCGGGATCTCCCCCAAGATTCGCGGTCACGGTGAGCGACGGCATATTAGAAGAGGGGCCGCGGCCTGCTAAGATTCTGTTCAATGCGGAGCCGATGGAAATCTGGCGGCATCAACATTTCAGCATCGAAGAACTCGCCGATCCTAATCTAGAATCCTCGCTATGGGGTGATCTTGCGGATGGGGATGGGGATGGGAAGAAGACTTTGATGGAATACGCGTTCGGTAATAATCCAAGATCAACAATTATAGAGGATGACGGAGTTACAATCGGGCATGAAGGGGAGTCGATGGTTTTGACTTACCGGAAGATTCTCGATCGAACTGATATCATCTACCAGGTCCAAGCGAGTTCCGATCTGAAAACCTGGATT
>Ga0257110_1001322_pt1 | contig 11696 bp, 5 predicted proteins | sample LP_taG_7_FD_190184 | JGI IMG/M metagenome (GOLD analysis project Ga0257110, IMG submission 190184) | Marine microbial communities from Northeast Subartic Pacific Ocean, Canada - LP_J_2015_P26_10m | ecosystem: Environmental > Aquatic > Marine > Oceanic | place: Canada: Northeast Subartic Pacific... | reverse complement strand
ATTGCTAATCTTGGAGACACTGCAACGATTAAGTTAGCCAGTGGACTCCGGTTTTGGGCAGGAACAGATTTAAACTTCCTTGCTAAGGATTCTGTCGTCATCCCAGAGGGGATTGCGGGACCACTTGAAAGCGGTCAGAATCGTGGATTCAGAGTCGTGACAGCACAGGCACCCTTGTTTTCTGAAATTCAAAATTCGTTTGCGCGTGCTAGCCAACAACTCAATGGGACTCTTGCTTCTGAGGGACAGCTTGTAGCTGATGAAGCAAAGAAAGGAGAAAATGCTGACGGCAGCTTTGATGTGGATGTTATTAATTTTCTCGAGGCTTTCGATGGTGACGGTTTTCCTTTTATTACCAATTTTGAAGATGATGCCAATTTTCCCGGCATCCCCGGATCAGGCGATCATTACTCCCTTTTTACCACTGAGATCTCTGGGTTTGTAGAATTATCAGCGGGCACTCATACCTTTAATAGTCAGGTTTTTGTGGATCGGGTTGATGCGGCACCAAGTAACGATAATGGGCTTGTTGTCTTAACTGGTAACAACCCGCGTGATTTTTTTGCGACAGAATTAGCGACTTTTGTCCGTCCTGACGACGCGCCCCCCTTTGAATCGACCCCTTGGGATTTTCAGTTTAGTATCAGAGCTCCAGTCGATGGAATATATCCGATTCGCCTTGTTTATTGGACACAAAGTGGAAATTCAGGTTTGGAGTTTTCGCAGCAGAACCAGTTGGTGAATTCCGACGGTTCCACTGTTGTTTTTCGTGAAAGTACTGCTCCCCGTCATAGCCATGCCTACATTGCGGAGGTGTCTCCGGTGCCGGGTGTTGCCGACATCTCACCAGAGGAGCCGATTACGATTCTTCTCCGCGACGATAAAACAACAGTGAATACACAATCAGTAAAATTGAGCTTTAATGGAGTAGATATCACTGGGCAAGCAACGGTAAGTAGTGGAAATGGTCGCACGACTATTAATTATCAGCCACCCCCAGCACGTCAGAGTGATCGCAATGAACTCGTGCTGGAATACATGGATTCTTCTGGGGAAAGTTTTATCCGCGAATGGTCTTTTGCGAATTCGCTGGGAGAGAAGCCACCAATGGTGACTGGACAATGGGATTTCTCGAATGGACTAAGTGCTACGATCGGTTCTGATCTAATCTTCAATGACGATGTCTCGGAATCTGAGACATTATTTGGAACTACAACGAGTTTTAAAATTGCTGATATTGGAGGTGAGTCGGCGGAGGTCATGTATGTGCCATTTGGAAGTCGTGTAGGATACAAATTACTTCACGGCATTGCTCCGAATGGCGGTGGGCGATATGTGAACCGTTACACTCTTTTAATGGATGTCATGAGAGTTGGAGGAGGAGGGGCTTCAGCAATCATTCAAGCGTCTCCGACAAAAAACCCAGGTGATGCGACATTCTTCTGGCAGGGAGGTAATATGGGCCAGGGTGGTGGAGGTTATAATGGTGATGGGACATTCACTCCTGATGAGTGGCACCGTATCGGATTCGCGGTTGATCTTGCCGACGAGAAAGTCATCACAAAGTGGGTTGATGGTGTCTTGCAGGATGAGTGGAGACCACAGAATAAGGATCATATTCGTCGTGCCATGGAGCCTGAAACTATTCTCTTTTACGACGTTGATGAGCGAAGCGAATGGTATGTAAATTCGATTCGAATCCTTGATGGAAAACTATCGGATGAGGAGATGGAAGCTCTCGGCGGACCTAGCGCGGAAGGCTTTGAAGCCCCTGGTGCCAAAGGTTTACAAATTAATGATATTGTCCTCAAAGAAGATGGAAACGTCACTATTAAGTGGTTTTCTCGTGCAAACCGGAGCTATCGGATTGAGGCAAGTTCTAACCTCGTTGACTGGTTGGAGCTCACCGACGGCCATCCTTCTCAGGGAGATCTGACAGAGTTCACTGAGCTGGGAGATGATATCAAGGGCGCTGTGACTCGCTACTATCGCGTCACCGAGGAATAATAAAAGATTCAGAGAGTTGTTCGTGCAGAATCCATCTCTTGGATTCTGCCTTCACTCTGGAGTCCGCTTTACCTTGCATTGCTTTTCGAATCGGTGCCAAGAATCATCAAAGTTGAGTCCTGGAAATTCTTTCATTACTAGTCCAAGGTCGAAATAGTTAATCCCATAGCGTCGTTTGAAGCGTTTTACTGTTTCAGGAGAGAAATGAATCCCCTGAGCGGTTAGCCATTTTTCGATCTGCCCCTGATCGCTGTCTGTCTTTATGATGACTTGCGGATAGAACAGAGGCCGTATTAGTCTATGGAAAAATGTTGGAACATGACTGGCGATCAGGACGTTTTGGTTTTTTCTGGTGCCTGATAAGAACACTAGTTTAAGCAGCTCCCTCACAGTGCGAATTTCATCAATTACGAGAAAATCGATATTGGGATATTGGTCTTGCAGCCATTGAATTGAAGTGCTCTTCCCAGAACCACTCAGGCCACAAAAAACAACCCACTTCGACCCGTTATAATTCAGTTCGCATAGACGATGCGCGTCATGAAATTGCTTTGTGCTAAGTTTTCCTTTTGGGAGGCAGAGTTCCAATCGGTCCAATTTCCTCCTTGGGAATGTTTTGTTCGCGCTCAAGAAAATCCTGAATTTTTAGTTTATGAACTTTTCCGATTAGCTCTTGATCGACGAGTTCGTTATGGATCAGTTGGATTTCCCAATACAAATCTAAACCATGAGTTGAGCTTATCATCATCTGCGGTAGTAAGTTATTAAAAATACGATCAAAATAAACTTCTTCTGGGAACCAGCGCTCCACTGAATCACCCGCTGCGATTTGTTCAATGTGTTTTTCGTAAATTAATAATCCTTGGACTGGATTTGAAAAGGAAACAGTCCGCCTATTTGATCCATCTCCCTCGATGCGTTGGCCTTTCTCTTGATTACATGCCACGACTCGAAGTTTAATATTTCTAAGATCGATTCGCGATTTTCCATAGAATAAATCACCGGCTCGGCAGACCAGTCCTGGTACAATGCCACCGGTAATAGGGCGCTTTTCGAGGTGCATGTATCTTCGCAATTGCGCCTTTATGAGCATCCAGATTGCCGCGCCAACGGCCCCGCTAGCTCCGAGTGCTCGAAGGACTGGACTTTGCGAATCTCCATCACTAGCAGTACGGGACATCAAATATTGTTGCCCGTCGATGCAAAATTGATCGTGGAATCCGACGATGTTGATAACGGTCACTATCACTAGGCCAATTAGCGTCAATCCTAGCGTTATGATTTGATTGTGAAAGGGGATGACCTCCAGATTTTTACGGAAACTGAAGACGTCTTGTGGTTCGATTAGGTTGGCAGCATCTCTGATTTTTGGAGCACGTTGGAATATAGGTTTATCAAGAAGGCGAGTAATTTTCTTTCCATCCCAAAGAGAGCCCTGTTTTTGAAGAACGGCTTCAAGAGCGATTTTTATGTTTTTTCCTCGATAAGGTAGTGCTTTGAGTTTGGAAAAAGGAACGGAAATTATTTGAGTTTGTTGCATTTTAAAATTGCGTTTGAAGGCGCAAATTTTGGAATCGACTCCACGACTTTGGTCAACCGTCACTTTGGTTAAAATGGAGAATTCGAACGACTCTCCTATAGCTTTGGGCTCATTACTCGTTATTTCCCAAGTGACATAGCCTGGCTTCCACTCCTCGCGTGTCAGACAGCGGATCTCTGTGCTACCGGTAGTGGTGGTATGTGGGCGCGACTGCATCGAGGATTGTACGAGGTGAGTAGTTTGGAAGTGACGGTCCCAATGGATTTAAATGATACTTCTAAAGAAGAATGGCGACTACATGGGTCTTAAATCGATTACAATTTTTATTGAATGTTATAAGCTAGGTGGAGGTAACGGCTCATATTAAAAATACGGCTGAAAGATAGATTACCTCTCGTTTCACAATGAAATTTTTTCGCTCAAGAGTTTTCCAGTATACCTTAAAACAGGAAGAACGCTTGGGATCATATTTGCATTAGAGATATGACGGGGCCTTGCTGATTTGTGATTGGCACAAAATGGAGGCTGTTGTAATTCACTATCAATAGAAATAAAACCAATGAAAACCCGATTAAGATTATTACTATTAGCGAGCTTCCGCTTATCCTTCGGGGCGGAGCAGCTCCATGTTGAAGTGGAACAAGGAAAGGTTTCAGGACGCGTCTTGGACGAGAAAACTCACTTGCATGTTTTTCGAGGAATTCCTTATGCCACGCCTCCAATAGGAGAGCTTCGGTGGCGCTTGCCAAAACCTCCCAAGAAGTGGGAAGGAGTCAGGAAATGCGATCAATTCAGTGCGGCAGCCCCACAAAAACTAAAAAACAACGCATCAATCTCACTGAGTGAGGACTGCTTGTATTTGAATATTTGGACGAAGCGAGCTGGGAAACCTGAGGCTAATTTGCCGGTCATGGTTTGGATCCATGGAGGTGGCCTTAATCAAGGGCATGGACATAAGGGGTATTCAGACGGTGAAGGGTTTGCAAATCGTAATGTCGTTCTTGTTTCTTTGAACTACCGTTTGGGGGCTCTTGGTTTTTTAGCGCACCCTGAGTTGTCTGCTGAGTCGCCTAAAGGGGTGTCGGGAAATTATGGTCTCTTCGATCAGATTGCGGCGCTACACTGGGTTAAGAAGAATATTAAGGCTTTTGGTGGCGATCCAAATAAAGTGACTATCTTTGGGGAGTCAGCGGGGGGGACCAGCGTGAGCGCCCTATGTTCTTCACCTCTAGCGAAGGGGCTCTTTGCCGGGGCAATCATGCAGAGCCCTTGGATGTTTGGATACGTCAATAAATTGGCTGAGCCTAATATCGTTCGTCTTAAAGACGCGGTCGGTCCCGTAGGAAGTGCGGAGAAGATTGGTCTTAAGTATGCTGATGGGCAATCGATAAAGGACCTGCGGAAGCTCTCTGGGGAAGAAATCGTAGCTAGGTCATCCTATTATAAAACTCGAGTAGCGATTGATGGTTGGTTGTTATCAGATCATCCCGCAGAAATCTTTTCAAGAGGTGAGCAGGCCGATGTTCCAACGATGATTGGGACAACCAAAAATGAAGGCGCTTTTTTTTGGTATTTCGCAAAGTCTAAAAGCCGTAAGGTGTTTGCGGAAAAGCTTAAGGCATTTTACCAGGATAAGACAGATGCCGTATTGGCGTTGTATCCAGGTGAGAGTCAGGAAGAACTTCAAAAATCCGCTGTGAATTATATTACCGATAGCTGGTTTGTACAACCAGCCCGACAGCTATTGGAAGGGATGCGGAAGGTAAAATCGCCCACCTACCAATACGAATTCGTTAAAAATGGTTGGGCCCCTCATGCTGCGGAGTTAAAATATGTCTTTAATACTCATGTTGATTCTAGAGATGATTCTCTTGCAAAACTTATGGCTGATCAATGGGTTCAATTTGCGAAAACCGGCGATCCAAACGGAGAAGGGTTACCGTCATGGCCTCCTTATAAAATTGATCGAGAGTATCTTCGAATTGGCGACGAAATATCAGTTGGTAAAGCTCTCAAGAAAAATGTTTGTGATGTTCTAGATACTGCGACACAGGGCTTGTATAACTCTGAGTGAGGGTCCTCTTGAGATAGGGGGAGCTCTTTTGCTTTCTTTGCTTCGAGCTAAAGGTGACTTGGTCGGTTCTCGCAAAAACTGGCTACTAGAAGATCCAAGATGCAATTTTCATCAAGATGAATTTCAATGGTGTCTCTATAGAGAAAGGATCAAGAAATAGTGTTGATTAATTGCAGCGATTTCCGGGAGGGTATCTTGGTGAACCAAGCACAGATTGCGACTGAGGCGAACACGGGCGCTGCACTAGTCATAGCGAAAAAGTAGCTACCGAAGCGCTGCTGGATATCGGCCAACCACCAAGGTCCTAAAGCTGAAGCCATGACGGCCAAGGCTTGGGCGCAGCCCTGAATCTTACCAAGATGGGTCTGCCCAAAGGCTTGACCAAAGCCAGTAAAGAACAACACGGAAAACACGCCTCCACAGAAGCCGAAAATACCGGCGTGCATGATCACTTGCCAGTCTGATTGCAAATGCTTGTACGTGAGCATCACAATCGTTAGGATCGCAAGGCTCACAGCCATCACACGTGGTAATCCGATTCGGCGCGCCGACCATGCTGCTACCATGTTACCTAATAGGCCAGCAGTCATCAGTCCCGCCATGGCATAACGGAAAGTCTCCTGGCCAAAGCCTAATTCTTGCAAGATGGATTCATTGAATAAACTTACACTTGCGATCAGACCGCCATATAAAGCCATTCCAACACCAAAAATCCAGAAGCACGGTGTGCGTAGGGCTTCTCGTAATGTGAGAGCGGCCTCGTTTCCGAGCTCTTCACTGGCTTGGTGAGACGAGTCTCCTCGTCTCGCCAACACGACACACAGTAAACCCAATGTGAGGACTGATAGGCCTATTGTCATCCATACTTTGCGCCAGCCATCGATCGCAATTTGCGTCTGGGCACCCACGATTGCTATACTGAAACCTATAGCGACGATTACAGAGAAGACACCCATGGCGATCGCCAAGCGGGTCGTGAACCATTTGCCAACGCTGGTGACGCTGATAGTCGATAGCGCACTTTGCCCAACCGCACGCGTCAGAATTAAAAAGGCCATGATGGTAGCCGCCGTCACCCACTGGCTCATGGCCATGACCAAGCAGCCTAATAAGATCAATGTCCCTGAGAGGGTGATACGTATGCCGAAACGATCGGTGAGCGGTCCAGCGATTAAGGCGCCAACCGTGCCTAGTAAGGTAGCAATCATATTGAACCTCGCGTATTCAGTCCGAGCCATGCCAAACTCAGCAATCAAAGATTCTGTAATTAGCCCTAAACCAACCGTTCGTCCAGGCAAGGTGGCGACCATGGCTAGCGCTGCGAGCACGACTATGACCCATCCGTAGTAGGGCTTTGGGGTCTTGGAAGTCACGCTAACACCTAATCAAAACAGGTTAGAATTGGCCAGCTCAACCTTCGATTCAATATCCTTCTGTCAGAACTTTCTGAGATTCTTCTTATGATCGAATAAATTGTCCTACCAGGGGGTAGGCTATCAGTAATCGTTCATGGGTTTGACACCTTTGATTGAGACTCTTTTGGAGATGGGGTCGAGGAAATTATGTTGGGTCACGTTTCTAGGGGTCACAGCCAAAACTGGTAAGAACTTAAAAAACTAGCACCATTGGAAGTTGGATACGCGACACCAGCGATTTAATGAGGTGGATTTGTTGATTTTTTTTCGTAACGTTTGCTGGACACGTAAGTTTATTAAATATTGCCATGACCTTTTATTCTCAAGAGCAGCCAGTTAATGTCTCAAGCGCACAGCCTTCAATTGATCGGAGGATATGGATTTGGAGCACTCCTAAAATCCGCGTATTTTTATTCTCACTTTTGCTGGTGCCTAGTTTTTTGGCTTCCCCTTTAAAAGGGGAGATTTCTTCAAAAAATAATGAAAGGCTTAGACAAGCACTCGAAGAGTTTCCTGAGGCCGATACTAATAAAGACGGGGTTCTGACACTCATTGAAGCGAGGGCCTTTCAGGCCCAGCAGAGGGGTAAAGAAGGGTCTCAAACACGGGGAGAAGCGATTAAGCCGCCTAAGGCTCAAAATCCCCCCATTAAGGCTATCCTGAAAGACGGCGAAATTAAGGGTTATAATGGATTGTATATGGGCCATAGCTTTTTCCAGCCGAGTGTATGGCAATTAGGGAAAATGATACCAAGTGATATTAAGGGGCATACTCAATATTCAGTTTTTAGCGGGGGTGCAAACGGTTCTCCGGGCGGCCTTTGGGCTGCGAAAAAGAAACGCGAGCAAGGAAAGAAAATTCTAGATAGTAAGAAAATTGACCTTCTAGTAATGACTTACTACTCGCCGCGGGATAGCTCGGTGGAGCATTACAGTCGTTGGTTTGACTATGCGATTGCTCAAAATCCAAAGGTCACTTTTATGGTTGCACTGCCATGGGATAAGCAGCCCCATAAAGTGGGTCAGTCGGCTTCAGAGATGGCTCAAAAAAGAGTCTTCGAATTCAATGAGACTTTGATTTCTGCTCTACGAAAAAAGTATTCGGAAAATAAAATTTTATTTTGCCCATATGCCCTTGGAGCTTACGAGCTCATCGATCGTTTACGGGCTCAAAAATTATCTGGAGTGAAGGATATCTTAGATCTAAATCGCAAAACAAGAGCCGAGAGCAAGAGAAAGAAGCGACAGTTATTCAACGACGAACTTGGTCACTCGGGGGAGCTTGTTTCGTCGTTAGGAGCATTATTGTGGCTTCAAACTCTTTATGAATATGATCTTTCGAAGCTCGACAAGCAGAGGATTGATGGCTTGGAAAAGATTGATTTGAACGAGATCGCGCAAGTAGTTTCCAAAAAGATTGCGCCGTTTAATGTGAAAATAAATAAAGAATAGGGAAGGGTATTACCTTGCAGTTACAGCAAGGTAACTCGGATGAGTGTTTAGTTAAACTTCCAGCATTTTAAAGATCCCAGATCGACCCGTCGAAACCGACTGCTTTGATTGAACCTGGGCCAACTGGATAGCTACAGAAAATCATGCGTATATTCTTGGCTTCTAGAGCTATAAGAGTTGCTTCCGGAACTTTTGGGTCGAGGCCTGGTTCAAAAAGGAAATCCTCGGTGAAGTTGTGATGGCCAGGACGGTAGGTTTGGGAGAAATAACCGGTAAGGTTTATCGGATTAGGGGTGAGACCCTTGATCGTGGTGCCTACCCATTTTTCGAGTGGTGCGGTATAACCTGCAGTGGGGCCGGTCGGGTGGGGAGGCCAATAGAAAGAGGAATCAATCTCGATCCCGCCTTTCGTGGAAAACTCTCGGGTTTTGAGGACGGCGCCGTCTGGAAGCGGGTCGTTCATCGAACCAGGAACTAGAAGAGCAAATTCGGAAGTTGTGGGGCGATTGCCCTGCCAGTTGATGTTAGGCAAGGCAACTGAGTATTTGGCCAAGAATTCAATGCGAAAGTCACCGGTGGTGTAAACTGGATCCAATTTGTAGGTAGAGCCTGTAGGCATCTTCATACGTAGTTCGAAGGTGGTGTTGCCTCCATCTGATGGCCAGTTCCAAAGGTCTTGAGAGTAGATCTGACCATTGAGATCTAATGTGCCGTGTCTTGCCCTCGGCCAGATGGCGGGACTTCCGGTGCGGTTTATGACATTGCCCTGCGGAGCGTGCTGTAACTCGGCAGCTGTCATCATATTACCACCTGGCTTGGTGGGGTCAGTCCATCGACTCTCGGATTCGACTTTCCAGAGTGACTTGAGACGGTGGTTTCCAAAGAGGGTCCCACTTTCCCCCTGGAAAATTTTCAGGCGAGTGGGCGTATTTACAAGGGCGATGCCGGCGGCGGGTCGACCCTCTGCTTCGGGAACCTGTCGCAATTGCTTAATGATGAGTTTGCCGTCGGTGAGCTTCTTATATTCAAATTCAAGAGTAGTTTCACCAAGTTCCGTAGATTGAGCTTTGAAGGCATCGTTGAGAGTGAGGAACATATTGCCAAAATCTTGGTAATCATCTTCCCATTCCATGACAGTGTCGACCCCAAGGAGAACTCGGTTAGAGCGTTGCCGGTGGGTGATCGAGTTTTCTGCCCAAGAGCGGGGCCGGAACAGTTCGATGATCTCGGGATGACTGCCGCCACTCGGATTGGTGACGGACTCGGCGTCGACTTGTGAGACCATGTCTGTGTAGAGGTAGTTTGCTCCTGAGGTGCGCGAGGTCGCTACCCCGTTAGCGGCTTCGATTTCGTCGGGATAAGAATGGTGGACCAAGATGGCCATTCCGACCTCGGACTCGTGGATTCCGTGGCGGAGGCGTTCGATCACGGCGTTGAGGTTGTAGAAGCCAGCATAGACCTTACGCATGGCACGGAAGACCCCGCGCTCTTTGGCTTGGTTTGGATCGCAGTGTGATGGTCCTTCACTGTCACCGTCAGTGTCATCAGCTAAACAACCGCTGAAGCTGTCGTAGAGCCCGGCTCCGACGAACACGCCGCTATCTTCGAAATTGGTGCTGCTCCGAAACCGGATCTTGCGGTCGGGATCAAATCCTGAAAGTGCTGAGATGATGGTGGATTTTTGGGTAGGACTAAAGTCGGCGTCCTCCTTGATGAGCTCACGGATTTCGCGCAAGGTGGAATCAAGGGTAGCGATGTCGGTTGGCCACGATAGGCTTGCGAGACGATCCGTGATCTCGGTCCGCAGGGTTTTTCCGCCTGGAAGTATTTGGGTAAGATATTCGTTCCATAGATCAAAGGTGAAGGCCATGGAATTGGGAGAGTTTCGGGGAATTTCGCGGCGTAGAAACCCGAAGTTAGCTGCCTTGCCGCCAATGAAGCGAATGTCCTCAGGGAGGATGTCGTCAAGTGAGGGTATCGCGATCGCGCCGTAGTTTTTGGTCGGGGTGATGCTGAGAGGGAGGGGGGCTTTAAGGGCGACGATTTCGTTGCGATATGCGGGCTCGATACCATCGACGTCGAATACTTCGACGGTGCAATTATATCCACGGGTCCGAAGGATGATTTCGTTACCCGCCATGTTCAAAGCGCGTAGCTGTTCGTTTGGTTCGCGCAGGTAGACGAAGGGGATGCCGTAGGACTGGGCAAGGATTGCAACGTGAGAATTCGGGGTTGTCGGGGCAAGAGTGATGATGCCTGCCACGAAGGGCAATTCGGCGGGAATGCCAGTGGTAAGAAGTATGTCAGTTGGAAGTAGAGTGCCTTCAGTGTAGGCGTTTTCGATCTCTTTGGGTTCGACAAATACGAGGCGTCCGAGTGCCCAGCCCTCGGCGTAACAGACACTGCCGCCAATCCATCGTTCCGGAGAGCTAACAGCAATGTTATTCGCTGCGAGGTAGGGTTGCTGTTCTTGAGCGGCCTCAGATTGCTCGTAAGTTGGCATGTAGAACCCCTCGCAACCGGCGGGTTTAGCGATGCGATCTACGACGGTGTCGTAGAGGAAGTGCAACATTTCACGTGGGTAGGTATCTTGCCCGACGAATTGGATACCGAATTCGTTATGGTCGGGAGCCCACAGGACTGCGCCCAAAATAATTTTCTGCTCACCACGGTAGAGGCTGACATTGTTGAAGGTGTTGGGGTCCATTCCGGAGAATGGCGAGAGCCGCTCGGTGGCGAACGGAAAGTGGAACTGGTAGTCGCTACTGCGCTGGAAGTAAACTTCGGGCAGTCCATCAATGATCATCGCAAATTTCACCCAGCGGATCTCCACTGGGTCAAATCGTTCGCCAGTCCCGATAACTGGATCGGAGAGGAACGGGTCAGACGGAAGTGCGATTTCGTTTTTCCAGCTTTCATGGGTGGCGATGACTGGAGGAGAGACATCGACGAGGCGGAATTGGGAGGAGGGGGTCTCGGTGACATGGCCCCAGTCCCAGCTCCATGATGGTGAATCACGAATCGCGAAGACTGGCCACCACTCATTGAGGCTACGGCTGTGCTCAATCCGGTGCGAAGCTGTTGGATTACCTTGGCCCGAGAGCGTGAGGCTGTCAGAAGTCGGACCGGAAGTAACGGAGAGGCTAGGAAGGTCCGCTTTGAGCGCCGTGATCGAAATAAGAAGGGCTAAAAGGATGGACTGACGATGA
>Ga0257110_1001319_pt1 | contig 11752 bp, 6 predicted proteins | sample LP_taG_7_FD_190184 | JGI IMG/M metagenome (GOLD analysis project Ga0257110, IMG submission 190184) | Marine microbial communities from Northeast Subartic Pacific Ocean, Canada - LP_J_2015_P26_10m | ecosystem: Environmental > Aquatic > Marine > Oceanic | place: Canada: Northeast Subartic Pacific... | reverse complement strand
CGAATCTGCGGCGCCCACAGCGACTTGAGCCGGCCGACGACGGCGTCCCAGTCGTCCCTCGCGTCCTCAGTCCACTCAGTGAAGGCGCCGAGCTCGGCGAAGAGCCGACGCACCGACGATAGCGTCATCCGCGGCACCATGTCGTTGCGAAGCACCACCGACGTCACGCACTCACGCATCGACGCGAGGAGGGAGCCGCCCGCCGCCGCCGCCGGCGTCGCGAAGCCGACGCACCGCACGTCGGGGAGGGTGGGCCGCAGCAGCACGGTGAGAAGCGACGCGACGCCCCCGCCGAGCGAGTGCCCCACCAGATGGATGGCATACCCGTCTGCGTGCAGCTGGAGCAGCGGCGTGCGCAGCTCGGCAAACAGCCAGCGCGCCGCCGCCGCCATCCCCGCGTGCGCCCAGCCGCCGGCGAACGGCTCGCCGTGCGCCTGTGCGTCGATCATCGCGTCGCTGACGTCGTAGGTGCCGCGCACCGCGAGCACGGCGAGCTTGCGCGCGCGGCAGCCGACGACGACAAAGGCGGGGCGCGCGCGCTTCGCCGTGAGCTCCGCATACAGCAGCTGATACCCCTGAAGGGATGCGAGGCGCTGTGCGTCGACGAGGGTCGCGGCGTACGCCACCTTGGTCGCCAACGGCGCCGCGCGCAGCAGCCGCTCGAGCTCGCCGTCCGTCGCCGCCGCGTGGCCGCCGTGCTCGTCGCGCGCCGCCGCGAGGCCCGACGCTGAGCCGCGCTCCTCGCGCCGCTTCGCCATCAGATAGTAGAGGGCGCCTGCGAGCTGCTGGGCGGGCGGCGCGGACTCGGCGGCCTGGAGCGATCGTAACAGCAGCAGCATCCGGGTGACGTCGTCGCGCAGCAGCAGCCCCGCCACGCCGAGCGAGCCATACTTACGGATCGCATCGAGGGAAGTGACGGCGGCGCGCGCGCCCATCGTCAGCGGCAGCGCGCGCGCGAGGTTGATGCCCGCCTCGCCGACGCGCCGCGCGCGCGCCGCCGCCGTGTCGTCGAGCCGCGCGACAAACGGCGGCAGCGAGCCGTGGAGGAAGTCGGCGGTGCGCGCGAGCCGCCCCGCCGTCCGGTTCTCGAAGTCCTCGCGCCTGAGCAGCCGCACGCATCCCCAGCACACGAGCTGCGGCGCCGCGCACCCCTCGAACTTGGGCAGGCGGTACCGCCAGCGGAGGTGGTCGCCGCAGAACGACCGCCCGCAGTGGCGGCAGTGGTGGCGGTGGCGGCCGAGGCCGAAGGCGCCGTCGACCCCGGCGGCGACGCACGCGGCACACTCCGCTGCGCGCTCGGCCGGCGGCGGCGACAGCGGCGGCAGCGCGGCGCGGGCGGCGTCGCTCTCGGGCAGCGCGTCGCGCACGCCGCCGTGCTTGAGCGCGTCGTACAGCGCGAGCGCCGAGTTGGCCGCCGCGCTCGCCGCCGACCCCGCCAGCTGCGACACGCCGCACGCGACGCCGCCGCCGACGCGCGACACGCCGCCCGCCACGCCGCCGCCGACGAGCAGCGCGCCGCCGGCGACGCCGCTGCCCACGAGCGAGACACCGCCGGCCACGCCGCCGCCGACGAGCGCCAGGCCGCCGCCCACGCCGCTGCCCACCCGCCGCAGCGCGTGCATCGTCGCCGACGGCCGCGCCGTCGCCGCCGCGACGAGCGCCGCGTCGGCCTTGGCGTCGGCGTCGGCGCCGTCGTCGTCGTCCGGCGAGGTCGCCTCGACGGCCGCTCCGTCGGCGGCCGGCGCCGCTTCCGGTGGTGTTGCGGGTGCCGCCTCCGGCGCGGCGGCCGGCGCGACCTCGAGCAGCACGAGCAGCGGGCTCGCCGGGTCGGCCTCGTCGTACCGCGTGAGCTGGAGCCGCACCGCCACCGGCCCGACGCCGACGTCGGCCGCGTGCTGCCGCGGCGACCACGGGCTCGCGCGGTTGCCGGCGCCGACCGCGTACGCGCGGACGCGCATCGCCGTCGCTGGTTGGTCGTCGGGCAGCCGGAGGTCGAGCAGCGGCGTGTGCGTCAGCGCGACTCGCTGGCCACGCCACCACGACGCCGCCTTGAACTCGACGACCCACGCCGAGGCTGCCGCGTCGGGCTGGCGGAGCTGGACGACGAGGCGGCGGCCGCCGCGGAGCTCGCAGGTGAGGAAGTCCGGCGGGAGCGGTCGGCGGAGAGCCATCCGGCTTCGGACGGCTGGGCCAGCGAACCGCTGGCGTGCTCGCGCCAGGTCGTGGATCGAGCATGCTGAAGCGCGAGATCAGAGCGAGGCTTGCGACGTCATCGATCGGTGATCGGCGCCGCGTCTCGCTCGTCTCAGCCTCGCCGCTTTCGCGAATCCTCTTTCGCCAGTGGCTCCAGTCTATATATCCTCAATACCAACCAGAATGGCGGCCAACGCCAACCCGTCGGTGTCCGACTCGTGGCCCTTGACCGATGCGGACGTGCAAGCTCGCGGGCTGGAAAAGGAGCACGTCGGCACGGTCGCGATGGCGACGATCGTGCGCGCGTGCGGCGGCAGCGGCCGCGGGCCGTTCGACGTCACGATCTCCGGCGTGAAGCGCAATCGCGACTCCAACGCCGGCATCCTCAAGCGGCAGTCGCGTGCTACGATCATCAACGACCTCGGCTGGACGCCGCCGGCGGTGCCCGCGTACGCGCAACAGCAGCTCGCCGCGGCGCAGCAGCAGCTGGCGGCGCTGCAGGCGCAGCAGCAGCAGCAGCAGCAGGCAGTGCCGCAGCACGCGGACGTCGGCAAGAACATCACCGGCAACTTCCGCGTGCTCGACGGCAACGGCCAGAACGTGATGATCGTCGGCGCTGCGGTGGTGGGCGTCGACGCTGCGGGCGTGTACGCGCTGCGCCACACGCCGGCCGATGGATCGGCGGCGATCGACTTCAACCGGCCGGCGGCCGACGTCACGCCGCGGCTGCAGGGCGGCGTCGTCGCCTCGCCGTGGATAGGCCGTTCCCTCGACGAGGCGGTGCTGCCTCGCTCCGAACTCGAGACGCCGGCGGGCGTCGTCATCGCACCGGGCGGGCGCATCCGTGTGTCGGCGCTGCGCGGCGCGCTGCTCGTTCTGCACGACTCCGCCGGCGCCGAGATCGGCACGCTGCCGGTCGCCGACGCGACGAACGCGATCTTCCCGGCGGTGGGTGCGCAGCAGCAGCAGCAGCAGCAGCAGCAACAGCAGCAGCAGCAGCAGCAGCAGCAGCAGCTCTTGGCGCTCCACAACGCTCCGCCGCCGGCGGCGGCGCGCTCGTCGGCCGACCTCTTCTTCGAGCACGTGCCGCAGGCCGAGCGCGTCGCGGCGGTCGAGGCGTGCGTCAAGCGCTACTACAACGACTCCGTCCCCGCGACGCTCAGCAGCGCGGCGGCGCGCGAGGCGGACGTCAGCCACCTCCTCGACACGATGGTGGGCAAGCTGCCGCACGACTTCGCCTTCTACAAGCCGCCGGCGGGCGGCGCGGCGGCGGGCTCGCTCAGCTCCGCCGACGCCGCCAAGCACGCGTTCCACCGCATGGTGAACGACTACACGGCGCTCCCGGCGCCGGCGCAGCGGGCGAACCGCGACGCGGGCGTGCTCCAGGGCGCGTCGGTGGACGTGGCGACCGAGGCGCGTGGCGTGGCGCCGTACCTCAACAACCTCGGCGACGCGAAGGAGGCCGGCGTGCTCTCCGAGGCGTACTCAAAGTCGTCGGTACACGGGATCGTCCTCGCCGCCGCCCAGTCGCCCGGCCTGACGCAGCTCATCTACTCCGACCTGTCCGGCGTCCGGCCGGCGGAAGGTGCGCTCGCCCGAGCCCAACAGCGCGCCCTCGCCCTCAACACCAAAGTCCACTCTTACACGGAGGGGTGGTTGGGGCGCGACCGGAAGGGGCTGGGCGGCGTCAAGGGCGAGGCGGAGGCGCAGCTGCCGAAGGTCGCGCGCCACGTCGTCCGCGGGAGCATCGACGAGATCTCCGGCATCTCGATCCTCGGCACCGGCGCGACGAAAAACCTCTTCGGCGGCGACTCGAGCGGCCCCAAGGTCGCTCGCGCCAAGGAGCTGATGTTCCACGTGCTCGACGCGTACGCCTTCGCCCACCCGGCGTCCGCCGCGTCGATCTCCGAGCTGAAGGGCCTCCTCGCGCAGCTCTTCAACAAGCTCGCCGACAAGGACGCGTCGGCGGACATCATCCTCGCGACGCTGTGGCGTCCGCTCGCCGCCAAGATCTCCGACGACTGGCGCGTCTACCGCACGCGCAACATCGACCTCGCGCTGCCGCCGCCGGCGATCGACCACCTCGCCCTCCTCGGCCCCGGCTCCGACATCCGCGAGAGCGTCACCGCCAAGGTGGGCGAGCTCGCCGTCGAGAAGGCGGCGGCGGCGGCGGCCGCCAAAGCGGTGGCGTCGTCGTCTAAGGACAACAAGGCGGCGCGCGGCGCCGACGCCGGCCAGGTGGCGACGCGCGCCCAGCGGAAGCAGCAGGCGGCGGCGGCGAAGGCGGCGGCGGCCGACCTCCTCGCGTCGACGCCCTCCGAGATCGAAGCGCAGGTGACGGCCGACGCGGACGGCGCCGTCGACACCCGCGAGGTGTGCCGCAAATTCGCGGCGACGGGCAAGTGCAGCTATGGCGACAGCTGCCGCTTCCGCCACGTCAAGTGAATGGCGCCGCCGGCGCCGTTCGTTCTTCGTCAGTCGGTCGAGGGGTCGCTGAACCTCGGCCGACAATCTCTGACAAGTCAGCCCGCAACAATCTCTCCAAGTCGCCCGTGTGGGCGCAACTTTCAACTACCTGACCTTCAACTACCTGACCGAGCTGCAGCTCTCCTCGATCCGCCGCAGCTACACGAGCTCGCCCACCTCGGCAGCTCGCTCGTGCCTCACCTCATCATCGATCCACCGTCGACGTTCTCGCGTCGGCGGCTCCTCAAGCGCCCCGCGTGGGAGGCGCTCTCGACTCGGATGCCGTTCGCAAACGAGCTGCCGCGCACCAAGCGCCGTCGGCCTCCGCCGGCGCCGCCGCCGTGCTCGCCGGGGCTCACTTCGGTCGAGCAGATCATCCCGGCCGACCAGCTGTCGCTGCTGCGCGATTGGCTGCGCCACCTCGGCAACGCGTGCGAACACGCTTCTCTCGGCAACGTCCGCGCTGCGCGCGCGACGAAGCCGGCGACGTTCGTCGTGCCGCCCGACGCAATGTTCTGTGACGGCGTCTTCCCGCCCGGCGGCGCGCCGTGCGTGCTCGACCTGAGGCCGCTGCTCGCGGGCGGCGAGGCGACGCCGCTGCAGCCGACGTCGTGGCCGCACCACCCGCCCGACGCGCCGGACGGAATTAATCTCTCGTTCGTGGCGGCGTACTCGGCCAACTGCTTCAACGTCGACCAGGAGCACGTCTGGGATCTCCTCGACGGCGTCGCCGACCAGAGCTCGCTGCCGCTGCGCTCGGTGCTCGCCGCGCCGCACGGCAGCGCCTTCGCCAACTACGAGTTCGCGATCGGCAAGCTCAGTGACGACGTCGACCGAGGCGTCGCCGAGAGCTTCGACTTCCCGCCGACGTGGCCGTTCATCGCCGACTCGGTCGGCGTCGTCTCGCGCGGCGACAGCTCCCGCCTAGTGTGGGACAAGTCGGGGCCGCGCGACGTCGACGTCGTCTCGTTCAACGCGTCGCTGCCGCGGCGCGCCGAGCCGCTCCTCCAATACGTCTCCGTGAGTATCTTCTCGTCGGCCGCCGCTACGCTGCAGACGGCGGGCGTCGTCGTCCAAGGCTGGGCGTTCGACCTAAGCCGCGCGTACCGGCGGCTCATGCGCCAGCGGTTGGACATATGGAAGCAGGGGACGTCGCTGCGCCGTCTCGGTGTCGACTCCGCGCTGCTCTTCGGCGACGCCGAGGCGTGCGACATATTCAACTGTCACTCGTCGAGCGGCGTGGCCATTGCGCGCGAGGAGCTCCGCCGCGCCGACGCGATGTTCCCGCCGCGCAACGACGTGATCCTCCGCTGGCTCGCCCACCGCCGCGACCTCGCCGGCGCGGCCGGCTCGGCGAAGAACCACTACACGTGGGCGTCGCTCTCGTTCATCATGGCGTTCTTCGACGACGTCTCGGGGTCGTCGATCGACGACGTCCTCTTCGACGAGGACGGCAAGGTGCACGTCTTCGTCGTCAATGGCGTGCGCCGTTGGACGCGGGCGTACCTCCACTTCTCGGTCGTCCGCTCGGTCTTCCTTCGCCTCGGCCACGACTCGCCCGCCGACAAGGAGCAGCTCCCGACGCTCGAGCTCTCGCTGCTCGGCTCTCTCCTCCACTACCCGTCGGCGATCGTTCGGGTCCACCCCGAGAAGCGCGTCAAGTACTGCGAGCTTCTCGCGGCGATGCTTGCTGCGCCGTCCGTCGAGCGCGACGAGCTCAACGCGATGGCGCACCGCCTTATCTTCTGCGCGCAGATCCTCGTGCAGATGCGGCCGTGGCTGTTCTCGGTCTTCGCGCTGCTTCGCGTCGCCTTCCGGACGCGGCGTGGGCGCATTCTACTGAGCCCGGCCGCTAAGGTCGACCTGCGGCGCTGCCTCTACGCGCTGCGGATGCGCGGCGCCGACGGCGCACACTTCGCGTCGGCGCGAGGCTTCCCCTCGCTCGAGGACGGCGCGCGCGTGTCGTACGCCGACGCGGCGGTCGAACTCGAGCGCCGCGGGTACGGCGGCTGGGCCGTCCTCGGTCGTCTCTTCGTTTACATCGTCGGCGTCACCGACGCGCTCGTCACAATCAACGCGCTCGAGCTGTGGGCGACGACGGCGACGGTGGTGGCGGTGGCGCTGCGCGATCGGACCGCCGAGTACTTTGCGGAGTACTCGGATAACACGTCGGCTGAGGCCGTCGCTGCGCGCAGCTCTGCCGCCGCGCCGCAGATGCAGCTGCTGCTGCAACGGCGCGACGCGATGCTCGGCGGGCTCGGCGTCTTCTGCCTCCCGCAGCGCGTGTCGTCGGAGGCGAACGAATTTGCCGACTGGCTCTCGCGCGGCCGGGAGCGCGACGTGCTCGCCGCCGTCGCCGCCGCCGGGCTTCGCGCCGAGCGGCTCGACGTTCCGGAGGAGCTGCTCGCGCTGCTCGCCGAGTGCGGGCGGCTGCCGACGCGCGACGCTGCCGTCGCCGGCGCGGCGGCGGCAGGCGCTGGGCGGCGCTGAGGGCGGGGCGCGCGCGCGCGCGCGGAGGCGTGGGGCAGCTGATCTCACCGCCGCCTCCGCGGCGCCGCCGCCTCTCACCTCCGCCGCTCCCTTTTGCAATTTAGGTCACTCCGCCGCTGCCCTCGAATATGCCCGAGAGGATAACCGAGGGAGCGTGCGAGCTGCGCTCGACAGGTCGGTCGCGCGCGGCGATGGCAACGACGGCCACCCCGCCGTCAATCACTGGGTGCGCTGGCACGCGACGCGCGGCGAGCCGCACCAGCGAGTCTTCGACGCGCGGCGGGTGGCGATGGCCGCACTCGTCGAAGAGCAGTGGCATATCGGCGAGTGGGTCTTTTGGCTCTGCGTGCGCCAGGGCGTCTTGGCCAAGACGGCCGACGGCTACCTGTCGACCGCCAACGCGTGGCACCACCGGCGCTTCCTCGCGAAGTTCGCTGGCGGCGAGCCGCTCGTCGTCGCTAATGGGGTACTCAAGGCGCTCGCCAAGGACGAGGTGAGGCCTGAGCCCGTGCGTCGCTTCGGCACGCCGCCGCAGGCGCTCGCGGTCGGGATGGACCGCGTGCTCGGCCCGCGCGGCTGCTCGGCGCTCGCGCAGAACTACCGCGCGATGATCGCCAGCTGCTTCTCGGGGCTGCTGCGCGGATGCGAGGCGGGGCTGCAGGATGGCGTCGCCTGGCGGGCGGAGCGTAACTGCACGCGCGCCGACCTCGGTCGCCGCTCGTCGGGGCGGCGGACGCTGCGCGTTCGCTCGGCGAAGCGCGCGTCTCTCGATGGCGTACGGATGGGCAAGACGGACACGGTGGCGCTCGTCGCCGGCGGCGCGCTGGTTGACGCTAGCGCTGAACTCGACGCGCTCGAGCTCACCGACCCGGTGGCGGCCGACGTGCGCGGCGCCACGCCCGCCTTCCGCGGCGGCGACGGCAAGCCGATCCTCGTGTCGGCGCTGCGCCGCGTCGTCAAGGCGGTGATGCAGGCGTGCGGGCGCGACCCGAACAAGTACGGCGCGCACTCGCTCAGGCGCGCCACCGCCCCGCCCCACTGCCTACCTTGGGTCCCGCGTCTAGCGCAAGGGCAGGGACCCCGGCGGCGAGATCCCGCGTCTAGCGCGAGGGCAGGGACACCTCGCCGCCTCCCAAGCGGTCGCCGCAAGCGGCCGCGCCACGCACAGCAAGGGGTCCCGCGTCTAGCGCAAGGGCAGGGACCCCAGGCCGCCACCTTGGCTCACGAGCCGGCGCGCCCGTGCACCCACCACTGCTTACGCCGGTCGGGCAGCCTTCAAGTTGCCCTCGAGGCTTCGGGCGACCCAACCCGACCGCGCGTGCCCCCACACACGCGGCAAACCTGTGATGCCGCTCCGTCGGCCGGGCTGTCGCGGTGTGGGGGGGCTGCTTCCGCCGCTCGCTGCGCTCCCATGCCCAGCGACCACCACCCGCGGCGTCGGCTACGCCACCTCCCCTCCCGCTACAGGATCGGCGGCGCGACGGCGCTCTTTGCCGCGGGCGCCTCGCCGCTCGTGATCAAGACGCTCGGCCGCTGGTGGAGCGACGCGTACCAGATCTACCTGCGGGCGTGCGAGGAGCAGGCGGCGGCGTTCCTCGTCGCAGCCGGCTCGAACGAGGTGCACGCGCTGCAGGACCGGTACGATGATGAGGACCCAGATGACCTGATGTGACGGCGCGTGGGCGTCGGTTGTGCCGCCGAGCGTCGGCGGGCGCCGTGCGCATGGAGGCGGACGACCACGCGCCTTTTTCCCCAATGAGACGACAGCGCACACGCGGGAGGACCGGAGAGCGCGAGGGTTGGCGCTTCAGCCAGGTCGTGGATCGAGCATGCTGAAGCGCGAGATCAGAGCGAGGCTTGCGACGTCATCGATCGGTGATCGGCGCCGCGTCTCGCTCGTCTCAGCCTCGCCGCTTTCGCGAATCCCACCCTCCCATACCCAGCGAGAACTGCACTTCCGCTGCCGCGTGCGTTGCGTGTGACTGATTTTGATTAAGCGGCCGTGGTCGGCCGGGCCCTGAGCCAAACCCGGACGACCACGCGCCTTTTTCCCCGATGAGACGACAGCGCACACGCGGGAGGACCGGAGAGCGCGAGGGTTGGCGCTTCAGTGGACGGCGAGTCAGGCGGCGCGGCGAGCTGTGAAGCGCGCTGCTGTGGTGTGAACGTAACTCGGGCGGGCGTCGGCGTCGCCGCGGCTTGCTCATAGTCCACCATGCTCGCCCTCTCCGCGCTCTCCGCCGCCTTCTCGGCTCCGCAGACGCCCTTCGACGCCTACCTCGAAAGGCCCGAGCCCGACTTTGCGTGGCGCGACACCGGCGTCAACATCACCGGCCCGCTCCTCTTCGGCGGGGTCGCGCGCATCCTCAACGTGACGTCGCAGCGATGGCTGGACGCTTCGCGCGCGTCCGGGCCGAACGGCGCGCTGTGGACCCACCAGGTCGCCGTCGTCGTCCCGAAGAAGCTCACTCTGACGACCGCGGCGATCTCGGTGATGACCGGAGGCTGCAACGAGGGCGGCCCCGACGGCCCGGCGCCGCCCGACGCGTCGGACGAGTACCTGGTCGTCGCGGCGAACCTGGCGTCGCGCACCGGCGCGATCGCGGTCGTGATCTACCAGATCCCCAACTGTCACATGGTGTACCCCTCCGACCCGACCAAGGCGCACCGCTCCGAGGATGCGATGATTGCGTGGGCGTGGCGCCAGGCGCGCGCTGCGCAACTCGGCGCGCAATTCGGCGCGCAATTCTGACCACCCGCATCCCGCCTCCTCAGTTTGCGGACGACCCAACGCACGACCCGGAGTGGCTGCCGCGGCTGCCGATGGCGAAGGCCGGCTTCCAATGCATGAAGGCCGTCGAGCAGTTTGCTGAGAAGGAGGGCTACGGTTCCATCGGCGGGTGGACGGTGTCGGGCGCGTCGAAGCGCGGGTGGACGGCTTGGATGGTGGGCGCGGCGACGTGCGCGTCGTGCCCGACGGTGCTCGGCATCGCACCGCTCGTCCCGATTGTCCCCGCCCTCCACAAGGCGCGCCACTGCTGCAGCCGAACCCACGAGTCGCCGCCCTCGTACCTACCGCCTGTGGCCCACCACCCATCCTTCCCCTACATCAGGAGCTCCACCAGCAGTGGCGGTCGTACGGCGGCTTCACCTTCGCCTTCCGCGACTACATGGAGGCGGGGATCCTCCCGCTCATCGACACGCCCACCTTCGCCAAGATCATGGAGGTCGTCGACCCCGCCTCGTACTGGGCGCGCCTCGCCCGCCTGCCGAAGATGGTCGTGCTGTCGTCCGACGACGAATTCATGCAATTCGACTGGTCTGGCCTCTGGTGGGACGACCTCCCGGGCGAGAAGCTGCTGCTGATCCCGCCCGACTCGGAGCACTCGCTCGCCACCGGCATCCCCGAGGTGCTGTCGACCACCGCCGCCTTCTTCGTCGATCTGGTCACCAACGTCGCCCGCCCGTCGCTCGAGTTCACGCGCAACGCCACCACCGGCGAGCTGGTCGTTACTCTGCCCGAGGGCCGCGCCCACGGCAAGGTCGTGCTCCGCCACGCGCAGACGCTGCAGAGCGACCGCCGCGACTTCCGGTGGGTGAAACTCGCCGACAACACGACGGCGCCCGACACGAACTGCAAGCTCCCCGGGGTGAAGATCCCACCGGTCGAGGGCGGCGGCAACTGCGTCCAGCCGATCGTGTGGACGGGCAAGACGCTCAGCGCCGACGCGACCAACCCGCGGGTCTACCGCGCGACGCCGCCGGCGCCGACGAAGGCGGGGCACTGGGTGGGCTACTACGTCGAGGTCTTCTTCCCGTCGCAGCTCGCGCACTCGGAGTACCAGGTGAACACGCCGGGCTTCGTGTGGCCCGACGCCTTCCCGCATAAGGACTGCGAGGACTTCGCGACGTGCCCGCCGAAGCTGCTCTGATCTGACTACGTCACGTGGTCGCAGCCCGAAGTTATTTTGAAGTACCGGCCCCCGCCCACTACACTAGAAGGATTGAGAGGAAGTGCTGCGAGTCGCGGCGCCCGGGCAGCGGCGACTCCGTTGCTGCCGCCGCCTCGCCGCCCTCGGCCGCCGCCTCCTCGCCGCCGCCGTCGCCGAGCAGCTCGGGCGCAATCGTCGTCATGCTGCGCGCGTCGACCTGCTGCCCCGCCCACGTGCCTCGACGCTGGTGGTGGACCTGGTGCTGGCCCTCGTGGTGCGGCTCCTCGGCGGCGGCCGGCGGCTCGGCGGCGGCCGGCGGCTCGGCGGCGGCCGATGCGGCCAGCAGCTCGGGCGCAACGTGGTGCATCAACGCGTCCGGCACCACGCCGCCCCAGCTGCCACGGCGGTTGTGGTGGATCTGATGCTTGCCCTCGTGGTGGTGGTGGCCCCGCTCCGTGGGCGGCGGCGCGGTCCCGGTGTAGGTGCCGCGCACAAATTTGTCGCGGCGCGCCTGCGGACACCACGCCGACGCCGCGACGCCGTCGGGCCGCACCGCGCGATAGCGGCGCTGCATCGCGCGCGCCGCCGCCACCTCCTGCGCCGTCGGCGCGGGCAGCAGCGACACGGCGGCGCGCGGCGCCATTTTCACCGCCATCTTCCGACGCGCGTCA
>Ga0257110_1001318_pt1 | contig 11754 bp, 11 predicted proteins | sample LP_taG_7_FD_190184 | JGI IMG/M metagenome (GOLD analysis project Ga0257110, IMG submission 190184) | Marine microbial communities from Northeast Subartic Pacific Ocean, Canada - LP_J_2015_P26_10m | ecosystem: Environmental > Aquatic > Marine > Oceanic | place: Canada: Northeast Subartic Pacific... | reverse complement strand
AGATAATTACGATTGATATTTCGGCAAATAAACAAATAATGAAGGTTAGTAATGAAAAAGATGATGATCATTATAAATCTGAAAAAAATGAAAAATATTTAATGAAATATTTGGATCATATTAGAAAATCAGATGGAACAGGATTTAAGAGGGTTTTAATTTCACCATTAAGATATGCAGGAGGTAAAAGTAAAGCTGTTGGTCTGATATTGGAATATTTGCCGAAATTGAAGAATAAACGAATTGTATCGCCATTTTTCGGTGGTGGATCTTTTGAATTGGCTGTTTCGCAAAATTTGGGAATAGAAGTTATTGGGTTTGATATATTTGAAATGTTAACAAATTTTTGGAGCGTATTGATAAACAACAAGGAGAAATTTATAAGTGAACTGGAGAAATTTGAAATAACAAGTGATGAATTTACTCGCAACAGACATATTTTATTGTCTTATTGGGATAAAGTAAAACCAAAAACACTTGAATATAAAACAATGAAGAAATTTGATTTATCTGAACAAGAAAAAACAATGTTAGATGATAATAAAATATTACAAGCAGTTTATTACTATTATAATATGTCGCTTTCATATGGCCCAATGTTTCTAGGTTGGCCTAGTTCGAACGAAATTAAACCGGATAAATTCAAAAGGCGTATTAAATTTTTAAAAGAACTTAACTTGAAGAACGTTTCAGTACGTTGCGCTGATTTCAAAACAGCAATCAAAAACCATCCTGATGATTTCTTGTTCCTTGACCCACCATATTATTTAGGAACGGATTCAAAGATGTTTAAAGGAATGTATCCAAATTGTAATTTTGCGATTCATCATAATGATTTTGAACATGAAGCAATGTGTGAATTGTTGAAAAACCATAAAGGAGGATTTTTGATTACCTATAACAATTGTGAAACAATTCGGGATTGGTATAGTGATTATGAGCAAGTATTTCCTGAATGGCAATATACATATGGTCAAGGTGAAAAACGAATTGGAAAAAATCGTATTGAAAATGGAACAAATAGTCATATTAAAGAAAGTCATGAAATATTCATTATTTCACCACCACAAATGTAAATAATATTACAAATAATCCAATTGTATTATTATTTTTTAAATATCTAAGCTGATAGTATTTTTATCAGATTTTTGTCGGCGTTTCGAGCGTTTTGGTACACTTCCTTCAGACTGCATTTCTTTTAAATCACTAATACTGATAGTACTACCAGTTTCTTCTTTTTCACTTAATGCTTGTTTTACCACATTTGTTTCTTGGGGGAACATGTTTGCATTCATGTTGGGGAATCTCGAATCATTATCTTTTTTTCCCATACCAGGTGGTAAATCAGAAGCAGACTTAGGTTTTAAACCAGATAAAATGTCGTCAATATTGCTAGGTCCTTTCATAGCAGGTCTATTAGATTTATTAGTTTTTGGAACACTTTCAAATGATTGTTCTACACTGATACCATCTGCCTTACTTTCATTGTTACCAAAAGGATTTCCATCTACAAATCCAGGACGTCTAGGTGGAGGCATAGAATTAGGGCCTTGAGTTGCTAGTGGTGCAGGTGGTGGTCCCATTCGAATATTTTTAGTTTCACCTTCGGGTTCAGGGTTCATCATATTATTCATAAATCCACTAAATCCAGGATTGGTTTGTCCCATTGAATTTACAGCTGCTGACTGGAATTGTTGCATAAGATCTGGATTTTGTCTCATTACATCATCCATATTAGGCATTGCACTTTTAAACATAGTATTAGTCATATGAACCATCATACCGCTAGCTGCTAATTGAAACATTAATTTAAGTTCAGGGGCCATCTTGGCCTTAGATTTATATTTTTCATGAAGCTCACCAAAAATTTCATCGTAATCATCTACATTTTCATTAAATTGTTCACCCCAACCATCTAGATGAATATCAAATGGGTCGAATTTATTATTTAAAAATTCAATACCATTAATAAGTGCGGAAAGCATATTACCCTGAAATTTAACAGAATTTTGTCTTTCTTTTTCACTCATAATCATTTCATATTCACCCATCATTTCACTAAGAGACGAGTCCATAGAATATTTTTTAGTTAATTCAACACCTTTTTTTTCAAGCTGTTCTAGTTTTCTTAAATAACTGAATTTTTCTTTTAGCATTTCTTCCTTAGATAATTTTGGAGTAGGTGTAACATCTGCATCAGGATTTAATGGGATGTTATTAAATTGACCATAACCATCCCATGTTTTGTTTTCACTTGCATTTTCACTTGATGCTTTTCCTAAATTAATTACAGGTTCATTTGTATCTATTTTATCAAAACTTACATGTAAGCTATCAGTTTCTTTTTGTAAATCCATTTCTTTAGTATCAATATTTAAGCTTATTGGAATTTCATCTGCAGTTAAATCATTTAATTCTTTTTCTAAATCAGTTAGATCTTCGAGACCAACATCATCACCACTACTACTTTTTTTACCTATTTTATCATTCATTAATAACTCAATACCAGGGCCAAAATTGGTTGATTTTGGACCCCCATTCCCTAAATCACTAATATCAATTACTTCAGGTTCGGCTATAGACATATTAAATTAATATATCTTATAATTTTAAGTAGTACGAATTATAATTTATTTTGCATATACCACAATGCCTGTAAAAATGTATCGGTTAAATCATCCTTTTTTTTTGATTCTTTAAATAACAATTTCCACTCGTTTTTAATATTGTATTTGTCTTTTAATAACATATTTTCAACAATGTGAATACTAGCTTTTTTTCTATCTTTATATGTTGATGTATCTATTTCATCGAAATTTTTTAATTTATTTTCAGAAGATACATATTCAATATGCGCATTAGTTTTCATAATGAAATATTGTGTAATCATTCCTTGTAATGTTTTCATGCGATTTGCTATAGGGCTTATTTGATTTTCAATAATAACATAATCTATTGAAGTATCCCATTTTTCTAAACATTCGTCCATTCTTTTTTGAAGATTTCTTCCAATATCAATAAGTGATATTTCTGATACTTTTTTACTAATAATTGTCTGAAAACAATTTTTTTCAATAAATGGAATAAATAAATCTATTAAATCGTTTTTTTTCATTTTTTTATTGTATTCTATTTGATGTTTTGTAAATAGTTCAATAATGTTTTCTTTTTTTAATTTATTAACTTTATTGATGTCGTAAGAACCATATTGTATGAAACAATTTTTTTTCTTACAACAAATACCACAATAATGTTCATTTTGATATGTATATTTTGCAGGTCTCAAACAATATTTGTTTTTAATAAAATGATTACATTTCAATGTATTTTTATTAATATTATCATCACATGATAAATCAATAACTTCCCAGTCTTTAATTTCTAATGTATGAATTTCGCTAGGATTATTTATATGAATTAAACATAATGCTAGATTTTTAACTCCTACATCAAAACTAAGTATATTCATTAGTTAATTAAAGATTAGAAATATTTTTGCATCTTTTAACTAATAATGAGCTTACATCATCCAATATATTTTTCATCCAATAATTTTCATTATGCTTGTATTGATTTTCTACATAATTGAAATAATGATATAACGACATATTTATATCATGTAATTTTTCATGATTGAGTAAAAAATATTCCATAAGATCTGGATCAATTAACATATTCATATTTAATTTTTTTGTGTTTATATTTCGTTCTACAAAAAAAAGTGTAAGTATAGATAAACATTTATCTCTTAAATAAGGTTCAATATTACTAGGATACAAAAATTCACCAAGCATGTTATATCCAGACCATTCAAATAAAGAAAATTTATAATTTTCATGCATATATTTATTGATTAATTTCGATATTTTATCTTGTATAATTCTATTTGTTTCAAAATAATCCTGAAATTTAACAAAGTTTGCAATTATAATAAATCGAGGATTAAAATTTTTACTTACCAGTTCTGAAAAAGAGAAAAAGTTTGTTAAAAAATTTTTGTTGATAATATATGTTTCTTTATTTTTTGAATAAGAATAGAAAAATCCATTTGAAATAATAACATCAATATTTTTACTATTTGATATCAATAATTGTTCATTTATTAATTTTACATTAAAATGAAAATTATCATTATCATTAAAATCATCTATGATAACCAATAGAATTTTCTTTTTGTTTAATCTTCTTACAAAATTCGGGACCATTTGATCTTTTGCATAACAACTATTATTATCTACATATTTACTACCAATTGAAATGTAAATATAATCATAGTTATTATTTTTGACTTTATCATTAAATATATTATTCAAGTATTTAATAGGTATTAAATTATTTGAGTAATTATTGTTGTTCATAATAAAAAAAAATTTTTAAAAATATTAAATTAAACTAACTAACTTATTTAATATTTTTATACACTACTAGAAGTTGTGTTATTACCACCGCGTTGAAATAAATGATTTATTTGGCCTTTTGATAAGCAAGCGCAACCATCTGCTGTTGAATATATTCCAGGACAACATTCAGGTTTAAATTGTGTATTTTCAAAAAAATCCATTTTACCATCAGGTAACGGAATATTAGCGCCTTTAAAATTTTGGTTCATATACAATGGACCAGGTGTTTTGTTAAGAGGAACACCTTCGTTCATCTCATAGTTTAATGCACTACCTACATCTTTAAAGATTTGAAACCCTTCGCTTAAACTTACTTTACTGCAAGAACAAATAGTGTGAGCATTCATAATATATATAAGTAATATAGCCAATAATATAATTTCTAAACGTAAAGTCATACCAAATAATTTAAATTCCATCTATATACATATTTATAGATAAAAATGGTTTTATAAATTACTATCTAAAATATTATCATAATCTTTAAATAACATATCTCCTATTTGAATAATGCCGTTTGAAGTTATTAAATGATATAGTTTTATATTCTTACCTTTTTTTGAAATAGGTTTTTCTTTTGTAGTATATTTTACCTTGGTCCATTCTCCTAAATATTTAATATTTAAATGGCTATGAGCGTAAAAATCTTTATTATTTACTACTAATTTATTCATTTTGTTATGTAAATTATTGTTTAATATTTCAACAATACCAATAACACGTGATCCATTTTCTAATATATCATTTATATCTATATTACATATAGGTTTAACATTATGGTTTATTAATCTTATTTCAGTATTTTCACTAAAGCCTCCATCATAATATTTATGAATAAACATATTATTATTTGGAATATTTATACTATTGTCTCGTTCAATATTTTCGTATAATAAAATTGTTTCATCATCAGACATTTCGTCGTAATCACAGAAAAATGTGTTATTAATTTGTATAAATTTGTTTGATGTGTTTAGTGAATATAATTCATAGCTTTTATCTAAAATTATTTTTGCATCAGGATGAAATTTAACGCATATTAATTTGTTATTAAAAAAAACTTTATGATCACCGGTAACTAGAGTGTTGTCTAAATTATATAATGTTTCGTATTTTGAAGACATTTTCATTTTAGAAGTTACTATATTATTATTAATAAGAATATCACCTACTACAATATCTTTTATTTTAATCATTTTACCATTATCTAATTGTAATAATGTATTTTCATAAAAACATGAAGGTTTATTTGGAATTCCACTTAATGTTGTACCCATAGTTTGATTCATCATAATTGCAATAATTGATAATGGAATAGCTATAGAAAGAAAAATAGCAGTCATAAATGCTGCAAATCCCCATGTGAACGGCACAATCCATAATGGAATAATTATCCCTATTAAAATAAATAATATAATAACAATAAATTCAAACAATGCACCTACACTAGATTTCAAAGTATAATAAGTTCCTAAAACTACATAAAAACCGGCTATAAAAATACCTTGAATTTTATTAAAAATTTCACGTAAATAAATGAAAAATTCTTGAATACCCATAGTCACATTTAACATGCGTGAAAAAATAGTTCGAACTATTTTCTGCATCTGAAAACGTATTTTTGATAACATTTTGCGAATACTATTTAATGCTTCAAGCATCATCATAAAAAATTTGGTCATTAGGTTTAATCCATATTCGATAGGTTTTGTAATATACCCCATTATTTGTTTGATTATACTTTGGCTACAATCTGTAAAATTATCAGCAGTAAACTGAAAATTACTTCTACCATCATTAGGAGGATTAATCATGGCTGCAAACGGCATGACTTCTGGTCTACAACGTTGATTAATCCAATCATTTTTAATAGGCTCAATATTATTTAAAACATAGTAATATGAAATTAAACAAAAAAATACCAAAATCATAATAATAGTTATTATAAGATCAGTCCCATATTTATCATAATATGATAGTTTTTTATATATATTATTGATTTGTTTATAGGTATGTATGTTTTCCATATAATATTAATCTAAAATTAATAATTCATCTAATCTTTTTTATTTTTTTCTTTGTGTTCTAATTCCCATGGTAAAATACCATTGTCTTCCCAATCACCAAATATATAATTACCAATAGGTATTGTATGGTCATTTGTAATTAAGCATATAAGTGTTTTATTATTTTTATTTACAGGTTTTGCATTTGGATGTTGATATACTTGAATAAATTCTCCATTATATTTTACTAAATGAGAACCAGATACAAGAATTTTTCCTTCATCACATGTATCATCGGTATTATTAAATTCATAAAGTTTAGATATATAATTATCGTCTAATATGCTGTCATTTTTAATTTTCATAGTAGCATAGACAATTTGTTCATTTTTCAAGATATCACCATGTTCAATATCTTTTATTTTTACTATTTTATTATTATTAAGTTTAATTTTGGTTGAAGGATGGAAACATAATCCACGTAATAATTGACCAGGTGGACCTTTCCAAACACTTTGCATAGTTTTTACTGAACCATCAAGCATATACATAAAAGTTATCATAACGCCCATTACTTTTCCAACCATATCTTTAATTGCAATAATCATTTGCTGAAATTCTATTAAAATATTTAAAAAAACACCAAATATTTGACCAAAAACAGTTTTGGCTAAATTTCTTATTTTATCTATCATCTTACGAACATAATTTAACGAGTTTTCGAATCGTGACCCTAATGTTCCTAATAAAGACATTGAATATTCCATTGGTTTCAAAATATAACCGGCAATATCTTTTACAACATTTTGAGTACAATGAGTAAAATTAGTCATTGTATCTTCACCAAATTGACTTGCAAAAGGCATAAATACAGGATTGCATCTATGTTTTGGCCAATCATCTTTTATAGCGTCTAAACTAACTGATAAAGATTGATACGACATGGAAAGTGAAAATGCTATTATAATTATTAAAGTCAATATCCAATCATTTAATTTCATGGTATACTATTATATAGGAATAGTTTTTTTTTGCTATATAATAGTATTATTTTCTCTTTCTGTGATATTTTTTCCTTTTTGTGTGACGATGTATTTTATTTTTTCTTGTTTTTGATTTATTTTTGCGAGTTTTATTATTTTTTCTTGATTTTTTTTTACCACCTTTTACAAGTTGTGCAACAGGTAATGCTTTCGGTTGTACTTTTTTTTTCTTTTTAAATATTTCACGAATATCTTCTTGCATTGTTGCATATTTATCTTCACATGATACATCTATTCTATCTTTAATAGTATAATTATCACCCTCTTTTAAATCAATATGTAGTGTTACATTATAAACAATTTCATTATTATCATATTTATATTTATCTTGTGGTTTATATTTTTTGTTCCAGTTGTTTCTTAAAATAATAAAATTCTTTTTATTTAAAATTAATTTTTTTCCTATAGGAAATATTATATCTAAAATTGTTTGAATATTATCTATAGTATAATCGGCATCTTTATTTATAATATTGGTTTTTTCATAATTTTCAGCATATTCACGCATATTAAATTTAGAAAATAATGATTGTTTTGTTAACATTTTTGTAATATCTTTTTTAGGAATTTTGATATTTTTTAAAAATGCTAATTTTTCCAATGAATTATTATTTATCTTGAAATACTCAAGATCAATTTCTGGAATAGATTCTATATTTGTTTCTATTTTTGGATGAAAATAATTTATTATATACGACATAAGTTAATATATAATAAGAAATTATTTTGTTAATTCATAAAAACGTAACATTTGTTTTTTTTGATTTTTTTTTCTATTTTCTTCTTCAGCTTTTGCGATTAATTCTTTTGCCTTTTTTAATTCTTCTTCATCTACTATTCCATCACCATTTGCATCGAGTAGATGATCAAAATTTTTATATTTAGTTGGTAACATGCAAAAATTACTTTCCTCGTTAAAAGCAAAATCGGCTAAAGCAACAAATATAAGAGTAATAACTAGGGACATGTAAATATCACGTGTACCCATCCATGCAACCGAAAAAATTAATATTTGTTTACTTAATACATTACGTAAATATGCCTCCTGTGTTTTACTAAATTTAACTGTAATATAACGTGAACCAATATTTAACATAATCATAATTAAACCTGCAAAAAATTTGCTGTTATTTAAATATCCTATTTTGGTATTCATATAATCAAATACTGAAATCATTTACTTATAATATGTAATGAAAATAAATTATTCATATTATAATCTTAAAGAGGCATATAATTTTGTTCAAATGTAGCAAAACCTTCTTGAGTGGCTTGTTCTGTAGGTTCAACATTTTCTGTTGTTCCACTATTATTTGTTACATTTACATCTTTAGATGAAACAGGACGTCTCATTTGTTCACTTACTTGGCAACCATCTAGACAACTTAATAATGCATTTCCACAATTTTTGCGACATTTTTGTTTAGGATTATTTTGTTTATTTTGAATTAAATTACGCACAATCATTAATTCTTCTTGTGATAATTCTATATTGTTAGTATTATTATTTGAGTCATTATTGTTTACTTTTTCTTCTGTTTTAGAAACATCGCTTTCATCACTTTCTTTTCTTGGATCATTTTCATTTGTTTTACTTGTAGATCTTGGTCGTAAGCTAACTCTTGCGCGTGAACCGGTCATACCCTCACGTGTATTTGGTGATAATAAATAAATAAATATTACTAAAACAAGAAGTCCTAAAAATAAATTTTGACCTATTGCTAAAATTAAGAAAACAATCATAAAAAACTTTCCTGCTGAAGAATCCATTATATTAGATATATCTTTTCTTGGTGATATAAGCATTAACAATATTATAACTAAACTTATAAGAATAGGGAACATATATAATGAGTAAATATTATTTTACTTTTGATATGGTAATTACCAGAATACTTTTTCTAAACAAAATATAAGAAGAATGTCTTTAGCGATGTATGCTGCACCATTTGAAAATGATAATAAATCTAATAACAAACATAGCAGAACAACAAAAAATCATATAAGAGGTCATAATAGCACTCAAAAAGCTTCAAGAGGTAAAGTAAATGTTTTATTGGAACAAATACATAGTCAAAATGAAAATGGCGATAATGAAGAAGGACTGAATAATTTAGCCGATTTTGATCCTATTCCTAAACCTGAGTCAATAGGTGTTAATAAAACTATGGAAAGAGATACACCTCATGAAGAAGAAGGTGATGCTTCAGTAGAACCAAATGAAAATTTACCAAGTCAATATGCTAAACAATATTATCAACAATATGTTCCACAGCAAGTTAACAACCAGTCTTTAAATAATGAACAAAATAAGGTAATCGAAAAAATGAACTATATGATTCATTTATTAGAAGAACAACAAGATCAAAAAACAAATCATGTAACCGAAGAAATTATTTTATATTCTTTTTTAGGCGTATTTGTTATTTTTGTTGTTGATTCTTTTGCTAGAGTTGGAAAATATGTTCGCTAATGAAACATGAATACTTCATGAGATGGTTTTGGATGAATTAAAAAATTATAAAAATAGTATCCACATTTATAATGATAATGTGCGTTTTGATTTTGTATTAAATTGTCTATATATGCTTTGTTGTGACTAATGTCGTCATAAAGCATGTGATTATAATTATATTTTTTTAAACATTTGTATGTAGAATTTTGAAAACCTGATATGTAATCTTTTTTATTGAACTTTTTATTGTGTATAGAACCGAAACATTCCCCTGATTTTTGGTTGTAAAAATAAGTTGATGAATTTCTAAAAAAATATATTCCCAACAATTCATTCTTTATTTGTGCTACATAAATATGGACAAGGTTTTTATTGATTAGTTCTGTTATATGTGATATTGATGGAGTTATTATACATTCGAAACTTTCTTTATACTCTTGAAAATAATTATAAAATAAGGCAAAATTAGATGATGTAATCTCTTCAATGTGAAGATTGTTTTGTATTTCTTGTATGTACCAATTTGTGCAATCAAATACATAACAATTAAAAATTGTAAACGGCATAATGTTAGAGAGAGAAATATCGCGTCTAAAAAGCGAAACCTTTATTTTTGGTTTTAAAAATCTTCGGTATCTTTCATGTGATTGAATAAGTTGTGGTGCTATTTTCTGATTACGATATTTGCTGTCGACACAAAGATGATCGACATAATATATATTTAATGAACCATTGTGCTTTTTAAAAAAGTGTATCTCTAAAGGTCTAGAACTTATACATCCTATTAATTTTTCATCTTCGCCAATATTTTGTTTTTTTTCTTCGATAAATTTTTCATTTTTATAATGAAGAGAAATATATGAGGATTTGTTGTGTCCGTCAAAAAAAGTAAACATTTCATCAAAATTAGGATTGTAGTGTATATTTTTGGTTTTTAAGAAATGATTTTGTATTAGATTTAATATTAATTGTTTTTGATTTTTTGATAAATTCACAATATCACTACATTTGATGTCTTTGTTGAAATATTTATTTTTTTCTATAGGTTCTTCATTTATTATATGTGGTTTCAAATGAAAATAATTATATGGATTATATAAGTGATAAACAGGTTGGTATTTCCAAAATGGTGATTTTGTTTTGTATAATAATAATAAAACAATAAATATAATTAAAATGAATAAAATAGAACTACTGATGAATAACATTATACATTATTAGGAAAACAATTATAATGTTATTTCTTAAAAGGTTTTAATAATCATGAGGTTTTTGTAAAAAATATAAATATTGATATTCATATTGTAATTCAACCATATCATATTTTTTTTTTAGAACAAATCCTACATCTTTGGCTATTCCCAGAATAGCTTTTTGTGATTGCATATATAATACATGTTCGTGTTTGCGAACTTTTCCACTACTATCATCTCTAAATTCTTCATTAAAATATGCTTTATCGTCAAGAGCATCAACTCTGAAATTTGATTTATATTGAAAATCTTTAAATTTTATAACTGAATTAGTAATTCTCTTATTAGCATATCTTTGTGGACTAACAAATAATAATGGATTGCCTGCTGGTACAATAGGATCAAACTCATCGCGATTTACTAGATGAATAACTAATGTTCCACCTGGTTCTAGCCAATTAAAAGCATTTTGAAAAAAAATATGTTTGTCTCCTAAATAATATAGTGTGAAGTATAAACACATAATATGACTAAATTCTTCATTAGGATAAGCCATAGTGTTGAGTACATCTTCTTTTTTTATTTTAAATAATTTATTTTTTTCTTTTGCTTTATTTATCATTGGTTGAGAATTATCAATACCTTGAATAGGAATAC
>Ga0257110_1001312_pt1 | contig 11771 bp, 12 predicted proteins | sample LP_taG_7_FD_190184 | JGI IMG/M metagenome (GOLD analysis project Ga0257110, IMG submission 190184) | Marine microbial communities from Northeast Subartic Pacific Ocean, Canada - LP_J_2015_P26_10m | ecosystem: Environmental > Aquatic > Marine > Oceanic | place: Canada: Northeast Subartic Pacific... | reverse complement strand
AAGTTACCATTAATAATTGATATTGTAGATAACTTTTCAATATTTATAAATAGATTTAATAAACGAAAAGCATACTATAAAAAAAAGAAATATAATATTATGTAAGAATACTATAATTTTTAAGTAAAAAATGAAGTATTCATAGCAAGAAAATTACGATTAAAATGACAACTCTCACAAACGAACAGATGCTTACGACAAACTACTTAGAATTATTTACAGATGATATCATTGAAGCTATTTTAGAACAAGCTACAATTAATCTTGAAAAAACTATAGAAGAACTTACAAATAAAATAAAAGAACACGGACAAATTAGATATCAATTACTAAAAACTAATTCAACATTTAGTAATTATATAAAATTTCAATTAGCATTTGGAGACTTACCCGCTATTTCAAGATTGTAATGATTTCAAAAACATATATATTTTATAATTTTCTACAAATAATATAAGATTATCAAAATCAAATCCACAATTATCAACAATGCTTCTTGGCATTATACCATTTGGATTTTTATTAACAATATTTGTAGTAACAATAGAACTATTTATATCTCGTAAATCACAATAATCAGTATAGATCATTTCAAGATCCCATTTACTATTTCTCCATCTACCATTGTCATCTGGACCGTGAAGTATCCAATTATAATCTATATTACTAGGTGTAATATTAACACTTCTTCTGTTAATAGACTTAAACACCGCAAAAGCGCAGATCTTACATCCAGTGTTCCTACCAACAAAGAAAAGTTTATCATTTTCTCTAGCATTTTCTAAAAAATATTTATTTCTAGAATTAAAGCCCCAAACATTAGTGTTTGTATTAAAAAAATGTCTAGTATCACCGATACGCACTATCCAATTTGTCATTTTAGTTTTCTATAAAAATGCCATCATTTTTATAATTAAAAATGATTTAAATTAAAACTGTATAATAATGTCAGAGTTATATCTAGCGTATAATAATAATATTAATCCTAAATATTTAGTAATAGCTCCAAATAATTTTGATAATGATATTAGAGTATGTAATATTGTTCATTATTATACAATAATAGAGATACCTAATTTACATAGAAATCCACCTAACTATTATTACTTCATATCGTTTAGCATATTTATTTGTATATTTACAACTCTAATGCTAACAATTGTTGTTATAACGCATAAAAAATAATATTTTAATTACTTAAACTAGTCTTGTTAATGTATTATTAAATACTTTTGTTTTTTGTTTTATTTCTTCAATTTCATCGTAATTTCTAAAGTTATCTGGAGGTAATAATAAAAATTTATAATTAGTTGGTCTACTCGTGTTGGTATCCGTCTGTGTTTCTGGTATCCAATACGGATAAGTAGTTAATCTAAGTAAATAACCATTTGCCATTCCTTGTTGAATTAATAAAACTGTTGCATCTGAGGTATCTTCAAATAACATATCATCTGTTGAAAGTATTGGTCCTGTATGTAAAAGTGTAGGTTCGACTTCATAAAGATTATAAGAATTAGAGCTACTAGAAGAAGGATTAGAGTCACTAGAGACATAACCACGTTCTCTACGTTGTTCAGCTATATACTCATCGTATATAAAATGTAAAGCAGGATCCAATCCGGAAGGATATCTTCTTCTAAGTCGTGGTGGTTTATCAATTTTATTATAATTTATTACATCAAAATCTATTGATCCAATATTAATTAAAGCTTCAAGTTTATAAGTTTTTAAATTTGAAATATATTTTGCTTTTAAAAAATATTTTTTTATTATATTTATATTGCTTCTCAATGTTGGTTGTTTTGTAAAATACTTGATTTTTTTAAATACTTCATCTTTTTGTTTTGTTGTTAATGGTTCTCTACCTACTGCTAAATTTTCTGGTTCTTCACCGTTATTATAGCAGGATAATATATAATTATAAAATGGTATAGTATCATAACAATGTGTTATTATTTTTCCATCTGGTAATGTTGTTTTAATTTTTGATAAATATTTAATTTTTTTAAAATGCAGATCACTAAGTGTTTCTTGTGTTATAGGGTCATTATCATTTAGATCACAACCTACATACTTTTGTCTTGGTGATTTGCCGGAAGGACTCAATTTTTTAGCAAATTTATTAAATTTGGGATTATCTGCTTCAAGTGCTAATTTAAGTTTTAAATCTGATTTTGATAAAGTTTTTTTAGTCCCCCCACCTTGTCTACTTTGTCTCTCTGTTCTCTCTCTGTCCATTGTAGTTGCTAGTTGCTGCATTGCATATTCTTGAGCTTGTCTTATCCTTACGGGATCTCTTCTCGCTCTTTCTCTCCTATCATCTTCTCTTAGATAGGCATTCCTCATAGTCTCTGCCTCTCTCTCTCTCTCTCTCCATTTTTCTATCTCGATCTCCTGTCTTTTCTCTTCTTCTTTGTTCTTTTTGTATGTTCTACTATATGGTTCTTTTTCAAATTTTGATAATAATGCCTTATTTTTACTTGATTTAAATTCGGTTAATGATTTAGCAGAAACTTTTAGCGGTGTATAATTTAATCTTAACGAATTTTTATCATTTATTACACTTTTTGCTCTTGACAATTTTACTGAAAAATATGGAGATAATTTTTGACCTAAATGTTCATCATTATATTTTTTTAAGTTTTTATCATATTCTTTTAATTCTTTTTTATATTCTCTTTCTTTTTTAATATGTTCTTTTAATTCTTTTTCTTTGGCAGAATCTTTTCCTTTTATAGCTGATGTCTTTCTATATCTTTCTAATTCCTGGCTTATAACAGGTCCCCTGGGTATTTTAGGTGGTTCTGGTAAATTATTGTATGGATCTATAACAGGTTCGTATTTTATATTCTTGTCTTCTTGCGATTCTTTATGAACTGTTTCTATATCAAACAAAGAAGAAACAAAAAACATTTTGAAATTACTCATTTCAGCATCATTTATTTTTTTATTAATACCATGAATAAGTTTCTGAGAACTTGAAGCCTTGGTTGAATGCAATTTATTTTTATTATAAATAAATTTTTGTTCCTCAGATATTACATATTGTATTTCTTTCCATAATATTTTTAAAAATGTTTTATCACTACTATTGATTGAACCTAATATAATATTTAATATAGTTTTTAATCTATGTTTATTAAATTTTATGCTTTCATCTATATATTTATTTTTTATCTTACTATTTGATATATCGTCTTTTTTACCATACAAAAAATATTCGTGAAATATTGATAAATTCAATTTTTGAATAGGCATTAAGTAGTAAGCAATTTCATATATATAATCTATAAACAATTTTAAAAGAGGTGGAACATAATATGACCACACTTCAGCATCAGCATCACTAATTTTTTTAATTTCAAAATTTATACCCTTGTTTTGCTCACTTTTAAAACTTAACATACTGTCAATAACTTCATAACAATCCATATCAATTGCATTAACTAATTTTATTTGATTTTCAATAGTTTCATATAAAAAAAATTGCTTATCAATATTTTGACTAGAATCACTTTTTTTTAAACAAAAATGCATAAATAAATGGTCATAAACGGTATAACCTTTTTTGTCTAGTATCTGTTCTTTACTATATATTATATCTTTGTTTTTAATTAAAAAATCAATCCATTTATCATCTTGTTCATCAGTATATAGTTGCTGTAGATTTTCAAGATAATCTATATCTTTTAAAACATATATATGATTGGTAGGAAGTTGTTTTCTAATTTTTTCAAACGATAAATCTTTACTTAAATGTGTAATAAATTTTTCATATAATTTGACATATTTACTTTTTGGAACAATAGAAGTTTTCACTACATTACCATTATACGGATTAATATTAGGATATGATTTCCATTTTTTTATAGCTTCTACAATATCTATATTTTGCATCATAATTGCTTTTGATATTTTGGTAAAAGTAGTTGAAGGTATATTATCAAATAAATCAAGATCATCACTATCTGTAAACTGTTCTTTATTATCTAAAAACCATTTTAAGATTGAATTATATACATCATATTCATTTTTAGTGTTAATTTCTATTTTTGATTTAGTTAATAAATTAGATATTTTATTATTATGAATACCATTATATTCAATACTAATATCAACAAGCCATTCAATTATTCTTGATTTATTGCTGTCGCAAAGTTCATCTAGACTTTCAAATAATTCTTCTTGTTGTTTTATAGCTTTTATTATATTAAATATTTCTTCCGGTTTTAAATGAATATTTTTTTTAAAAATTGAAAAATATTTGCAAAACTGTTTCAATTTAGCTTTAGATTTTTTAAGTTCTTTAGACATTATAGTCAATACTTCATCATCTTTACACATTTTATCAAATTGTTCATAGGTTATTCTTTTAGAGGGACTAGCATAAAGTGTTTTGTCTCTAAATTCTTTAATAAATTCTATAGTAATAAATGTTCTATCCTCATTAGACATTTTATATATATCTATATAAAATACATATTTGACTGTTAAAAATAACAGGATTGAAATACAAAAAATAATTTATTATTAAACAAATGCATTATTCTCAAAATGAAAAACTTATATTAGGTATAAATACTATATGGATATTACAACCATTATTAGATACAATAATAATTAATAAATATTTATATATTCATACTATATTAGTAATAGTATGTTCATTATTATTATGATTTATTAACTGCTATAACATTTGTAATACATATATTATATTATGGTAATAATAGTTTATTTCATTATTTATTAATTGTAAATACATTAGTATTAGTTTATTATACAGATGAGTTTCAAAAAATAAATAAATATGAATATGCTTTTATATCACATTTATTATTTCGTAAAATGATATGTTATTTATTTTGTATAAAGTTCAATAACTATACGGTAAAACAAACTATGTTTTATATTTCATTTACATTTAATTTATTATTACGTAAAAATATATATTATGTATATAATTGTATTGAACTAATAATAATTATTATACTTAAAAATGAATTAAATAAATTATTAAAGTAAAATGGAAAATCAAACATACGATAATACACCTAGATTTACTTTAAAAAATAAAAAACTAGATGCTAAAATAGTAGATATATATGATGCTGATACTATAACAGTATGTATTTATTTAGAAGGTTTTAATTATGTTAAGATCAGCGTAAGACTATATGGTATTGATACACCTGAATTACGTGGTTCTCAAAAAGAATTAGGTCTTAAAGCACGTAATTATTTAATTACTAAACTTACTAATATTGTAATAGATAATGAAGATTATACACGTAATGATATTAGAAATATGATAAATAAAGATACTCATATGATAGAAGTATTATTCGGTGATTTTGATAAATATGGAAGACCCCTAGCCGTAATTTATAAAAATAATATTAATATAAATGAGATGTTAGTTAAAGATGGTTATGCTAAAGAATATGATGGTGGAACTAAAGATACTTGGTAATAATTTATATATAATATATATCAAGTATAATATCATCATATGCATTAATAAGATTTTGAATAAGTTCATTTGCAATAGGATCGACGTCAGTTATTTTAGAAAACATTAGCTTACATTTATATTCTAATTTTTTATAATAATAATAGAATATAATTTTTTTGTAATAATAATATTTAAATTTACGACTAATTTTTTTATAGTATTTTCGTATTATACTTCCGGATATAGTTTTAATTTTTTCATTTTTATTACTACGTTTCATAGGATATAATCTAGTTTTCTTAGTTTTTCCATTATAATTAAATATTTCGTTATCTCCAAATTTAACCTGCTTCATTTGCATAATCTAAAATAAATGTATCATTTTTATAATAAATGAGTTCTATTAAAGAAGTCGAAGAAAACATAAATAAAAAAATAAAATCAGGTAGATCGTCAAGAAGTAGTTCATCAAAAGGTTCAAATAGTAGTAAATCAAAATCTGTATTTGTTCAAGATTTTTTGGAAGAAACAGATATAAAAAAGATACAAAAGTTTTTACGTAGTAAATTATTTATAGATAAAAACACTTTAGATAATCGTGTAAAATATTTAAATTATATTCAAAATAAGCTTAAACCAATAAAAGAAAATGATTGCTTAGAACCAGGAAAACTTACAGATACTTTTACTGTTAAAAATATTTTACATCTTGAAAAATTATTTAGTTCTAAAGGAACTAATTCCATTATTTATAAAACATCAATTTCAAAGATTTTTGGAGCATTTCCAATAGCAACTAAGGTTATGAAAATAACAAAAGACAATATGAATGAAATAAAATTAATGCAAATGGTTAGAGATGAAATAATAATACCAAAAAGATCTAAACATTTTCCTATAATGTATAAAGTAATAAAATGTGATCAAAATATATCTGAAAATTATAAATTATTAAGTATAAATGAATTAGCAAATGGTGATCTAAGTGGTTTAATACCAAATATATTAGAAGATACTGAATTATTTTTAAATATTTTTGCACAAACTTTTATTGCTATAGGTTCTTTTCATATTTTAACAAATCATTTACATAAGGATGTGCACGGTGGTAATTTCTTATGGCATAATAATAACGAGAAAGGTTATTATGAATATATATATAATGGAAAAAGTTTTTATGTAAAAGCGTGTAATTATAATATAATGATATATGATTATAGTTATGCAACTGAAATAACAGGAGAAAAAGAACAAATATCAGATTATAGTGAAATAATACCTACATTTTTGAATGAAAGTTTTAGCAATTCAAATAGTGTATCGCCACCGAAAGAAATAAAAGATAAACTAAATGATATTTTAAATATATTAATACAAAAATATAAAGATAAAACAGATTATGATGTATTTTCGTATATAATTGAAAATATTTTAATACCATTTACCATTGTAGAAACTAGAAAACCTAAAAAAGTGATAAAAACTTATAGATTATAAAAAATTATTTTTCAATTATTATAATAAATGGTTAATATTACAATAGATTTTAAAAATAATAAAATATATTTGAGAAGACCTTATATAAAAGGAGGTGTATATAAATTAAGTATTGATAGTAGAAGAGATAAACTTGCTAAATTAATACACCAGGAAGTATTAAAGTTGCTAACTGAAGCTCTACAATCATTTAGCAAATTTAATACAATATATACAAAAAGTGAATATATTCAATATGATTACAATCCAGACAACCAGAGTGGATTTTTAAAATTAATTAACAATGGCAAAGAAATAATGCATTTATCTATTTTTACTGGCAACAATTCAACACCACATCTAACATTTAACAACATTGAAGGAACAAAAATACATATATATTTAGCTGATTTAGAATTAAATGCTTTTAATGATAATAAACCTACAACTTATCCAGATATTCTAAAAAAATATAATGGATTGCAAGATTTTAAATCAACATGTAGATTTTTTTACGATTTATTAAATTTAATTAAAGTCAAGTTACCTTTCATAAGAGATAAACTAACGGATTATTATACACAACTATTATATTATATTGATTTGTTTATGAATATTTTTGCTAATCCTGGACCCAGTACAATATACACAGGTAAATCAAAAGGTAAAAAAACTACTTTAACAAATATGACGACTGATGTTGAATTTAATGAAATAATTAAACATGAAATTAATGAAAAAATTAGAAGAATAGAGGATTTTGTTAAAAGAAATAATGGACGAATAACTGCTTTTAATAGTAAAATAACTGATTTTATTACAATCAAATCACAATCACTTACTAATATAATTACAGCAATAAATAATTATAAAACTCATCGTAATTTTCCTATTACGGATAATAAAGAAAATGCATTTTCATATACTGAAGTATTTAAAAATGAAGCTAGTATAAATGCATTTATTACAGAATTTGAAGAAATTAAAGAGTTTGTAGAATCAGTAGAACTTTCAACAGAAGTAGAACTTAATTCTACAATTACGTCCAACTACAATGAAATTGTTACAAGCATTGATAGTATAAATGTATTATTTAATAAGGGAACAGCTACTAAGCTAGTTATGATAGTTAATATTAAAAAGAACGATATACAAATAACATCAAAAGAAGCGGCTGCCTTACAAAAATTTATTGACACTTGTGCTAATAAAAATAAACAATTGTATGAAATATTAGATAAAGATAATACTGTTGTAAAAAAAATAAAAGCAATACAATCATCAGCAACATCACAAAAACCAGAAACACCAGCAACACAAAGCAAACCCTCACCAACCGCACAAACCAAACAAACAACAGGTACAAAAACCTCAACCGGTGGAAAAACCAAACCATCAACCGGTGGAAAAACCAAACCAAAATCACCAATTAAAAGAAGAACTAATTCTACTACACTTAAAAAAAAAATGATGACATAAAGCTATGGTATAGTTATGTCTCAATTTACACGAACCGAAGTTGAATATACTAACAAAGAAAAAGCAATAATTGCTAAAAATATTAAAATATTAAATCAACAAATTGACAAGCTATACGATAACCAAATCTATACAGCAAATAACATTGTTAGCTATTTTAAAGATGATAATGTTATATCAGTAAGTGTATATGGTAGAACTCAATGTGGTAAAACCGGTTGTATGATTTCTACAATTCAACAATTTACGAGTAATAATCTGATACCAATTGAAAATATCTATATTATTACAGGATTATCAGATAAACAATGGAAAGCTGATACTATTAATCGTTTTCCTAATATACTAAAATCTCAAATATTACATCGTCCTAATTTGAATGATAAGTTTATTAACAAAATTAAGAAACAGAAAAATGTATTGATAATAATGGATGAAATACAAATAGCTTCCAAGAACAATCAAACAATAAATAAAATATTTACCGAATGTGGTTTCTATGATTTAGAATATTTATGTGATAATGATATTAAAATAGTGCAGTTTTCCGCAACACCAGATGGAAACATAATTGATTTAAAAGAATGGAAAGAACACTCTAAAAATTTGTATTTACAAACAGGTAGGGGTTATACTGGAACACTGGATTTTTTAATACAAAATAGAATATTTGAATATAAATCACTTGAGGTTATTGAAAATGTTAATGAATTAAAGATTCCAATATTAGGATACAAAAACCCTATGTATCATTTAATTAGAGTTCCGTGTAAAAAGAAAGGAAAGCAAGAACAAGTAATCTCAAACTTTACAAAGATATTTAAAAACGATAATATTATCTTTAATATAGATTTTTTACAAACTGATAAAAAGGATATAAATACGGTGTTAAAGATAGCACCAACTCAACATACAATTATTTTTTACTGCGAAATACTAAGATGTGCCAAAACACAACATAAGACATATATTGGTATTTCATATGAAAGATACACAGATAAAGCAAATGATTCTAGTATAATTCAAGGTGCTGTAGGACGTCTAACCGGTTATGATGATAACGGTATTAGCATATGTTATACAAATATCGGGAGTATAAATAATTATGAAAAATTATTGGATAATAATATGAGCTATACTGATGTTGTATGGAATACAAATACAACTAGATATGTTAAAAAAGAAAATAAATCTATAAGTAAAGGAACATTTAATAGCACTAATAACATTGAACAATTTGAAACTATTGAAGACTCAAATGAACCTATTATTAAAGAATTTGATACTCAAGACAATATGATTAAATGGTTTAAAAAGCATTTACCAAAAGAAACTTATGGTCGTGGTCCAAATAAAAAGAAAATAGATGAAGATGGCTTCTATAGATCAGCAGGTGCTACTCGTAAGGGCAAGCATATAATATCAAATGAAACAGTGTATAAAGAACGTAGGTCAGGTTTAAATGATAAAAATAAGTTTAGAAGCTATCCGTGTTATAGTGATATAACAAACCCAGAAACATTGGAATGGTGGTTGATCTATAATAAGCTCTAAAGATATATAATATCATTACATAATTCGTGTAATAATGCTAAATTATGACTAACAAGTATAAAAGTAAAAGTATATTCTTTATACTTGTCTTTTATTATTTCTATAAATAACTTTTGATTATGATTATCTAAAGCTGATGTAGGTTCATCCATTAATACAATAGGTCTATTTTTATTTAATATATTACAAATAGTAAATCGTTGTTTTTGTCCTCCACTCATCTTAGTATTTGGTATATCTTTTGTAAAATCTTTCAATAAATCAGTATTACATTTAATATTATTTGTTAATTCTAATAATACAGGTTCTTGTGCTATATATCCTATTACATCATTATAAAAAAAACCATCATCAATATTTTGTATATCAATAGTATTAAAACTAATATCACCTTCATTAACTTTATACATTTTGATTAATAATTTTAATAAAGTGCTTTTACCAATACCAGATTTACCGTAAATACCAAGTTTAGATCCAAATGGTATAGATTTACTAAAAGATTTATATACAACTGTTGTATTATAAGAAAACGTAATATTATTAATGTATATATCAGGTCTAAAATCTGGTATATATTTAATACAATTTGAAGAATTATTAGGAATATTTAATACATCACGAACTCGTTTAACAACACAAGTATTTTTATAAGTATTAGTTATAATATGCCTATATGATTCTAATATACTAATAATTGAATCTATATATAATAATAATTTATGTATAATTACTAAAGTTATATTATTACGAATACCATATGATATTATAAAATAAATTATAAATGTATTATATGTATTAGATAATATTAGATCAATACCATAATAAAAAGCTTCTTTAATATTGTTAATACCAATTTGATTTTCTAAATCAATATATTTAGTAATTAATGATTTTTCTAAACAGTTAGTTTTATAGCTATCTATTTTATGAATATAATCATCAATATAATTATTTTGTTCTTTAGTCAAGCGATCTTTTTCGTGTATAAACTTATGATAAATGTATTTATGATACAAATAATTAAATAATAATTGAAAAAAACATAAAATAAACAATAAAATAGTTAAATCATATTGTATATTCATATTATAAAAAATATAAATAGTTGATAATGATTGTATAGTAGTTCTAACAAATATATTAAGATGTAAAATAAATAAATCACTTAATATATTAGCATCTTTGGTTATTAAATCTATAGTTTCATTTGGATTATTATTATTAAAATACGATAAACATAATGAAGATAATTTAAATAATATCTGTTTTTTTTTAATAGCAGAGTGTTTAAACATAATTATACTAAATAAAAAACCTCTAATACCCCCAAATATATTAGCTAATATTTTATAAAAAATATAAGACATCATAACATCGTATAGATTACTAGATTCTGTTAATAAACTTGAAATTAATGAAGCATAATATATAGGAATAAATGAAGAAAAAAATGCGGAAATAGAAGCAGATAATAATCCAACTAAAGTATAAAATATTAACATTTTTAGTTTATACAATTAAAATAAATGACATCACAATTTAACACAATATCATTAAGTAGTACTACACAATCCGATTTATTAAAATTAAATAGCACAAGCACAATAGATACTGAAACTTACATTAGTATAAATAATTATTATCAAATAGGATCTGTAAATTGTAATTTTGTTATTAAACGAGATACTGAAGAATTATTAGTAATTGATGATAGTAATATAACTTTTAATGTTAATATTGATTTAAGTAATATAAATGTTAATAATGAGGCAACATTATATAATACAATTATTGAAAATGATCT
>Ga0257110_1001310_pt1 | contig 11775 bp, 9 predicted proteins | sample LP_taG_7_FD_190184 | JGI IMG/M metagenome (GOLD analysis project Ga0257110, IMG submission 190184) | Marine microbial communities from Northeast Subartic Pacific Ocean, Canada - LP_J_2015_P26_10m | ecosystem: Environmental > Aquatic > Marine > Oceanic | place: Canada: Northeast Subartic Pacific... | reverse complement strand
ATCAAGAATTGCACAACCATGGTAGGAGGCAACGCCGCCATGGGCAATTGATGTGGCAGTCCTGCCAACACCGAGATCAACCCACCCTGGTTCGTGAACGTTGGAGTCGCCCGCTGTGCTAGCGTCTCCAAGAGCGCCAAAGAAATTGCTTCCCCAACAATACACAGAAGAATTTGAATAAAGACTGCATGAATGTCCGGTACCAGCGGTCATTTTGTCTTGTTGCCCTTGGACATAGCCGTTCCAATTCATCCAATCGATTCCATTAGGCAGTGGATTGTCAAAGACATCGTCTGAGCGATGATCGGCCATTGAATCCACTGCATTGTAATGAATTGTGGAGTTTTTGTTGTTGATGTCGCCATCCGTCAAGACAATCATGTCGTTCTTGCTCGCTGATGAGTCGAAGACAGTGTTGTTGTGGATGTTGTGATAATCACCCTTGACCATCAGGCCACCGGCTGCGTTCCAAATGACGTTGTGATGCATTGTACCGTTGGCACCCGTCCCAACCTGGCCGATGGGAGCGTCGAAACGAATGCCGTACTTGATGATGTCATGAATCCAATTGTAAGCCACTTCAGCACCTGGTGCTTCGCCTTGCATGATCTGAACGACAGCCCCATCCGTTTGCAGGTGACCGACATCCCAGACTTCGTTGTAGAGGACCGTAGGCGAATCACCGATTGACAAGACGGAAGAGGCACCTGTCAAGTGAACGGTGTTGTTGGTGAAATACATGTCTCGTCCGCCCTCGTAAATTGTGACCATGAGTCCTTTTTGATCTGCGGCCGACCAGTCAATGGCATGGAAGTAGGAGTTGTTCACTGTATTGTTGTGCGATTGACCTGCTGAGCCTTGGAATTCAATGGCGCCACCGTCGGTGTTGGTGATGGAGATGTTGTCGACGAAGCTGTTGGTGCTCCGATAGAAGCGGGTCATCCATCGGTCGTCTTCGGACTCCCCGGCAATGCCTAATCCTCGCTTCGAGGTGCTTGGGTATTCGAGGGTAGAATTGGTGAAACTGCACCCATCACATTCGTTGAAGTTGACCGTTGTTCCAAAGAAATCGATGCCTTGAATCGTCACACCATCGGAGTTCTCAACGCCGATTGCAAAGGGTTGAACCTTGACACGGAGATCGAGATTATTGGCGTCTTGACCAGTTGGCGTCTTGTAGTGAAGACGGTTGTTTGGGTTGTCAAACCACCACTCGCCGTCCACATCGATGAGTTCTCGCTTTCCTTCAAGGAAGTACGCATGATGCTTGGTCTTCCATCCGACACCCGTGCCATCGTAGGCAAATGTTCCATTTGCTGAATTCCAGTCTGTGATTTCACGGCTGTTGCTGCGGAACGAGCCGAGGTTCATGACCGCAATGGCCCCTTCTGGGTCAAGGCCTGTGGCATTGACCGTTTCGTTCAAACCGGTATGGACGCCTGTTTCGGGACCTGCATCGGTGAGCCATCCAATCGTGTAGGCATTGTTTGAACCAGTAAGTGTTCCTTCAGCCCAATATGAACGATTAAACACGCTTTCGTCTGAAAATTGTGCGTTCGGCCATCGAGCGGGGACTTGTTCGTCGTAGGCCAAAAACAACTGCCAACCATCAACCGGCAAGGTCACTTCTTGGATGCCATCGCTATCGGCAGTGGACCACGTAGCGTCCATGTCATCAGCGATGCTTTGCGTTCCGTCAAACACGACACGAGCGCCACTCGCCGCCCGAATCAACAGGTTATCTTTGCCATCGACAGTGACGTTTTCGTGATACCGCCCGCTGTACAAAACGATTTCATCGTTTGAAGAAGATTCGTTGAGTGCGTCTGAAAGTGTTGCTTTAGGGCACGACCAGGTGCCGTCCCAAGCATCCGAACCGTTGACCGGATCGACATAAATCGATTCACCAGCGCTGCGTGAAATGTATGAACAACTGGCACCAACTGAGGCCACATCTTGCGAATCCAGCATTGGTGTTCGAGAAATTTCAACGATTCCAACTGAAAGTGACATGGTCACCATCAGCACCGCCAAAAAGATTGATTTGAAAGATTGAGACAACGAATCTAACAAATGCATCCGCCTCCCCTACGGGGAGGCAGGCCCATTGGTGCTAAGGATGAGTCCTATCATGATAGGTTGAGCTTCGATAAGTCAACTCGGCCATTGAGTGGTCGGTTGGTTAGGCCATTCTTTTTTCTTGACATCAAAACCGAGTTCGCGGAATTTCTTTCTTGCTTTCCGCCACACTGGAAGCATGTATCCTACCTTCGAACGTTCTGAGAACGACCAGTGCCATGGGCATCTTGGCGAGCGTGCAACCCAGTGCTGGAGCAAGGTCTGGACGAGAGGTTGATCTGTGCCTCCTGGGAGAACCAACGAGATGATGTTGAGTGCTCCAGCGGAGCCCCTCGTTTCAGACCATGCCGTCATCTCCAAGCCCAGAAGTGGTCCATCGAGGATGCGCAAACCAAGCGTACGCGTGGATTGTGCCATCGGCATGATGATCGCAAATCGATCGACAAGTCTGGATCCTTCATGTCGCTCCATCGACCAACCTGCTTCCTCAGCAAGAAGACGCAGTGTCTTGATGGCGTGAACAGGCGATACACTGACCTCCAAATCAAGGGTAGCTCGCCGGACCATGTATGGTCCAGAGAACGATGTAGCATCAACGCTTTGATGCGGTTTTCATCATGCAGCCTGTCGGCCATAGGGAGTTGTTTCGATCAAACGTTTCGTTTGATGATGCGTGTGCACGGTTAGCCCACAGTCCCGCCCTCAAAGGGCGAGGTGTTCCGCGGGAGGGACCGAATCGGACAACCGTGCATCACGAGGCTACGCGTGCAAGACGCGTTTCCTTGTGCGCTCGGCGGCGCTCGATACCTGTTTCAACCGAAAAGGGATCCAAGACCGTCGAAGCCAGCTTCTTCTTCTTCCTCTTCCTCTTCTTCAGGGGCAGCGGCTTCCGAAGCACCGCCAGCTGCAGGAGCAGCGGCAGCAGCAGCAGGGGCGGCAACGGCTTGGGTCATTGCATCAGCGATGTCGACACCAGCAAGCGATGCAACGAGTGCTTTCACTCGAGCGTCGTCAGCGGTCACACCAGCAGCCTTCAAAATGGCGCTGATTGTCTTTTCGTCAATGTCTTTTTCAGCAGCGTGCAGTAGCATAGCAGCGTATACGTATTCCATATTTTTTCACCTCATTGTGTTCAACCGAATAGATCTCCGAGTCCGCCGAAGCTTTCCTCTTCTTCCTCTTCTTCCTCTTCTTCGGCTTCGGTTGGTGCCTCAGAAGTGCTTTCAGAAGCGCTTGCGGCTGCGGACTGAGCAGCGGATGCTGCTGCGCCCAACATGGTCGCAAGTTCTTCATCGAGTGCGTCGCTGTCAAGTTGTCCAGCAACAGCCATAGCGGTGTTGTGGGCTCGTCCAACGAGATGTGGCATGGTGTCTGCGGTAGCGATCGCAGCTTCCAATGCAACGGCCATAGCCTCTCGGCTTGCCTTTGCAAGAATGGTTGGCATGGTCTGGGATGTGAACCATGTGATGTTGCAAGCAAGGTTGAATGCGCCTGCAGCGTAACTGACAAGGTCGCTTTCGAATTGCTCGTAATCGATGTCGAGCGTTGAGGGTGCAAACAATGTGCCTCCTTCAAGGGTACCACATAGGCGTAGACCTGTGACGATTGGATTGATGCCAATCTTGGAGAGCATCATGCCCATTTCGCCTTCAAACACATCGCCTGCTTCAAGCACAACGGTTCGCTTTTGGATTTGGACGGACCCGCCCATGATCTTTGCAGGGATTCCAACGGAGTTCAGGTCACCAACAATTGGGCCTGGAGGCATGCCAGTGTCCATCTTCTCAACCACGATTTGGTGAGGGGCAACGTCGCCTTCCTTGGCAGCGCGCCCAGCTTCAGTCTTTTTGAGTTCAGTGAACAACTGGAAGGAATTCAAACTCGACGAAGAAACAAGCGCTGGTTGGATGGCTCCATCGAACAATGCTTCGATGTTGTCAGCGTCGTACCCAGATTGCTCCCAAGCAATGCGCATCAAGCGCTTCTTAGCGACTTGAATGTTCATGTCGGTTCGCAGGGATGCACGCATACCAAGCATAGCACCGGCAGGAACACCGTGAATGTCGATGACAGCGATGGTGTCACCGCTGTTGAGAAGGTCGACAAGGTCCTTGACCGTGTCCTTCTTCCAAGAGACAACCTTAGGAATCAATTGATCACCTCGACCATCTGAGATGGACCCATGGTTGTCTTAATGTAAAGAGAACGAATGTTTCCAACACCGCGCTCAAGCTTGGAAATCACACGGTTGTAGACTTCCATGGCGTTGGCTTTGAGTTCTTCCTGCGTCTGCTTGGCGGTTCCGAATGATATCTGGAATGTCATCTTGTCACCAGATTTGACGACAACAGTCGATTGAAGGCCTGCTGCGATGATTGCAGGGTCAAGGGTTGGAGGGACTGGACGAGGCATTTTGCCTCGAGGACCGAGCACGACACCCAGGTAACGTCCGATGAGCCCCATGTGAGGTACCTCGGAGAGGAAGAAATCGTAAGCGTTTGCGATCTTCTTTGCTTTTCCTTTGTTGCCACCCAAGTCCTCAATTTCTTGAGGTGTGATGACGTGAATGCCAGCATCTTTTGCTTTGGCTGCGGCTTCGCCTGCGGCGAACATTGCGATTTTAAGTTCACGACCGCGACCAGATGGAAGACGGATTTCTTCCTTGATACGGTTGTTTGGGTTCTTCAGGTCGACATCTCTAATTGTGAATGCAATATCCACGGACTCGACAAACTTGCGCTTTGGTGCACGTTCAAGTGCATCGGTTATTGCTTGGGTTATTTTTTCTTCCATTTTTGTTCACCCCTGTGGTCAGCGAGGCGCTCTACGACGCCTCTACCACGGTCCGTGAGTTTCAATTAAACCGCTCGTCCCATTCTCCTTTGCTAATGATGGCGAGGGCGTCATTTGCCCAGTGACCGTCGATTTTGACTCGCATTGAAACGCATGTTCCAATGACTTCCCTTGTTTGTGCTTTGAGATCTGCGCCGGTGAGGTGGCCGTGACCGTTCTTGTCACGAGCGACGTCCATTGCCTTCTCGAGCGAAAGGTCCTCAACTGCAGCTTCAATGCTGCCGTTGCACTTCTTTACGCCAAGCGCCTTCTTGATGAGTTCGGATGTCCATGGTTTTGGCATAGCGTTCATCTCCGTTACTCACTTTCGTGGGCATTCAGCCGACAAAACACCCCTATTTAATCGCGCTGTGCGAAGGGTGTTGGCCGTCTGGCCCGTGAAAATCACTCCACACGCTCCACGACACGAACGTGGTCGCCACGCATGTTCAAGGTCATTGGAATGGGTTGTTCATACAATTCCATGCTGACCTCTTCCTTTGATTCTGCTACGCTTAGAACACGAGCCTTTTCGCCTTTGAACGCTCCTGTGACGATTTCGACAATGCATCCAACTTCGATTCCAGAGGTCACTGCCTTTGGCTCGAGGTAGGGAAGGATGTCAGCCAGAGGGGCTGCTCCTGGAAGCACGGTCTTAGCGTTCTTGAGGGGGGTTTGATTGAGGCCACGGCGGGCTGCAGGGTCTCGACCACCAGAGCGGCCGATCAACTTCTCAACATGGTGAAGGGCGCTTGATTCGATAAAGAGGTAGCCACGCATTCCAGTCGGGTGAAGGATCGACATGATTTCGCTTTGGAGGGAGGTCAAGGAACCACTGCCGTGCAGGCGAGCGTACATTTCGTTGGCCACACGCTGTTCCGAGCCAATCGCTGTCTTAACGATGTAAAGGAACGAGCCAACCGAGCCATACATGTCACCGAACAAGGTGTCGTTGTTTTCCATGTCGAGGTTGGAAAAGATGCAGTTGTAGTTTTGAAGTGTTCCCGGGTCAATCCATTCGGATTCAACATATCGGCCCATTGGGGTGACTTCATCCGTACTTGCAACAACAAGAATCGGCATGACGTCAACCAGGTTTCGGCCCATGTCGATTCCACGGTCGATACCTGCGCCTTGGTAGTGCAGGGATTCAATGGCAATGCCAGTGGATTCAGAAACTCGAGTGAGGACTTCTTCTGGCGTATCGCCAACGCCCCAAACGCCGTCCCATAGGGATGCAAAATCGGGGTCTTGTTTGTTGCGGCGAAGCAACAGCAATTTTTCTTCAAAACGTACGAATGCTACAAATGCGCTAACCATCTCTAATCTCTCCTTCAGTTTCCAATGCCGATCACGTCTTGCAGCAACCATGGCAGGAAGTTGTCCATGAGGACGAGCATAGCAAAGCCAATGCCGCCAAGAACGAACATGCCGATTCCACAGATAATACAGGTTTGCTTGAATTCTTGTGGTGTAGGCTTGCGGGCCATGCGAATAATACGAGCCCAAGAACCGCGAGAGATGCGCCGGAATTGGGATTCAATCCAATCTTGACGGTCCTGAACTTTGTCTTCAAAGGAACGCTTTTTATCAGTCTCAACAGGCATGGTACAACCTCGGGCTTTCAATGCCACCAACATGGTGATTATAACCACTCCGACGCGGAACACCGCGCCTTCATGCACCGGTTTGCTCCTTGGGTTATCAAGGCGAGGGTTGATGTGGGAGGGGCGGTGAAGGAAACCCGAATGGCGCAGAAAGACCCGTACACCCTGTTGGGCGTAAGCAAGAATGCAAGCGACGCTGAAATCAAGCGTGCGTTTCGCAAAAAAGCCCGCCAGTACCACCCTGACAGGAATCCTGATGACGCCAATGCGGAGTCGAAATTCAAAGAGGTGCAGGAAGCGTATGACACCATTGGTACCGCAAAAGAGCGCAACGAATACGAGCAACAACAACGCATGTCCAACATGTTTGGTGGCGGAGGCAGATCTTCGTTTGGCGGAGGTGGCATGGATGATGTCTTCAAGCAGATGTTCGGCGGCGGTGGTGGCCCTTCATTCGGCGGCATGGGCGGGCGTCAACAGCGACAGCAACCAAGACGACAGCAAAAGGGAGCGGACATCAAAGTCAGCCTCGATATGACCCTCGATGAAGCCGAACAAGGCGGACGTTTTCCATTCACCTTCAAACGGCTAAAGCCAAACCAATCCGGGACAATGGAAGCCACTTCAGTGACCCTTTCTGCAACCATCAAGCCCGGAGTAAAGCACGGGACGGTAAACCGATTGAGAGGCCAAGGCCATGACCATCCTGAAGGCGAGGCGGGTGATGTTCTGTTGACCGTTCGCATTCAATTTGGAGAAGGACGATACTGGGATCAGTCGACGCTCGTGCAGGAAGTTCAGGCACCCTATTCAACGCTCATGCTGGGCGGTAAGGTGAAGGTCAAACTTCCATCTGGAAAATCAATCATGCTCACTGTTGCGCCTGAATCACAAGCTGGCGATCGGCGAAAGGTCCCCGGGGCTGGATACGATGGTGGCGACCTCGAATTGGAGTTCGTTCTCCCAGAGGTAGAAGGCCTCAGTAAAGCCCAAATCAAGGCTCTTGAAGTTCTTCGTGATAAGGGGCTGTGAACCATGGCTCAACCGCGCAACAGAGGAAAAAACAAGCACAACAAGCACAACAAGCGCAACAAAGGGCCCCAAAGCCCTGCTGATGAGCGATTATGGCGCCGCCTCTGTGGCCATTTTAGAGACGATCAAACCCTTTGGACAACCGTTTGGGATGGCCCAGCTCTTGCTGAATTTCTCATCGAAAAAGAGCACTTAAATGAACGGTTCAAGCACGACGAAAAGGCAGAACGGGCCTTCCGAAGCGAATTGGACCACACCCTCTCGACCGCTCGTTCCAAGGGAGAGCGATTTGTCGAAGTCGATGAAAAAGAAGTTCGTATTCGAACGCCGGCCCATGTTGAGGCGATCGAAACCAATGTTCGCTCGTGGCAGTCTTTTTCTTCCCTCCATGCCAAAGGAGGCTCACCCGGCCTTGGTGGCTTACCAGCACTGCAGCAGGGCGATGCTCTTGATGCAGACAGTGGCGTCTACGTCTCTGCTTCTGACGCTGAGCGCTACGCCCTTTTGGAGCGCGTGTGGATGGCTCATCTCGCAGGGGAGGATTACCCCGAGGCGTTCTCGCTGGTTGAGGGAGAGCGCATCCGTACATGGGGCTCTTTTGATTTGGCAAAAGAGGCACGATTCATCGCCAAGAGGCGTTCAGGCCTGCGCTTCCACGAAGCAGAACCAAGCATGGCCTTGCTCTTGCTCCAAGCCAAACATCACACCGCACGAAGCCTCATGGACCATCGACTGGACAGCAAAAGAAAAGCTGGTTTTAATCCGTTTCCAGCGGAATACAATGAGCGTTTAACGGAGGCCGCTGAACACCTACCAGAAGTGGATGGGGATGCGGCAATCAACGATGGACGCACCGATCTTAGGCACCTTCCTTTTGTCACGATTGACCCTCACGATGCGAAGGACTTCGATGACGCCGTCTGCCTTGTTGAACATGCGGGCGAACGCACCCTGTGGGTGGCCATTGCCGATGTTGCGCATTACGTGCGACCGGGCACAACCCTTGATGCAGCGGCCAGAAACCGAGCCACATCAGTGTACTTACCCCATGCAGTATTGCCGATGCTCCCCCCAAAGTTGGCGGATGATTTGTGCTCCCTACGCGCCGAAGTTGACCGCTTTTCGATGGTCATCGCCATGCGGTTAAGCGAAGCAAATGAGATCGTTTCAACTCAGGCCTTTGAAGCCGTCATTAGGGTTTCACGGAACCTGGCCTACGAGGACGCCATTGGCCAGCCTGAATTCAAATCGATGTTTGAACTGGCACAGGCGTGGCAAGACGTCGAAGTGCGACTCAACATCCAAAACGCCGAACTCCGCCCTCGCCTTCACGGTGATGAATCCATCCGTGTCGAAGTCAAATGGCCGAACGACGCAACACGAATGATTGAGTCGTTCATGGTTGCAACCAACGCCTCAGTGGGCCATCTTCTTGGAACCGCAGGTGCACCGCTTCCATGGCGGTGCCACACACCCCCAGATGCACCAGAGGTAGAAGCGTTGAACGCCAAGCTTGACTCGCTTGGTGTCGATATCGAATTGCCTCGCCCATCAACACGAACCCACGGTCAAACCGAGGCAAGCGAATTGAGCAACCTGCTTGGCGCCTGGGCTGGCACGGGCGTCGACCTTTCTGGACTTGACCCGGTTGAAGACCCGGTCGAAGAAGAGGTGGAATCGTACTTGGCAAGCGTGCTCGACCCTGACGCTCGTCAATCCATTCTCGACGCTCTTGAAGCAGCGCAAAATCAGGCTTCAAACCTCACCGGCCCAGTCCGTAGAGTCGTTGACCAAGGTTTGTTTCAGTTGATGCAGCGGGCAAAATACAGCGAGGAGAACCTCGGCCATTTCGGTTTGAACCTTGACGCTTATGTTCATTTCACTTCACCCATTCGAAGGTACCCTGACTTGATGGCACACCGGCAACTCAAGGCCCACCTCCGACAACAACCCTGGATTCATGATGAAGGGGAAACCGCATCGCTTGCCGCTCATTGTTCTGAACGTGGCCATGCTGCCAAACGCTTGGAATGGGAATTGGTGGCCAATGCTTACCACATTCATTTGCTGCGAGGAGGAGCCATTGGTGATCAATCAACAGATGACACTACCGTCGAGGGCGACATGACCTACAACGCTCGCGTCACGGGCCTCAAAGGGGTCTGGGTCTTTTTGGATCTCGCTGACGACGGTTCGATTCACGGACGGATGCATGTGCAGCAACTCGGCGGAAAACGAAGGCTGCTCGTCGACGAACACGGGCTAAGCGTCGTGCCTGCGGAACCTGATCACAACGGGGAACACCCTCCCGTAGTGAGGTTGGGCCAGGTGTTCCCCTGCCGACTTCGAGGCTTGGATGTCTGGGCGGGTTCGTTGGATTTGGCACCCTTGCGTTAATGTAGTCAAAACAAAGTGTTTATATTGACTACAATAAAGGCAGAACCATGGCACGTATCAAGGCGGAGAAGTGCAGCCGAGGTTGCAAAATGAAGCGACTTTACACCCGAGCAGAGGGTGGAAAAGGTTGGGACCAAATTGGCTGGATGTGCGCCTGTGGATGTGGATGCATCACCATGGACTCTGGAGAATGGAGCCTTACAGGATGCAATTCCGAAACCTGTTGCTGATGGTGTGATTCGATGCAAGAGCCGATCCAATTGGACATCACCGGCATGACGTGCAGTGGATGTGTAATGTCTGTTGAACGACTGGCCTCAGCCGTCGACGGGGTCGGGAGCGTTTCAGTCAATTTACCCTTAAATCAAGGGCGCATTACACTCTCAGAAGGAGCTGCGGCTTCAACGCTCGATGAGGTGCTAAACGCCCTTCATCGCGGAGGTTTTGGAGCCATCAAGCGACGGGACAGCCCTCCGAGCACTGAACAGATACAAGGTGAATTAAAATCACAACGCAACAAAGCCATCCTTGCATTAGCCCTGGCCCTCCCGACGCTGTGGCTGACCATGTTTGCTGGCGATATGGGCCAGCAATACAACCTCGATGTCCGGTTGATGCTGGCGATGTATGCTTGCCTTCCAGTCTATGTTTGGTCGGGCTGGAAAATCCACAAAGGGGCGTGGGCTTCCCTCTTATCCGGGCGCACCAATATGGATGTCCTGATCCATTTGGGGACAACCGTGGCCTTTGTGTGGTCGGTTTGTGTCGTATGGGCCCCCACCCTGCCCAATCCTCCCAATGTGCTTTCCGAAGCGAATCACGTGTTCTTCGATGGCGTTGTGTTCATCATTGCGTTTGTCCTTCTTGGCAACTGGATGGAATCCTCTGCCAAATTGAAAGCGACTCAGGCCGTGCACAGTTTGATGGCTCTGCAACCAAAAACAGCTCGGTTGGTGACTGACGAAGCCCTTGGCCATACCGAAAAAACCGGCATCAATGCTGTACCCGTAGGCGCTTTGCTCAAGGTTGTTGTTGGGGAAACAATCCCCTTGGACGGCACGGTTGAAGGCGCCAGCGTAAGCATCGATGAGTCGATGATGAGCGGCGAGCCTTACCCGGTTCGCAAAGCAGAAGGTTCGGCCGTCATGGCCGGCACAATTGTGCTTGATGGTACCGTTTTCATTCGCACGACAACGCCTGCGGGAGACACACTGCTCGATGACATCATCGCCCTTGTGGAAGAAGCACAGATGGGCAAAGCGCCAATTCAGCGGCACGTCGATCGAATCGCAGCGTATTTTGTCCCGATCGTCATTCTGCTCGCCGCAGTTGCTGGCGTGTTCTGGTGGACTTCTGACGCGGCAACGGCATACAGTTCGTTCGAAAGTTCAGGGGAACTCGCTATCATGGTCGTCGTCTCAACCTTGGTCATCGCTTGCCCCTGCGCCCTTGGACTGGCCACGCCGACCGCGCTGATTGTGGGAACTGGTGCAGGTGCAAAGCATGGCTTGCTGATCAAAGGTATCGAAGCCTTGGAGCAAGCCCACAAAACCGACACACTCGTGGTTGACAAAACTGGAACCCTCACGTCTGGAAAGCCAAGGGTGAGCCATATTGAATTGCTTGACACCGAAGTCAAGGAAATCCTCGGCCTTGCGTCTGCCCTGGAAGAAGAATCCATTCACCCGTTGGCGAAAGCCATCCATACCTCGTGCGCCAATGTGACCCAAGTTCGCCCCGAGGTCACAGACGTTCAAACCATGCCAGGGATGGGGCTTGTTGGTGATTCAAACGGAACCTTAGTGGCGGTTGGGAACGCCGATTTGAT
>Ga0257110_1001309_pt1 | contig 11776 bp, 8 predicted proteins | sample LP_taG_7_FD_190184 | JGI IMG/M metagenome (GOLD analysis project Ga0257110, IMG submission 190184) | Marine microbial communities from Northeast Subartic Pacific Ocean, Canada - LP_J_2015_P26_10m | ecosystem: Environmental > Aquatic > Marine > Oceanic | place: Canada: Northeast Subartic Pacific... | reverse complement strand
TCTACCCACTTCAGTGCTCGAGAATTGAGCAGAGTAATAAGACTAATGGGAATCAACATGATATTTTATAAAAACTACTATATATATTACTTATATATTTATCTTTATATATCGTTTGGTTTTCAAGTTGGTTTTGGTTTGTTAAATTTGGTGAAGCGTTCAACATGCCAGTGGCATAGATTTGCAGACTCAACAGCGACCGCTTGAAGTGTCGCCGCGAAGCCTGCTCGAGCCTGCTTACACCTGGCCCTCCCCCCTAGAACTCGGGCGTGTAGAGGAAGCGGAGGATCCAGGGCATGGAGAGCTGGGTCGCCTTGAGGAAGAAGGGCCCGACGAGCGGGATCGTCATCATGAGGTCGAAGTCGACGAGGAGGTCGGAGCCGAGCTGCGCGAAGCCCTGGACGATGGACGTGCGGACGACGCGCTTCCGGCTGTAGGACCCGAGGGCCGCCGACGTGTCCTTCGTGTGCGCCACGGTCGCGAGCTCCTCCGCGAGGCGGTAGCCGTCCTCCGTCGACTGGCAGCCGCCCTGCCCCAGGTTGGGCATCATGGGGTGCGCGGCGTCGCCGCAGATGGCGACGCGGCCGTCGGCCCAGGGGCTCCACCACCGCTTCAGGTCCAGGTTGTCGAGGAGCGGCGCGCCGTCGTAGAGGTCGCGGCGCTTGATGTCGCACTCCGGCGTCGCCTCGACGAGCTCGAGCGCGAAGCCGTCCCAGACCTTGCCGTCGGCGTCGGCCGCGTAGACGTTGCCGTCGGCGAACTCGCGGCGGAGCCGGTCGAGCTTGGGCGTCGGGTTCTCGGCCGTCGGCTCGGGGTCGACGCCGCCCGGCGGCTCGCGGATCAAAGCGAACCACTGCTGGCGCTCGCCGCCGCCGTCCGTGGACACGAAGTACTTCTTGTCGCCGAGGAGGATCTGGTAGGACACCTCCTCGATGTTCGACGCGCGGATGTCGGCCAAAGCCGCGTAGCACGTGAAGCCCGAGAAGCGGCGCTGCGCCTGGTCCGCGACGCGCACCGTCTCCCGCGCCATGGCCCGCGCCTCCGCGTCGTCGAGCGCGCCGCCCGCGGCGCCCGACGCCGCGTCCGCCGTCGCGCCCGCGCCGAGGCCGTGCATGATCTTCCGCACGGACGACCACACGCCGTCCGCGCCGACGAGCACGTCGCCGTAGGCGACCGTGCCGTCGTCGAGCACGGCCTTGACGCAGCCGCCCTCGTCGCCGTAGTCGACGACGCGGCTCGCGATGCGCACCGTCTCCTCCGGGAAGCCGTGCTTGACGAAGATCTGCTGGATGACGGGCCGGTCGACGACGACCGTCGCCGGGAGGCCCGCCTCCAGCGCCGGGCCGAGCGTGTCGAAGCGCACGAGCCAGTCGCCCTTGTCGTAGAGCCCCGCGAGCTTGTTGCCGCGCTTGTAGCCGATCTTGAGCCCGGAAACGCGGTCCGCCGTCACCGTGCCCGCCGCGACCAATTCGTCGTAGACGTCCTTGTTGATGCGCTCGATGGCGCGGAGCGCGTTGCTCTGGATCTGGATGGGGCCGCCGTAGGGCGCGTAGCTCGACGCCTGCTCGAAGAGCGCGACCTTCATGCCCTTGGCGTGGCACGCGGCCGCGGTAACCAAGCCGGCGAGGCCGCCGCCGGCGACGAGCACGCGGAGCGGCTCGTCCTCGGTCAACGCGCGCTCGCTGCCGGCGCCGCCGGGCGGCGGCGACCGCCACCAGGCGTCGCTGTCCGCCGCGCCCGTGAGCATGCCGCGGAGCTCCGCCGCGTCCTTGGCCGCCGTCGCCGCGCGCGCGCGGACCGCGGCGACGCGCTCGGGCGACTCGGCGTGGCGCACGGGCGCGTCGGGCAGCGCGAAGATGCGCTTCGCCGACTCGGGCGTGTTCACCTTGTTCTCCGCCGGCGCGTCGCCCTCGGCGAGCCAGGGGATGTCGAGCTTCGCGTCCTTGAGCAGGTCGGCGACGGCGCGCGACGGCGCGACGCGCGTCGTGTGGGTTGTCGGTGCGACGAGCGCGTGTGTGGTTGTGAGGAGCGCGACGGCCGCGAGGACGCGCGCCATTGCGCTGTGGAAGGCGCCGGCGGGCCGGGAGGATGCGCTCGATCTGCTACAGCAACTCGCGAAGCTCGTGTAGCTGGCGCGAGGTCGACGGTGCATGGGAAGTGCAGCCCGGCTGGCAAAGCATGGCTGGAGCTCAGGCTGTACGCCGGGCCTGAGAGGCGCAGGTGGGGCGCGCGGGAGATGGCGCTCCCAGACGAGGGATACTTTATATGCGCGGAAACAGGAGACGACGGCGCGGCGATTTTGACCGACGGTGTCGTGAAGCGTGGAGTGAGGGTGTTCATGCGCGCGATCGCCTCGATGGGTGAGTCGGCGCGTTTCCATGCGAATAATTTCGAGAGCGTCGCGCTGAAAACACTGTCGAAAGAACTCAAACAGCCGGACGGAGGCGCGCGGATTAAGAAAGAATTCGGGGACGCGTTCTACAACACGATCAAGAAGGTCCGGGATGGAGTCGAGCCGCTGGTAATTCCGGAAGACACGGTGGAGCAGGCCGTGGCAGAGGCCCTGGAGCGCGATGAGTTCCCGTCGAGCGCTTTCACAGATCGAGCGCTTCGAGACGGCAGTCACAAGGGGGAGGCATTGATGCAGGCCGTGGCTCACCAGCTCGAGCACACGGACGGAGGCGAGCTGCTAGAGTTGGAATTCGGGGACGCGATCAGGGAGATGGTGTACAACCGAGCCCGGGCCGAGGCGCATAAGGAATTCAGCGCTCTCAAGCGGCCTCGGAAGGCGCGCGTCTTCATGGCCGTGGCGGAACGCCCGCATCTGGAGAAGCGGGGCATGTCTCCCGGCGAGATCGGCGCGCCGCGGCGTCCTGGAGCTGTTTTTACGCGCGATGATGCCTTCCCGCAGGCAGGGTCCTCGGCCAGACGTGGAACAACATGACGCCAGAGCAGAAACGAGTCTACGAGGAGATGGAGGCCATGGACGAAAATCGCTACGCTCTTGAGATCGGTTTTTTAAACGAGCCTACGTCGCGTCTCGGGCTCTCATCGTCTTTGTCGTGGATCTTCCCTTGCACCGGTCGGCTCCGCGGCGTACACAGCCAGTGGCGCATGGATCAGCTGATCGACGATTGTCTAGAAGATGACGAAATCGTGGCGACGATCGGGCTCCTGGGAGTTGCGCTGACGAGCGGCAAATGGTACTACGAAGTAGAAACCATGGAGGCGTGCAACGATTTGCAGCCCGGCTGGGCGCGGCGCGGCTGGGAACTGCTGCAGCCTTGCCAGTCCTGGACGTTCGGCTGCGGCGAGGACCGTTTCTCCTACGCGGCGTGCAACGGAGGCTTTTACCTGCACGATTCCGAGGAATTCGGCGGAGATTCAAAGGCACTTTGTTGGTCGGTCGGCGACACCGTCGGCTTTATGCTCGACCTCGACGGCCGCGAGATCCGCTTCTCCGTCAACGGCGAATGCGACGAGTTCGTCTTCCGCTCCATCTCCGTCGACAGCGCGTACTATCCGGCGATGTCCAATCGGACGGGCGTCGTCGACATCAACTTTGGAGGAGAGCGCGCTTTGAAGTTTCTTCCCAAAGGCTACACGCCCGTCGCCGAGGAGCAAATGAAGCAGATGCGTGCGGAGATAGGAGCCTTGGATACACAACTACATCGCAGCGCGGAGCGGCACGAGGCGACGCTGCGGCACGAGGCGACGCTGCTCGAGATTAAGGCGAAGTACGAAGCGGCGACGGCGGCATCAGAGGCGACGATGAAGATCATCGAGGACCGCATCGACGACCTAGGACCTTTTCTCGGGAATCCTGACCCCAGCGGCGCGAGGCATGTCCTCGGACTCCTCGACAAGCTCGACGAGGCGGCGCGCGGTGCCGGCGAGGCCGCCGCGCCGAGCCATGAGGGCGCCTCCGGATCGACTGGATGGCGACACGCCAGCGTCGAAGACTATGGGAGGGCTATGCGCATCGCTCTCGAGGAGCTCGCGGAGAGCGACGACCGTGAGATCATGCTCGGTCGCCGGGAGCGCGACAGACTCGCGGAGGAGCTGCTGCGCCTTCGCAAGGAGCGCGACAAGCGCACAGCGGACTTCCACCTCGAGAGCGAGCTGGCCGCTGAGAAGTTCAAGCCTAGGCGGTAAGCGCCGAGCACTAGCTGCAACTTGGGGAGTTGAACTCGACAAGCCGACAGTGCCGTACGAGAGCACGATGTCAGCAGCCATGCATATGCGCCGCGTCGTCGTCGCTCTGGCGCTGCTCGCCGGCGCCGCCGAGGCCTTCGTCGCGCCGCGCGCGTCCAGCAGCGCGCGCGCGCTGTACGCCGAGGATCCCACGAAGGTGTGGTACGCGGAGATCGCGAACACAGTCCAAAACCTCCTGACCAACAGCCCGCTCAACGAGGGCAAGAAGGCCGTCGTCAAGATGCTCGCGGGCCCCTACGACGAGGTCGCGGTGCGCGCGAAGCTCGACGGCCTCATCGCCGGCGAGCCCGTGCTCATGCTGTCCTTCGTGCGATGACCGTTCTGCGTCAAGGCGAAGCAACTCCTCGACGCAAAGGGCGCGAAATATACGGTCGTCGAGCTTGATGAGGTTTCGGACGGCCCGGCGCTGCGCGCCGAGCTCGGCGGCCTCGTCGGCCGCACGTCCGTGCCGGCGATCTGGATCCAGTCCGACTTCGTCGGCGGCTGCAACGACGGCCCGGGCATCATCACGCTCGACAAGCAGGGGCAGCTCGATTCGCGGCTCAAGGCCGCGGGCGCGCTCTAGGGAGACCGCGCCGCCGCCGCCGACGAGAGCGAAGACGACCACCGCGCCGCCGCCGCCAATGACGCGGCCCCGGAGAGCCCATCGGCTCGGGGCCGCCGACGCGCGGCCGCCGGCGCGGCTCTAAGACTCTTGCGCCCCAGGTTACAAACAACAGGCGCTGGACCGCTACTTTGCTTTCACGCGCGGTTACTCTGACCCCCGCACGTCCCCCGGCTCCGCGCCTGCGGCGGCGCGGGACGCCGTGTCGAACATCTGCGCGAAGTGCGCGGAGAGGCGCGCGCCGTCCGTGACGAGGTCCTCGGCGCGCTTCACGGGCAGCTCCTCGAGGAGGTCGGCCGCGTCGACGGCGCGCGGCTCGTCCCAGAGCGCCGCCGGCACGTCGAGCGGCGCGTTGTGGCGGAGCGCGAGCGCGAGGCCGAGGAAGGGGCTCGCGGGCGCCGTCGCGCCGTCCTCGGCGACGAGCACGAAGGCGACGGACTCGTCGCGCTCCACGGGGAGCGCGAGCTTGCGCGCGGCGGCCGTGACCTCGCCAAAGGCCGCGAGGTCGAGCTTGCAGGCGTCGTCCGCGTGCGCGCGGAGCAGGTCCGCCGCCGCGCCCTCCGTGACCGCGACGCCGAGCTTGGACTCGAGCGCCGCCCGGAGCCGCGCGGCCGCGTCGCCGACCGCGGCCTCGAAGTCCTCGGACCGCGGCGGCGGCGGCGCCACGGCCGCGGACGCCGCGGGCACGACGCGCACCTTGGCGAGCCGCGGCGCGTCGCCGTCCTCGGCGTCCAGCGCGCGCGCGAGCGCGTCCGGCGGCAGCTGCGTCGCCGTCGCGACGTCGATGCCCTGGAGCAGCTGGAGGATCGTCAGCGCCGTCGGCGACACGACGGCGTCGACGTCGCCGCGGTGGATCTGCACGGCCAGGGCGCGCTGCGGGTCGTCGTCCTTGGGCGACGCGAGGATCGCCACGAAGCCCTTAGGGGACACGGAGACGCCTCCCAGCGGGCTCAGCAGGGGCTTGCGCGCTTCATACGACGACGACGCCTCGCCGAGGCCGTCCTCGAGGAAGTCGGGGTTCGACGACGAGCGCAGGAGCGTTTTATGCGTCGAAGACGAGCGCAGCAGTGTTTTACACGTCGCACGCGGCGCGACGAGGCCTGCGGCGCACGTTGCGAGCGCGCTGAGAATGGCCACGAAAGCCCAAGCCATTGGTTTAAAAAGCACGAGATTTTGTGGCATTCAGCGAGACGTCAACTAGACGTCAAAGTGCCGCCCGCCCGCCGCTAGCTCGACGCGCCCGCGCCGCGCGCCGCTTGACAGCGACACGTGAAACGCTGCGACTGCGATGGGTCGTCGTTGGCTCGACGGTGGGAACGGCTGCGTGAACTTGGACGGGCCGGAGTGGAAGTACTGGCTGCCGCAGTGGCTGCGGCGGCTGCAGCGCGCCCGGACGCCGCCGCCGCCCAAGACGGCGCTCGCTGCCGGGTTCCTCCTGACGCGCCGCTCCCGCGTCCGCGAAGCGCGAAGCGACGGCGCGACGCGGCGCGCGCAGGATCGGCACCGTGCTCCTCGTCACGGGCCTCGTCGAGGGCTGGTACGACGTCGGGCCCAAGGCGCGCGCCGGCGCGGCCGCTCTCGCAAAGTGCGCCCACTTACGACGCGCCCCACAGGTGCCCGGCCACCAGTTCACGCTCTTCGCGGTCGGCATGACGAGTGCGTGCGGACCGCGCCCGCTCCGCGCGCGCGCGCGTCCGCCCGCGCTCGCCGACCGCCGCGCGCGCCGCGCAGCCTTCGTGCCGGGCAGCTACGCCGCCTTCAACCTGCGCGCCGCCGGCGCCCGTGGCGCGCGCGGCCGCGGAAAGAGACGCGGCGCCCGCGCGCAGGTGGGGCGCGTTCCGCCGATGGCCGGACTACCGCTACGACCAGGTCCCGAGCTGGGACGACTAGCGCGCCGCGTAAAGCATGCGCCGAGCGAGGTCTCGGAAGCGAGGGTAGCACATCCCACCCGGCCGGCGGATGTGGCTTAAGGTGTGGCATCTTAGGTGTGGGAAACGCCGCTTCAATTTTGGCTTCACCGTCTGACACAACACTGGCAGAACTGGGCTGCCTGCACGAGGCCAGCGGAATGGGCGCGCGCCGCGGCACGCGTGGCTCGGCCATCGCGTCGCTGCTGCTCGTCCGGTGCGGCGGCGCCAGCCAGTGGACCCAGCTCGGCGGCGACATCGACGGCGAGAGCGCGCGAGATTATGCCGGGGGCACCCAGGGGGCGCTGGCGATGAGCGCGGACGGGACGGCGATCGCCGTCGGGGCGAGCGGGCACGACGGCGGCGGCGAGAACGCGGGCCACGTGCGCGTCTTCGATCTCGCGGCCGGGTCGTGGTCCCAGCGCGGCGCCGACGTCCAGGGCGAGCGCGCGGGCGACCGCAGCGGGTCGTCCGTCGCGATGAGCGCCGACGGCCGCGTCGTCGCCGTCGGCGAGCCGGACAGCGAGGCCGGCCACACGGGCCGCTTCGACAAGGACTTCGGGCAGGCGCGCGTCTTCGAGTGGCGCGACGGGGCCTGGGCCCGGCGCGGGCAGCCGATCGGCGGCGTCGACGCGTACGACCGCGCCGCGGGCCACGGGGGGCTGGCGCTGGACGCGGCGGGGGACACGCTCGTCGTCGGCGCCGCCGCCCACGCGGGCCCGGCGGGCTCGGGCGCCGGCCACGTGCGGGTCTTCGACTACGACGGCGACGGCGACCGCTGGGTCCAGCGCGGCGAGGACCTCGACGGCCACGCGCCGGGCGACTGGTTCGGCGTCGCCGTCAGCGTAGACGGAGCGGGGACAGCGGTGGCGGTGGGGGCTTTATTCGACGACGGCGACGCGGAGGCGGGCGCGTCCGGGTGCGTCGCGTGCCGGGGCGCCGCGCGGGTCTACGAGTGGAGCGCCGGCGCGTGGGCGCAGCGCGGGCGCGACATCGACGGCGCGCGCGACGGCGACAAGAGCGGGTCGGCGGTGGCGCTGAACGGCGCGGGGGACGTCGTCGCCGTCGGGTCCCCGCGGAGCAGCGCGTCGTTCGACGCGGCGCCGGGCTCCGCGGCGGTCTACGCCTGGGACGGGGCCGCCTGGCGGCCGCGCGGCGGCCGCATCGAGGGCGAGGACGTCGGCGACCTCGGCGGCGCCACGCTCGCCATCTCGGCGACGGGAGACACCGTCGCCGTCGGCGCGTACCTCAACGACGGCGGCAGCGACGCCGCGGGCCGCGTCCGCGTCCTCGACTGGGGCGGCGAGGCCTGGGCCCAGCGCGGCGGCGATCTCGACGGCGAGAACCGGTACGACTACAGCGGCTACTCCCTCGCCATGAGCGCGAGCGGCGACGTCGTGGCGAGCGGGGCGAGGTACACGGCCGACGCGGGCTACTTCGCGGGCCACGCGCGAGTCTTCGGCTGGGTCGACGACGCCCCCGACCCCGCTCCGACGGGCGCGCCGTCGCGGCGGCCCGCCGCCGACGCCTGCGGCGACGGTCGATTCGAGGAGCCCGACGACGGCAAGCGGCACAAGAAGAGGATCGCGAAGTTTCGCGCGTCGGCGATCGCCTCCATCGAACTGTGCAACAGCAGATGCGCCGAGACGGCCAAGTGCCGCGGCACCGAGTGGAAGCCATCGTCGAAGAAGCCCTGCAGGCACCTCAAGGGGAGCCGGCGCAAGAAATGCGCGAAGAAGAGCGTGTGCTGCTCTCTGGTAAGCACGTAGTCTACCGCAGGGCGAATAGCGGGGCGCGGGGCGGTCGGGCCACTCGCACCGCTGAGCACCTTGAAGTCGTTGAAGCCATCGTTGAGGCGACTTGCCCGACTCCCAGCCTCCCCCGAATATGGAGCCGCCCAGCTGCGGCTGCAGCTGCGGGAGCGCGGGCGGCGCCGGCTCCCCGCCGCCCGACGGCAGCGCCCTCGAAGGGGCCGCCATCCTCACCACCCTCGGCGACGCGTGCGATGCCGGGCCCGAGCCCGTGCCCGGCTCCAGGCCCCAGGACGCCGCGGCCGCCGCCGCGCCGCCCGCCGAGGACGGCGCGGCCGCGCCGCCCGTCGAGGACGACGACGACCTGCCGGACGAGCTCTTCTGCCCCATCACCTACACGATGATGCGCGACCCCGTGCGCGCGAGCGACGGCCACGTCTACGAGCGCCTCGCGATCACTCGCTGGTTCGCGCAGCGGCTGACGTCGCCGATGACGGGCGCGGCGCTCGCGGACGGGGCCCTGGAGCCCCAGGACGCGCTGCGGGAGCGCATCTACGACTGGGCCGTGGCGCGGCGCGGGAGCCCCGCGAGCCGCGACTACTTCTCGTGCGCGTACTGCGGCGACGAGCGGTGCCTCGACCGCGACGGCTGCCGCGAGGCCTTCGAGCGCCAGGTGCGCACGGACGCGGCCTACGGCGCCGCGGCCCGGCGGCGGCGCTGGATCGAGGGCAACGTGCTCCCCGGCGCGGAGCGCGCGCTCCGGTCCGGCCCCGCCGGCGCGGGCGCGCTGATGCTCGGCGCGTTCGCCGTCGGCGCGGTCGGCGCGGTCCTGGGGGGCGCGGCGAGCTCGCTGGCCGAGGTCGCGACGGGCGGCGCCGAGGTCGCCGCGGGCGTCGCCGACGCCCTCTCCGGCGCCGCGGCGCCCGCGTGGGACGCGCTCGGCGGCTGCTCCGCGCCGCAGGTCGCGCCGCCGCCGCCGGCCGCGCCGCTCGCGCCGGCGACGGCGTCGGCGGCGGCCGTCGCCGGCCCGCCGCCGCCGCGGGGCCTGCCGCCGCCGCCGCCGCCGCGCGCGGGCGACGCCGCGGACCGCGCGGCGCCGCCGCCGGCCGCGCCGCCGCTGCCGACGCCCGCGTTCTCGCGGCGCCCGCGCGGCGACGCGCGCGCGTCCTGCTCCCGGGGCTGCATCAAGATCGCGTCGGGCGCCGTGCTCGTGCCCGTGGCGACCGTGACCGTCGCGGCCGTCTTCGCCGTGGGCGCGGCCTGCGGCTCCGTGACGCTCGCCGCGGGCATCGTCAAGGAGCTCGTCGGCGGCGGCGTCGACGCCGCGAGCATGACCTACGCCGCCATCGGCGACGCCATCAGCTCCGACGTCGTCGAGCTCCACGTCGCGGACGACGCCGCGCGCGCGCTGCCCGCGCCCGACGCCGCCGCCTGAGCCCCACCCGCCTCCGTCTTCTTCTTTTTGCGCCCCCTACTAGTTAACTTGCCTCACCAATGTTAGATTTCCGCGGCCGCGACGACGTCGCCGCCGTCGTCGGGCACGTCCTGGGTGTCGCCGCTGGGCGCGGGCGCCCCCGCGTCGTCGCGCGGCGCGACCTCGTGCGGCGCGGCGATGAGGTCCGCGCCCGCCTCCTCCGGCGGCCCGATTTCGAGGCGCGGCAGCGGCGAGAGCGACCCCTCCTCCGGCGGCGCGTCTTCAAGCGCGGCGTCCGGCGTCGGCGTCGTCGTGCAGAGGATCCGCTCGTCGACCCAGCGCATGAGGTTGAACGCGAAGAAGACGGAGAGCAGCACGGCCAGGAGCGCGATGGACACGACGGCGGCGCCGCTGCCCTGGCGGCGCCCCCCGACGGAGTCGAACTCGATGAAGCCGCGCAGCAACTTCGACGTCAGGTACGGCAACAGGTCGCAGACCTCCGCGAAGACGACGTCCTGCATGAACTCGGGGATCAGCAGGAACGTGCCCGCGGTGACGACGAAGATGGAGTAGCGCGCCTTGACGAAGCGCTCCACCACGGGCCCGTGCGCCTCCAGGTCGTCGAGCACGGTCTCGCGGTCGTAGAACCGCGTCGCGAGGTGCTTCGACCGCGCGAGGTCCGGCCGCGCGGCCAGCACCCGCGCGACGGGGCTGTCTAGAAACCGCTCGGAGAACGGGAAGCGCCGCATCTTCCGCATCTCCGCGGACCGCATGCGGTGCTGCAGGAACATGGGCAGCACCACGAAGGTCAGCAAGACGCGGAGCGTCTCCAGCACCGCGTACTCGAACCAGACGCAGAAGAGCGCGTCCTCGATCCACACGAGCGTCAGTCGCCGGCCCCAGGCCGTCGCTCTCTGCAGCAAATACGCGAAGCTCAGCGCGTAGGCGCCCAGCGCGCCGAGCCACGACAGGAAGAACGTGCGCCGCGGCACGGGCTTGCGCCGCTGCGCGGCGGTTTCGGACGCGGACCCGCCGACGTCCGCGCCGACCTGGTAGTAGCCCCGCAGGTAGATGCGCCACTCGCGGCGCGTGAGCCACTCCGTGCGCGCGTAGGCGACGACGCGCGCGACCTTGCGCTCGTACGCGTGGCTCACGCCCTCGATGCGGTCCACGGCCGCGACCCAGCGCCGCGCGACGCGCTCGTGGCGCTTGAGCACGGCCGCCACGTTCTCCTCGAAGGCGTCCCGGTCCTCGCTGAAGCCCCACTTCTCCAGGAGCTTGGCCTCCATGTCCGCGAGGCGCCGCCGCGCGTGGCCCATGCCCCGGGCCTTGGCGAAGCGCGACGCCTCGCGCAGCTCGTCGCGGCGCCGCAGCACGCAGGCCGCCGCCTGGGCCGCGTCGAGGAGCTGGATCGACTCGTCGTCGGAGCTGTCGCCGTCCGAGTCGCCGCCGCCGTCGTCGAGGAGCGACGGGTCGGGCAGCGACACGTCGCTCGTGCGCCGCGAACGCGAGCTGCTCTTATGCGTCAGCGTGTAGCGCGTCGCGCGCGTCGCCGTAGGCGGCCGCCGCGCCCGCGGGGAGCAGCGCGCCGTGCAGGTGCGGCTCGAGCGCGTACGCGCTCAGGAGGTCGTCGGCGGCGCGGAAGCGGTAGCGCAGCGGCGGCGCGTCGGCGACCCAGAGGCTCGCCGTGAGCTCGAAGAGCGTCGTGAGCGCGACGCCCGACGCCGGCGCGACGGCAAGGACGCCCGCGCGCGGCGGGTTCGCGACGGCCACGGCGACCTCCGCGGCGCCGACGGCGGCCGCGTCGTCGGCGAAGGCGGCCTCGAGGCGGAAGGCGTAGGTCGCGCCGGCGACGAGGGCGTGCGGGGGCAGCACGAGGTCGTGC
>Ga0257110_1001304_pt1 | contig 11801 bp, 7 predicted proteins | sample LP_taG_7_FD_190184 | JGI IMG/M metagenome (GOLD analysis project Ga0257110, IMG submission 190184) | Marine microbial communities from Northeast Subartic Pacific Ocean, Canada - LP_J_2015_P26_10m | ecosystem: Environmental > Aquatic > Marine > Oceanic | place: Canada: Northeast Subartic Pacific... | reverse complement strand
CTTCTCGAGGCCGCCGCGCGCGCCGCGCGCGAGAAGCCCGCGGCGGCGCCGCGCGGCGCGGCGGCGGCGGCCGCCGCGCGGCCCGTTGCCGGCGCGCCCGCGGCGCCGGCCGCCGGCGGCGCGCCCGCGGACCCCAAGGCCCTCGCGGCGCGCCTCGAGGCGCACGTGTCGAACTCCGTCGCCAAATTCTCCGCGTCCAAGCTCAAGACGAACCCCTTCGTCGCGACGACGTCCGCCGACGCGCGCCTCGCGCTCCGCTGGTACCACAACTCCCTCGTCAAGGCCAAGATCCGCGCCGCGCGCGCGCCGCCGACGCCGAAGCTCCCCGAGAGCGCGAAGAAGGCCAGGGCGCGCGTGCCGCTCGCGGCCCGGCCCGTGCGGCCCCGGGGCCTCCCCGCGCAGGCGCCCGCGCGGCGCCTCGCGCTCAGCGGGCAGAAGAAGGCCGTGCGCTTCGACGACGACGACTCCGACAGCGCCTGGGAGAGCGACGACGCGGACGACGACGACGACTCCGAGGAGGAGCGGAAGCCGCGGAAGACGAGCGAGCCCAGGAGGGCTCCCGAGGCGCCGGCGGCCGGCGACGGCCTCGACGCCATGACCGTGCCCGAGCTCAAGGACCTGCTCCGGCCCGCGGGGCTCAAGCTCTCGGGCCGCAAGTCCGAGCTCGTCGCGCGGCTCCGCGACCACCGCGGCGCCCGGCCCGCCGCGGCGCCGGCGGACGCGGCGGACCCCGCCGCCGCGCCGGCGGACGCGGCGGCGGTCTGCGAGGACGCCGAGGCCATGCTCGCGCGCCTCGAGGAGAAGCTCGCCGCGTCCGCGAAGAAGAAGCGCGCGCTGCTGGGGGACTCGCCGGCGCGGTCGCCGCTCGTCGACGCGACGAACCGCGGCGCCTAGGCGCGCATTTTCCACGACATACAAAGGTTAGCCCCCGAACGACCGCCGCGAGTCGGTCATCACGCGCGGCGCGGAGCACGAGTCGCACGTGTTCGCGTCGCCGTCGACGTCGATGGCCGCGGGGTCGTTGCCATGGTTGCAGAAGGCGCAGGTCCAGGCCTTGGCCATGCTCAGCTGGCGCTGCTTCGCCTTGAGCTGGTACTGGTCCCAGATGTCCTCGGCGTTGCCCGCCTTCGTGCGCCAGTCCGCGCTCGCCCGCATCCGCGCGACGGCGGGCAGCGCCGTCGGCTTCGCCGGCGCGGGCCGCCCGCTCCGCGCGCGGCTCGGCGCGCGGCGCCGCGCCGCCGGCAGGGACACGACCGAGGCCGTCGACCGCCGGTGCCGCTCGCGGCGCTTCGGCCGCCGCGAGCCCGGGTCGGACCGCGTCGGCGACGCGGACGCGCGCGCCTCGAGCCGCGCGACGGGGACGGCGACGCGCTCGCCGCTCCGCGGCCCCGCGGACCAGCGCATGCCGTCGACGTCGACCGTCGCCGGCTCGCGGCCCCGGAGCGCGCGCGTCGCGAGGCCCCGGCGGCCGCTCCTGGACACGGCGCCCGACCGCTCGGGGAGCCGCGGGAGCGCCGGGGCGCCGACGAGGGGCGGCGGCGGCGGCGGCCGCGGCGACGCGGCGACGCTCGGCGGCGCGTGGTCCGCGACGTCGGGCGTCGGCGGCGCGCCGCGCGGCCGCCGGCCGCCGGGCGCGGGGGGCGGGTAGAGATCCGCGCCGTGGACGTAGACGTTGTTCCCGGACGGGTCCCGGAAGAAGACCGCCGTCTGGCCGTCGAAGTAGGGCGCGCTGACGTACGCGTAGTCGACGCCGTGCCTCTCCAGGCGCCGGACGGTCTCGGCGAAGCGGCGCTGCGGTACGCGGACGCCGAAGTGCGGGAAGCGGACCGCGGAGCCGACGTCCTCGTCCTCGCAGCGGTAGTCGTCGCCCGCGAAGTGGGCCACGAGGCGGTGGCCGAAGAGCGGGTAGTCCTGGACGTAGGGCGAGCGGAACCGCGTCTCCCCGCAGCCGAGGACTTTGGTGTAGAACCGGTTCGCGACCACGATGCTGTGCACGGGAAAGGCCTGGACCACCGTCCGCTCCTTGTCCATGTCCTTGTCGAGCGTGTACTCGAAGGCGAGGCCCCCGCGCCCCACCCACGTCATGCCCTCGTGGCAGCGCTCGTTGCCGAGGATCCTGCTTCTCAAGACGACGCGCCAGTCCATGGCTCCGGGGCAGCCTTCGGGCTGCGGTTTTGGGTCGCTGTGAGGGGGCAGCCGCGCGGCGGAGCTGGGGGGCGCCGCGGCGCGGGCGGCGCCGCGGGCCCGGCGCGGCGCACCAAGAAGTCCCGCGCGACGTGGGCGACGGAGGCGCTGATGCGAGAAATTAGGAACGCAGCTTCGTCAACGTTGGCTATTTGCGAGAGAATACGAACATGCTGAAGTGATTTTTGAGTCGTTGAAGTGGCAAAACATGATGAGTCGCACCAATGAGCTCCAGGCGCCGCTCCTGGAAAGCTACGACGACGATGAGGTGCTCCACAAAGAGCGCAGACGCGCCGCGCGCTGCGTGCTCCTCGTGCCCGTGCTTCTCTGCGCCGGCCTCGGCGCGGCCTCGTGGCGCCTGGGCGTGCGCTGGCCGCCGCCGCCGCCGAAGCGCTGCGCGGCGTCGTTCTCGGCGCGCTGCGGCGCCGCGGCCTGCGCGGTCGGCGCCGTCGCCGTCGCGCTCGCGGTCGTCGCCGCCCTGCTGCGGCGGCGGCGCCGCGTCGACCCGCGCGCGGCGCCGCAGGACGCGGCGGGGTTCGCGAGCACGTACACGTTTTGGTGGATGACGCCGACGCTGCGCGCGGCCAACGCCAAGGGCCGCCTCGACGCCGGCGACTTGCCGAAGCTGCCGCGGAGCGACGGCGCCGCGCGCCTCGCTCGAGCGCTGAAGGCGACGTGGCTCGAACGGCCGGGCGGCGCCGGCTCGCTCTTCGTCGCGCTGCTCGCGAGGATGCAGCCGCGCGTCGTGCTCGGCGCGTTGGGCCACGGCTGGCTCTTCCTGAGCCTCATGTTCCTCGACCCGATCATCCTGCGACGCTTGCTCGACGGCGCGGGCGCGGACTCGGCGGCCGCGGCGCGGCGGAACCTGGGCTACGCCGCGGCCCTGTCCGCGAGCATGTTCGTGCGCGTCGCCTGCATGGAGGTCTGCTTCTTCGGCAGCGTGCGGGCCATGAACAACTGCCGCACGGCCATCGTGCCCCTCGTCTTCCGCGCGGCCGTCGGCGGCCGGACCGACGAGGACTCGGGCAAGCTCACGAACCTCATGGCGACGGACGCGGACAAGCTCGGCCGCTGGAGCTGGACCCTCTTCTTCGCGGCCCAGTGGAGCTTCGCCGTCGTCTCCCTGCCCGCCGTGGCCTACTGCATGTACGACCTGGTCGGCGCGGCGGCCCTGGTCGGCGCGGCCACCGTCGTCGCGGCGAACCAGGCCGCGCTCGAGATCGGGAAGCGCACGAAGCCGGCGGTGCTGCGCCTCCAGGAGGCGCGCGACGCGCGGGCGAAGCTGACGACGGAGATGCTCGCCGGCGTGCGCCTCGCGAAGCTCCGGGGGTGGACGGCGTCGGTGAGAGCGCGCGTCGCGGCCGCGCGCGAGGCCGAGATGGCGGCGCTGAAGACGACGCGGTACCTCGACGCGCTCAACGTCTTCGCGGGCTGCGTCGCCGCGCTCGCCGTGCCCGTGGCCATCTTCTCCTGGTACGCGCTCGTCGAGGAAAAGTCGCTGTCGCCCGCCGTGGCGTTCACGGCGCTGGCCTGGATCACGCAGATGGAGTGGTCCATCAACACGCTGCCCGACATCTACAACCTCTGGTCGTCGCTGTCGCCGTCCGTCGAGCGGCTGGCGGATTTCCTACTGCGCGCGCCGAAGGAGCTCGCCGCGCCGCCGCCGTTCCCGTCGGACGCCGCGGCCGCGGTCGACGGCGCCGTGGGCTACGGCGCGCGGGCCGTGGCGACGGCGAAGTTCGAGTGCCGGCGCGGCGAGGTCGTCGCCGTCGTCGGGCCCGTGGGGTCCGGGAAGAGCACGCTCTTGCGGTCGCTCTGCGGCGCGGACGCCGCGGTCGACGGCTGGGCGGGCACGGCGCCGGGCCTCAAGCGCGCCTACGTGGGCCAGGACCCCTTCCTGCTCACGGGCACCGTCGTCGACAACGTCGCCTTCGGGCTACCGGTCGACGACGCGCGCGTCGACGCCTGTCTCCGCGACTGCGGCCTCGGGCCGGACCTCGCCGCGCTGCCCGACGGCAAATTGACGCCCGTCGGCCCGAGCGGCGTGCGACTCTCCGGCGGCCAGCGGAGCCGCGTGGCGCTCGCGCGGGCCCTCTACGCGGAGCCGGACGTGCTCGTCCTCGACGACGTTTTTAGCGCGGTCGACGCGCACACGGGCGCCGCGCTCTGGGAGCGCGCCATCGCCCCGCTCGCGGGCCGGTGCGCCGTCGTGCTGGCGACGCACCAGCTCGCCTACGCGGCGCGGCCCGAGGTGTCGCGCGTCGTCGACCTCGGTCCGCGCGGCGCGGCCGCGCCGTCCCGCTCGATCGAGGAGGCCAAGGAGGCGCCCGCCGTCGAGGAGGCGCCCGTCGCGGAGCCGAGCGTGGAGAAGCACGCGCCGGCGCGGCGCGAGCCCGTGGCGCTGGAGGAGGTCGCGGCGGAGCTGCGGCGATTGCTCGCGGCGCGCGAGGGCGAGACGGTCGACGGCGCGCTCGCGACGCGGCTCGAGCGGTCGCTCCTGGGCCTGGACGGCGACGAGCCCGAGCGCCGCCGGGGCGGCTTCATCGCCTACCGCGACTTCTTGCTGTATCTGGACGCCTTCGGGTCGCGCGCGACGAGCTTGGGCCTCGCGGCCATCGCCGTCGCGGCGTGCGGTTGCGCCGTCGCGTCGAACGTCTGGCTCTCCGTCTGGGCCGACGACGGCGCGGAGGGCGCGGCGCAGACGCGGTTCCTCGTGGTCTACGCGGCCATCGGCGTGCTCCAGGCGGGGCTGCTCGCGCTGCAGACGATCCTGCTCACGCTCTGCGCGTTGGACGCGTCGAAAACGCTCCACGAGAAGATGCTCGACGGCGTGCTCGGCGCGCCCCTGCGCTTCTTCGACGAGACGCCCCAGGGCAACGCGCTGAACCGGTTCTTGCAGGACCTGGCGAACGTGGACGTCGACGTGCCGACGGTGTTTTTGGACCAGCTCACGCGCACGCTCACGGTCGCGTCGCAGCTCGGTCTCGTGCTCTACTTCGCGCCCTGGGTCGCGCTCATGCTGCCCCTGGCCCTGGTGCCCTACGGTTTCATCTTCTCGACGGTGCGCGTCGCCGCGCGCGACACGCGGCGCCTGGAGGCGGCCGCGCACGGCCCCTGCTACGCGCACTTCAACGACGCCTTACGAGGCCGGGAGACGGTCGCGGCCTTCGGCGCGCTGGACCGCTTCTGCGACGCGAACGCGCGCCTCGTCGAGGCCATGGCGACGGGCAAGTATTCCAACGACGCGTGCTCCAAGTGGTCGCAGGCGCTGACGACGATGAACGGCTGCTTTTTGTACCTCGCCGCGGGGCTCTGCGCCGTTTTGCTCGTGCGGCGGGGCGACGTGTCCACGGGGCAGCTCGGCCTCGTGCTGCTCTACGCGGCGTCGCTGCAGCGCGCGGGCATGGACTACATGTGCGGCCTCGCGACGCTCGAGGCGCAGTTCGTGTCCGTGGAGCGCGTCGCGGAGTACTGCCGCCTGCCGCGCGAACGCGACGACGGCACCGGCCGCGCGCCGGCGGCGCCGGGGAGCGCGGCGGCGCTCGTCGCGACGGACGTGGCGCTGCGGTACCGGCTCTCGCGGCCCCTCGCGCTCCGGGGGGTTTGTCTGACCGTCGCCCCCGGCGCGAAGGTCGCGGTGCTTGGCCGCACGGGCAGCGGCAAGTCGTCGCTCGTCGGCGCGCTCGCGCGGCTCTACCCGCTCGCGGCCGGCGCCGTGACCGTCGGCGGCGTCGACCTGGCGGGCCTGCCTCTCGCGGACGCGCGGGCGCGCGTGAGGGTGGTCGAGCAGAGCTCGACGCTGGCTAGGGAAACGGTCCGCGCGAACCTCCTGGGCCCTTGCGCGACCTGCGGCGACGAAACGGTCTGGGCCGCGCTCGACCGCGTCGGCGTCGCCGCGGCCGTGCGGCGCCTGCCGGGCGGGCTCGACCACGTCTGCGCGGAGCGTGGCGACGACTTCTCCGCGGGCGAGCGCCAGCTCCTGGCCCTCGCGCGCGCGCTGCTGCCGTTTCCGCCGCCGCTCCTGCTCTGCGACGAGGCGACGGCGAACGTCGACGAGGCGACGGACGCCAAGGTCCACGAGGTCCTGCTGAGGGGCCTCGACGCGACGGTCCTCGTCGTCTGCCACCGCCTCGCCCACGTCGCCGCGTTCGACCTGGCCGTCGTGTTGGACGACGGCCGCGTCGTCGAGGAGGGCCGGCCCGCGGACCTCCTCCGCGACCCGGCGTCGCGGCTCGCGGGGCTGGTGGCCGCGAGTAAGAAGGGTGGGTGATGCTTCGTGCCAGCCCGAGTGCTTTTGTTTGGTGAGGCAGCTTAACTTAACTATGCTTCCCGCGCCTAGTTCCCGCCTCGGCGTGGGCGAGCGTGCTGAGGATGGCGATGAGCTTGGCGCTCAGTTGTGCCGGGGCAGCTCCTTCGCTGCCTTTCGCTTGAAGTTCGACTAGTCGACGAGTGAGTGGCGTATCGCCTGCCTTGTCGGCTATGCTCGCCAGGGTAGAGTCGTGTGATAAGAGTAGCTTGACCGCTCCAATCATTTCTTCACAATCCTGTCTAGCGACGAGGTAGTGAAGTGCTGTCCATCCCAATTGTTTTTCGACTTGCCTCGCGTTGAGCCCAAGATCGAGCAAGTAATGAAGCACCTCTTCCATGTCGTCGCGCTTCCGCATACCGGCGACTGCATGCAATGGCGTCCTCGAATGAGGCCTAGTCAGGCAACGAGGGTCGGCTCCGGCGTCAACGAGAGCTCGAATCACGTCGATGCTTTGATATATGCACGCGTAGTCGAGGATGGAATCAAGAATATCATCATCGACTGCGTTAGGATCCGCGCCCATGGAAAGAATTGCGGAGACCGATGATGCAGGCACACGTCCAAAGACGGCAGCGCGTAGCGCGCAGTCCGGGGACATTTGATCGAGCAGCTGCTTGAAATTGTGGGATCCGAGGAACTGACTGTCGAGGGGTTCGACGTCCGAGGAGCCCTCGACTTGAATTTGCAGCAGAAAGCTCTGCAGGTTCTGGGCCGATCGCAGCGCGCCCGATCGCACCAGCAAATAGCACGACGACGCGAATAAACTCTTGTCGACATCTGAGTCGAATTCGATCGTTACGGCTCGGAGGTCGCGCATGACCGCCATCGGCAGAATCATGTCGCGCAGCACGTCAAAGCCATCGCGGCCATCAACATACAGGACCCGGCAGCGCGTCATCTTATTCATCAAGAGTGTGGCGCGTAAGCCACCTCCTCTGATCCAGCTTATTTGCGTCACGGAGCTGAGCGCCGCGCGCCAGCTGCGACACGTGACCGACACGTCCAGAAGCTCGTGCCAGTGGAGATGATCAAGCACGAGGCCAGACAGAGGCGCGCCGAGTCGATTCATTTTGGCCGCCGAGTTTATCCACCATGCGCGGGCCCGCAGCAGGCAAAAGTCAATATCTGATCAACATGCACTTGCTTGCTTACAGTGTCGACGTGTCGACGGCGGCCGAGAGCGGACGTCGAGGAGGCCCAGGGCACTAGTGTAGGGCCGGCTCGCGGACCTCCCCCTCATCCGACGTCGCGGCTCGCGAGATTGTTGGCCGCGAGTTGGAAGGGCGCGTGATGTTTCGCGTTTGGTTCTTTGTGACTTGCAGCCGCGTCCGACGAACGTCCGAGTCGCGCACGCGCACGCGTGGCTTAAGCACTACCGACTTGCGTGCGCATGCCGCGGGGGATCGTAAGCCTCCGCCGGGTATTCCGCAACTGGCAGTTTCGTGCGTCAGAACGCGAAACAATTCGGGATACCACGTATTCCCGAGCCGGCCCCGTGGGGGTGCACGACCCGAGCTTATCGCGGGATCGCCTCGAGCCTCGTTACGGGCCGCATCGCCGTCATGCTCTCGTCGCTGCTGCAGCAGCCCGCGCCGCCGGCGGCCAGCGAGCCCGACGCCGTGTCTCCGGCGACGCTCATGAAGGAGAACGGCAGGAGTCGCAGCGCCTCGTCGTGGCGCGAGGCGGACCTGAGCCCCATCGCTGTCATCCACGAGCTCATGCACGGCGCCCACTGCCGCCACGCGTCCTCCGTGCAGCGCCTGGGCGCGAAGCCCATCCTGCACACGTCGAGCGAGAGCCTGGCGGACTTCGCGGACCACGTCGACTTCGAGCTGGCCGACGGCACGATGGATTATTGGTCGGGCTGCCCGCACTTCGCGGAGGGCGGCGCGCCGGCGTCGCCCCGATGCACTTTCGTGCCGGGGTCGCCCCGCTGCGCCGGGTCGCCCCGCATGCCGGGCTCCTTCGCGCGGCGGCGCTGCGGCGACCGCGCGGCGCCGCGGCCGGGCCCGGCGACGCCGCAGCGGGGCTGCCCGCCGGCGGCGCCGCGGCCGCCGTCGCCGGGCCACGGCGCGCGGCCGCCGTCGCCGGGCCACGGCATGTTCTTCTCCTTCGACGACGGGGACGCGACGCCGCGCTTCCCCGTCTTCGGGGCCGCGTGACGACGCCGCCGGCTCCCGGCGACCCGGCGCCCGCGCCGCTCGCCGCCAGACCACGCCACAAAACGCACGCGACATCCGCGATCTCTTTAACACCACTTTCTAGCCAGTCTTGACCGTGATGACACGAGCGAGAAGACCGCGACCTCTGAAACACAAAATGTTACACGGCTACTGGGCCGCGGCGACGCACGTCGCCTCGTGCGCGGCGACCGCGTCGAAGCCGCCGCGGAAGCCGCAGCCGCGCTCGCACTCGTACTCGACCTCGCGCGCCTGCCGCAGGGCGCGCTTCTCGGCGATGAGCTCGAGGCCGAGCTCGAGCTTGTTGAAGAACCACGTCGTCAGCGCGAGGCGGTCCGCGCGCGACGCCAAAACCGCGTGCTCGAGCGCCGACCGGAAGACGAGGAGGCGGTCGTGCCGCGGCGCGAGGTCCCGGTGCGGCCCGGCGTCGTCGCGGGCGCCGCCGACGTAGGCCTCGGCGCAGCTGTCCGGCCAGATGCGCAGCTCGCCGCCGTCGGAATCCGTCCAGGCCGGGTTCAGGTAGTAGATCGCCGTGAGCTTGCGCCCGGACGGCCGGCGCGGCGCGCTGTCGCGGTGGCGCACGTAGCCCGCGGACCCGGCGGCGTACTGGGCCGTCATGAAGGAGCTGCTGTCCATCTTGAGCGCGAGCGCCGCCTCGAGCTTCGCCCGCAGCGCGTCCATCGCGAGTCGGTGCGCGGCGACGGCGGCGTCGTCGCTCTTCTTGAGCCAGGCGACGACGTCGTCGCGCCGCCGGCCGTCGACGGTCATCTTCGTCCCCTCGGCGATCGTCGACGCCGTCTTGTCCACGGCGAGGCACGACGACCGCAGCGCCGCCGCGTGGGCGTCGCCGAGGGCGCCGTCGACGACGGCGAAGCCGTCGCTGCGGATGTGTCGCGCGATGCCCTCGACGACGGCGTCGCTCAGGTCGATCGCGGGTGTTTCTGTCTTGAGGTCGACGGCGGCGACGGCTTCGTTTAGCGCTGCCATTGCCACAAGGGCTAACAACTCACCTTGAACAGATAGTTCGCATGTTGAACGAGCTCGTCGGCCGATCGATCCAGCCGATTGCGAACGTGCGGGCAGCCCATAGTCGGTTTGTAAGCATGCCGCCCCCGTCCGGACCCGATATCGTGTTTCAGTGCTACATTGGCAGCGCCGTGGGCGTTGCGAAAGCGATCGCCCTCGGCGCGGATCTCCTGGAATTGGCCCATCCGGCGCGCGTAGGGGGTAAGGTTTACCGTCCCAGGAAGCTCGTCAAGCCGGACCCTGAGTGGAAGCAGCGTCAAGCCGAGCTCGCGGCGCGGCGGAGGCGCCGCCTCGGCATCGCTTTGCACTACGCGTGCTTTTATGCTCACGTCGACTGCGTGCGCGCGCTTCTCGCGACGGGTTGCACACGACAACTCGACTGGAGACGGGCAGAATCAGGCGCGACGCCACTCATACTTCTGTGCCAGAACGCTTGTCGAGCGGCGTGCTCGATCAATCCGCATCAGGCCGCGGACACGCTGCCGTGCGTCGAGTTGCTGCTCGAGGCCGGGGCTGCTTTGGATCCCGAGACGACGGACGCGTACGTTATTTCTCATCCCGTCGGCTCTCCTTCCGCCGAAGCCTTGTGCGGTAGAGTGATTGATAAGACGGAATCGGAGGACAGCGCATCGGAGGACAGCGAATCGGAGACCAATAGGCTTGTTGCGCGGAGCGGCCTCACGGCCCTGGATTTTGCGTATCTGTCTGGAAACAGCGAAATCGTGCGCGCGCTCGAGGACGCTGCTCGTCTGCGTTATTCCGTGCAGACGCATCACCGCTTTCCGCGGCCCGCACGCTACGCGGCCGCGCGCGCGGTTCGTTTGGGCTACCAGATCGGGTCCGGCGCGCTGCTTCCGGTCTGGGCGGGCCGCGTCCTGCCGTTTCTCATCTCGCGGACGAGCCGATGACCAGCATTAGCGCTGCTGGCCGCCTCGTTTGAAGCGACAGGGTTGATTTGCACCTCCAAGGTTAGGCCGGCCGAAGTAAACCATTTTAGTGCCACAAGCGCTAATTGAACCTGACGTTGAACATTCTCTCATTTGGTTGAGGGCTGCCCATGGCCCGCTTGTTCGTCGCCTGAACAGTGCCCCGCGCTCGACAATGATGGCCCGGTTGTTCGTCGCCTGTCTCGCCGTCGCGCACGCGCTCTACGACGTCAGGACGACCTACGGGGTCACCTACGCGCGGGGCCTGACGAACTGCACGAACGGCACGAACTGCCTCGCGTCGCGGGGCCTCACGCTCGACCTCTACGAGCCCGTCGGCGCCCCGGGCCTGAAGCCGCTCCTCGTCGTCATCCACGGCGGCTCCTACTGCATCTTGGACTCCAACGAGACCGGCGAGGTGGCCCAGGCCGAGTACTTCGCGGCGCGGGGCTACGTCGCCGCGTCGATCAACTACCGGCTCTCCGGCGACCGGGGCAACTATCCCGCGGGCACGGACGCCTTCGAGCCCCTCTTCAACGCGTCGTCGTGGTACGGCAACAACTACGACCACATGTACCCCGCGGTGCGCGACGCCAAGGCCGCGATCCGCTACCTCCGGAGCCGCGCGACCGACCTCGGCGTCGACGGCGCCCGCGTCGCGGCGTCTGGCTCGTCCGCGGGCGCGACGTCCGTCATGGCCCTCGTCGCGGCGGACGAGGCCGACTTCAAGGACGAGGAGGCCGACGACCCGACGCTCGCGTCGACGCATGTGGGCGAGTCGTCGCGGATCGCCGCGGCGCTCTCGCAGTGGGGCGCGGCCTACGGCGTCGAGGTCCTCGAGTGGCTCGACGGCCGGCCGCGCGTCGCCGCGACTTCGCCGCCGCTCCTCGCCTTCGCGGGGACGAACGACACGGTCATCGTGCCCGCGAACTCGGAGTGGCTCTGCGCGCGCTACGCCGCGGTCGGCGCGACGTGCGCGCTCCACCTCCTCGCCGGCGCCGGCCACGGCGCGTGGAACGCGACCGTCGGCGGGCGGTCGCAGAACGACCTCGCGTTCGACTTCTTTTCCAAGCATCTCTAAAAAACATTACTCCTGGAGATTCGCTCGCTCCTCGGCGACGAGGTTCCGCGCGAGCGCGAGGAGCGCGAGGGTCCCCGGCGCATCCTGCGTCCGCG